>CENU01044547.1_pt1 | contig 12291 bp, 14 predicted proteins | sample 361331 | NCBI WGS metagenome assembly CENU01 (sample SAMEA2619766, study PRJEB7988) | marine metagenome | isolation source: saline water (ENVO:00002010), including
ATCGCTTCAGCGGAATAACCGCGCTCGGCGTTGTCGCGGTGGATCTTTTGAATCCACTCGAGGTTGGTGATGGGCACCACGCCCACCAGCAAATCGGCCAGGGATGCCACGTCGTAGGTGTCGCCGACCACGCCGCCGTGCAGGCCTTCGTAGAAGAGCAGATCCGTGCCGCTGGGGATGGGCTCCCAGGGGGTGAATTGACCGGGGTCGAGGTTGGTGCCGAGGCGAGCGTTGTGCTCGGAAGCCTCTTCTGGGCTGTGCAGGTAGTAGCGCTTTTCGCCGCCGCCAGATTTGCCGTAGGTGCGGAACAGCTCTTCGAGCTTGTCGAACAGGTTGGCTTCGGGGCCGAAGTGGGAGAAGTTCTCGCCAGCAGCCAGGGCATTGGCCATGGCCTCCTTCATCGGCATCCGCTCGTAGCGGTGATAGCTGTCGCCCTCCACCACAGCAGGGGTGATGCCCTCGCGAGCAAAGATGTGCTCAAACGCCCGCTTCACAGTGCTGGTGCCAGCTCCGGAGGAACCGGTGACGGCAACGATCGGGTGGAGGCTGGACATCAACTACGGCACGTGCTCGGGGGAGTTTGCCATGAAGCCCCCCCGTTGGTTCAGCCCAGGGCTTTGAGCAAGGCCTCACCCATGGCTTGACAGCCCACGGCGGTGCAGCCCTCGGCCATCAAATCGCCGGTGCGCAGCCCCTGGGCCAGCACTGTGTCAACGGCTTTTTCAAGGCTGGCGGCAGCGGCTTCTTGCTTCAAGCCAATGCGCAGCATCATCGCCGCTGACAACACCATGGCCAGCGGGTTGGCCTTGTCCTGGCCAGCGATGTCAGGGGCGGAGCCATGCACCGGCTCAAACAGCCCAGGCCCATCACTGCCCAGCGAGGCCGAGGGCAACATGCCGATCGAGCCGGTGAGCATGGCGGCTTCATCGCTGAGGATGTCACCAAACAAGTTGCCAGTGAGCAGCACATCGAACTGCCGCGGGGCCCGCACCAATTGCATCGCGGCGTTGTCCACATACATGTGGCTCACCTCCACGCCGCTGTAATCGCTGGCCATGGCATCCACCCGCTCACGCCAGAGCTGGCTGACATCGAGCACATTGGCTTTATCAACCGAGCACAGCCGTCCGCTGCGCTGGACAGCCAGGTCAAACCCAACCCGCGCGATGCGATCGATTTCGCTGCTGCTGTAGGTCATGGTGTTGAAGCCGCGTTCCTCGCCGCTGTCGGTGGTGACGCGGCCCTTGGGCTGGCCGAAATAGATGCCTCCGGTGAGCTCCCGCACCACCATCAGATCGACGCCGCTGATCACCTCTTCGCGCAGGGTGCTGGCGCCGATCAACGCCGGCACGATCTTGACGGGACGCAAATTCGCGAAGAGCTCCATGCCCGCGCGCAGGGCCAAGAGGCCCGATTCCGGCCGTTTGGCGCGCGGAAGCTTGTCGTATTGGGGACCACCGATGGCGGCCAGCAGCACGGCATCGGCCCCGCGGCAGGCCGACAGGGTGCTGGCCGGTAGCGGTTCACCGGTGGCATCAATGGCCGCACCTCCCACCGGTTGTGGGTCAAAGCTGAGGCTGAAGTTGTGCTGTTGGGCGACCACCTCGAGCAACCGACGGGCCACGGCCGTGATCTCCGGGCCGATGCCATCACCGGCCAGCAGAGTGATGCGATAGCTGCTCATCAACGCCTGAACGTCCAGGCGCTGAACCTACTGTCCGGCTTTCTCCTCGCTCAGGCGCCGCACGGTGCGGGCCATTTCCGGCAGCTTGTTGAAGGCGGCTGAGCAGCGCAGCCAGAGGCGGTTGGGGATGGCGGGGTAGCCGCTCACAACTTCACCGGCAGCGATTTCCCCATGGATCCCTGACTTGCTGGAGGCGATGGCGCGATCGCCCACGACAGCCCGATTGGCCACACCGACTTGGCCGGCCAGGATGACGCCATTGCCGAGGCGGGCTCCACCGGCAATTCCCACCTGCGAGGCCAACGCACAGCCCTTGCCGGTCACCACGCCGTGCCCCACCTGCACCAGGTTGTCAATTTTGGTGCCGGCTCCGATGCGGGTTTCACCCACCGATGGTCGGTCGATAGTGCTGCCGCAGCCCACCTCCACTAGATCTTCCAGCACCACTTGGCCGGTTTGGGGCATCTTGCGCCAGCCGCTGGCGGTGGGCACAAAGCCAAAGCCCTCCGATCCCACCACGGCATTGGAATTCACCACACAGCCTTGGCCCAAACGGCTGCCCGGATGCAGCACGGCATTGGCGTGAATGGTGCAACCAGCTCCCAGTTGCACATCGGCGTAGAGCACAGCGCCCGGATGCAGGGTGCTGTCAGCTCCGATCACCACATCAGCTCCAACCACGACCCGCGGGCCAATGTGCACACCAGCGCCGATTTGAGCGCTGGGGTCCACCACGGCGGTGGGATGGATACCCGCCGCCGGCTTGGCTTCCGGATAGAGCTGCTCGAGGGCCTCGGCAAAGCCCAGCCGTGGGTCTTTGAGGGCCACCCAGGCAATCCCAAGCTGGGTGGCTTGCTGCTGAAGTTCGGCGTTACAGGGCAGCAGCAGCGCTGAAGCCCCTGTGCTGCTCAGCGCTTTGCTGAGGGCATTGTCTTTTTCCAGAAAACTGAGCTGGCCCTTGCCGGCTTGATCGAGAGCCGCTGCACCCTCGAGGTCCGGGTCTGAGGCGAGATGGATCTCCGCTCCGTCTGCACCGCTGAGGCTCTCCAGTAGGGCGCTGAAGCGGGGCATGCCGGTGTGGTTTAAGGGGGCGGCGGGATCGTAGGCCGACTCAGGTGAGCTGTGATCACCAACTGATCGCGGTGGACCACCACGCCCTGCACCTGATCACTGCTGCAGCGGCTTAAGCCACGGGCCAATTCCTGGCCACTGCTGTTGCAGATGCGAACGGGTTGTTGGGCCTCAAAGGAACCTTCGATGCTGCTCACCCCAACGGCCAACAGCGATCCACCCTGCTCGATGAGGGCCTTTTCAGCGCCGGCATCAATCACCACGTCCGCTTCAGGCACCAGGGCATGGGCCAGCCAGCCTTTGCGATCTGGAATCGGTTCGGAACTGGGTAAAAAGCGGGTGCCATGGTCACCACCACCGAGCAACTCACGCACCACAGCTGGGTTGCGTCCATTGCCGAGGCGAACCTGGATGCCGCTGGCGGTGGCGATGCGGGCTGCCGCCAACTTGGTGGTCATCCCACCGGTTCCCCAGCGGCCACCATCACCGGCGGCGGAGTCGAGGGCATTGAGTTCATCGAGGTCGCGCACCTCCCGAATCGGCCGAGCGTTGGCGTTGGCTTTGGGATCAGCCGAATACAGCCGATCGACATCGGTGAGCAACAGCAACTCATTGGCGCCAATGGCGACGGCAACCAGAGCAGAGAGGGTGTCGTTGTCGCCAAAACGGAGCTCTTCGGTGGCGAGGGTGTCGTTCTCGTTGATGATCGGCAGCACATCCCAGTCCAGAAGCTGCAGAAGGGTGCGGCTCGCCTTGATGAACCGCCGCCGTGAGGCCAGATCACCACGGGTGAGCAGCACTTGGGCCACGGTTTGACCATGGGGCCGAAACACAGCGTCGTAGCGCGCCATCAGTTGGCCTTGGCCAATGGCTGCTGCCGCCTGCAGCTCCTCCACCAGTTGCGGCCGCTGCGCCAAGCCCAGTTCATTGCAGCCCAAACCAACAGCGCCACTGGTGACCAGCACCAGGCGAGTGCCGCGCTGCCTCTCGGCGCTGAGGTTGGCGGCCAGCGCCTGCAGAAACTCATCACCAGCCCTCAGCAGGCTGGTGCCCACCTTGACCACCAGGGTGCGCTGCGTCACTGGGGCAGACCGCTATCCACGCGCGCTCCGCACCAGCGGGCGAGGGTGCGCTCTCCGCGTTGCAGCCGGTCGTTGTGTGAAGCACGGCCGCTGACACCAATGGGTTGCACCAGCACGGTGAACAGTCCCAATCGGTTGCCGGCCAGAACATCGGTGAACACCCGATCGCCGATCAGGGCCACTTGCTGCGCCGGCAATTGCAACTGCTCCAACACCTGCCTCAGGGGGCCGCGCCGCGGCTTGCCGGCACCAGCTGTGTAAGGCAACTCAAAGCTGTTGGCAACGGCTTCGATGCGCCGGCGGCTGGGGTTGTTGCTGAAGAGATGCAAACGGAACTGTTGGCGCGCGTCGTGGACCCAACGCACCACCCGTTCGGGCAGCACCTGGCTGTGGCGGGGAAGCAGGGTGCAATCCACATCGAGCACCAAGGATTCAATGCCGCGATCGCTGAACACCTCCAGCGGCAGATCGCAGAGTGTGCCTTGGGGCGCCCAGCTTGGTTCCAGCAGCCGCTTGAGGTTCAATCCTGGCTCTCCCGCTCCTCCAGTTCGGCCTCGATTCGGGGTTGGATCCGCTCAAATTCATCGCCCTGCACCAGCTGGGCATGGCCGTTCTCCATCCGCGCCACCACAAAGAAGGGGTCCAAGGGGATGTAGAGGCCGTATTCCTGTTCAGCAACCAGAAAGCTCACCAGCAGCTCATAGGTTTCGGCGTCGTCATCGTCGTCATCGTCGGCGTCCACGTCGAGTTCTTCGGGGTCGGGCTCATCCAGCTCACCGGCCACGGTCAAGGTCACGGCCGAGCGCACCAAGCTGAGCTCATGCTCTTGCAGCACCACCTCGGCGGTGGAGAGCACCGGTTCACTGGCACTGGCGGGCTCGATCAGCTCTGGCTCGTCGTCATCGGAGAGACGAAACAGGCAGACAGGGGTGTCCACCGGGGTGAGCAAGGCGTAGTCGTTGCCATCGAGGGGGATGAGTTGCTCGAGAAAGCAGAGCAGTTCTTGGCCTTGCCCGTCTTTGACATGGACCGTGGGCACATCACCACTGCCACTGATCGGGGGTTGCTCGCTCATCGCCGCTTGGGATCCGCCTCCAGCTTCCCTTACCGCATACGGGCTGTCAGTGGTTAGGGCCCGAGGCGGGGACAGGTTCCGGTCCGTCCTGCAGCCACTGCTGAAGCAACAGGGCAGCAGCGGCACTGTCGAGCCGCCCGGTGCGATCCCCATGCAGGCCGTGCTGTTCGGCGGCCGCCCAGCTGCTGGAGTGCTCATTCACCCAGGCCACAGGCAAGCTCAAGCTTTGGGCGAGTCGTTCGCCATAGCGCCGGCAATGCTCGGCTTGGGGCGTGAAGGCCCCGTCGGGGTCCAAGGGCAGGCCGACCACCAGCGCCAAGCAGCGGCGCTGCTCCACCAGGGGTTTGAGCTGCTCCAGGTCCTGGTGGAAGCGGCCTCGCTGCAGGGCCGGTAGCGGCGTCACGCTCAGTCCGAGCGGATCGCAACCGGCCAGGCCAATGCGGCGCCGGCCCACATCGAGCGCCAAAACTGAGCGGGCTTGCGGCGGCTGCTTCAGCGCCAAGGCATCGCCCCGGGCACTGGGCGACCAGGCTGCAACTGCCCCACCAAACGCTCCAGGGTGCGGCTGGCCAACTCCCCAACCGCGGGGCTTTCTTGGCGGCGCCAAAGGCTGCGGGCCAGCACCAACTCCTCTTGCAGAGCCTCGGCGCCTTGGCTTTCCAGCCAGGCCATGCCGGCCTGGTTGCGCACTTCGCAGCGCAGGCTGATGGGCCAGTGGGGTTGGCAACTTTGACGCAACAACTCAGCCAGCGGCGGCCCCATCAGTTGGCTCCAAGCGGGGTGCAAGCTCAGCTCCACCTCCACACCATCGCTGTTGCTGCGCTTGAGCAGCCGGGCTGCTGCAACGGCTTGGTGACGTTGGCTGTCGACCAACAACAAGCTGCCGCTGCGCGCATCATCGAGTAGGTCTTCTCGGCGTAGATCCTGCATTTGACGCAGCAGGCTGGGGGTGGCGGAGAGCTCAAGTTGCAGCAACAGAGCGCTGTTGGTGCTGTTGAGCGTCTCGAGCTTGAGCTGTCCTGGTAGTTGCTGGCAGCTCTGCAGGTGTTCAGCACTGCTCAGGCGCCACACCTGCTGCTGTTGCAGGGTTTGGAAGCCCTGTTCGCGCAGGGCCGCCAGCACGGGGGTGTCATGGCTGCCGGCGCGGGCAATCCAGCTGAGGGCGCCAGGCACCCGTTGAATCACCTCACGAATCAGCAGGATCGTGGTGTCGGTGCGGCTTTGCACCTCGTCTTCCAGCAGCAGCTCATCGATTCGCCAGCAGGTGCCGCGGCGGTTGCAGGGCTCCGCCACCAGCAGGCCAGCGAGGCCACCTGAGGGATGCAAGGCCACCAGGGCCACGGGCGGTGAGCTGGCGGCTCGGTTGATCAGATTGTTCAGTCGTTGCGGCCACCGCTGAAGCAGCAGGTGCTGCAGCCGAGGGCGTAGGGGCTGCCAGCGGCCACCTTGAAGCAGCGCCAGGTGTTGGAGACCCAGCGGTTGCAGCTTCAGCAGTTCGCACTGAGGGCCAATGGCCATCGCGCAACCCTTCCTGCCTGGATGCTATCGACGTTCTGCCGACTGCGGACGCACCACCACCAACGGAGTGCGTTGGTTGGCATTGCCGGCCGGATTGGGCCGCAGTGCCCGCTCCAGCAGGGCCTCATCACAACCTTGGCTGGAGGCCAGCACCTTGACCCGGCCGAGATCATTTACATCCACCACGGCGACGCCATGGCCAAGTGAGGCGGCCAGCTGCTCAACCAGTTCTTGGCTGCGTTCGGGACCCAGCACGATGGTTTGGTCGTAGGGGGGCGTTGAGCCGGTGACGTCGTCGATCAGCCGCGCTTGCTCGCCGGCCAGTCGGTAGAACCAGCCCTTGCTGCCCACCAACTTCAAGGCGGTGCCAATCAGCCAAGCCATCAGAACCCGGGCCGGGCCCACTTGATCGATCAGGGTTTGTAGTCCGCAAGCTGTGGCCAGGCTGCTGGTGGGGTGGAAGATGCGGCAGAGCTGGCGCGCCAGGCCAGAGACCTGAAGTTGGGAGGGGTGCTGATAGCGGCCCTGCATCACCGCTAAGGGGCTCTCGGCCACGGTGAGGATGTCGCCGCTTTGCATCACCGCAGCGCTGTAGCGGCGCAGCACGGTTTCGACATCGTCAAGGCGTCCTAGGAGGTGGGTGCGGACCGGCAGCACCTGGCAGCCATCGCCGGCATTCCAAACCGCATCGCTGGCCGTGAGCCGTTCGGGGTGGCGCAGTGGAACCAGGAAGCCGTCGCGGCGCAGCAGACGACCAAAAGGTCCGTAGTTCCACCAGTGCACGTCGACCCAGAGGGTGTCGAGCCGCTGCTCGAGATCAAGACCCTGCAGTTCAAAGCTGATCGTTGCTTGCGTGCGCTTGTGGCCCTTGACGATGTAAGCGAACCAATAGCCGTCGTCGCGGGCCTCCTCATCGGGGTGTTGGGGCGTGATGCGGCTGGTGATGGCGACATCAGCGAGATCACACCGGCCGAGCAGGGTGGGCACCACGGTGAGCTCGGGAACGAACACCTCCATGCGCTGATGGGAGTTGCTGATCTCAACACTCCCCTCCACAAACAGCCGCCCATTGCGCTGCTGCACACTCCAGTTCTGCGGTTTGACCTGCAGAGGAGAACGGGGCCTTAAGCGGTGACGCAACTCCAGCCACAGCAGCGTCAGACCAAAAATCAGTAGCGCCACCAACAGCACGGAGAACAGCGAGCAGAGCGGTGAGTTCATCCGGTGGTGGCATTGCATTGCTGGCCGGAGGGTACCCGCTCCGGGCCAACGTTCCTAGCTTGTGAATGCGTGCAGCTTCGCCATGGCCCATCCCAGCGTCACCGCCTTCGTTGAACAAGCGTCAGGTAGCGACTCGCTGAAGCAGCGTTTGCAGTCGGCCGATCTCAGCGAATTGCTTGCGATTGCTCGCGAGCACGATTTGCACATGGGTGAGGCGGATGCCCTCTACGCCCATGCCAAGCACGGCATGGAGCTCTGGGGTGTTGGGCACGAGATTGAGGCTCCCAAGCAATCCCCCAGTGCTCCAGTGGGCGCGCTGCTCGATCAGATCAAGACCAGCCCTGAGCTCAAGCAGAAACTTGAGAGCGCAGATTTAGAGCAGTTGCTGAGCATGGCCAAGGCCCACAACGTGGATCTCGGCCACGCCCAAGACCTCTACGACAAAGCTCGCGAGCAGTTGGAAATCTGGTGAGCCGAGCTGTTCACGTGGATTTAGTCCAACAGCGTTAGACCGCTTACAGCTCCCTTCGCTCACCATGAGCCAGGCCAACCTGGATCGTTTCTTGCAAGAGGCACGGACCAACACCTCTCTGAGTGACCGCATGAAAGAGGTGCGTAGCCATGACGAGCTGATCAAGCTTGCCGCTGAGCATGGTCATGAACTCAGCAAGCCAACGGTGATGCGGCATCACTTCCACCGACTCGCTGGAATGAGTGACAACGAGCTTGAGGATCTCGGTCACGACGTCTTCGACCGGAACTTTTCTGATGTCTTCATCGGCTCTTTTATCTAAAAACGCAATCAGCTGCTGTATCCGCTGTTGATCTCGTTGAAGCTGCTGCTGGAGCGCTCGGCCTGATCGCTTGGCAAAGCAATCCCTGTGGCGTCCGACAGGGCTTTTTCAATGCTGCCCACATCCATGCGGCCATCCACGTCGTAGAGCACCTTGCCGCCTGAGCTCAGCACCAGGAGCTGCGGAACTGTGCCGCGCCAATAGTGGGAGGGATCGCTTGGCGGAGCCTTGGGATCCACGCTGTAGGGATCAGTGGTCAAGGCAATCACCTCGGTGACCCGTCCCCAGCGTCCGTCGAGATCGGAGAGCAGGGGGGCGAAGTCTTTGCTGGCGGCACTGTCATCGAGATAGAAGGCCAGCAGGATCGGCTTGTCTCCATCGAGGGCGTCCGCCAAGCTCAGCCGGGGAGGTACCAGGGCGCCATCACCGGCGTAGAGGGCAAAGATGTTGCCGTCGTAGCTGTCGGTTCCGCGCGCCGCCTCAACGGGGCTCAACGGCAGCAAGAACACCACGGCCGCTAACAGGGCCGCCAGCCAATTGCGCAGGGTGATCAAGAGCGTTGGTCGCCAGAGGAAGGGGCATTCTGCAGGCCTTGCCCCAAACCCTGCATGACTCCGCGTCCCACCAGGCCGATGGCGCGACCCACCACGCGGGTGAGCAGCAACACCATCAAGCCGCCAACGCGGTTGATGAGCAGCTCCACTTGTGGGGCGAGGGCATCACGGGCTTCCAGCAGCAGGGTGAAGGCTTGCTGCCACCAGCTCAGTTGGCGCAGCTCGGCATCCCGCAGGTCGCAGACCATGGTGGGCTCCACGCGTCCGGCCTGGATGTCGAAGAGCAGCCGGCGGCTTTCGTAGATCGCCAAGGGGCGTTCCACCAAGGTGTGCCAGCGCTCGGCGCTGTTGATGCGATTGCGCAGTTGATCCAGTTGACGGGTGGCCAACAGATCCGGGAGCAGCACGGCCCGGCGTAGTTCAGGCCAGCCACTGCAGTTGTTGAGTAACTCGCGGCTGATCAATTCGCCGTTGCGGATCAGCCAGTTGCTCACCAAGCGCTGCAAATGCAAGAGAGCTGCGGGTTCATCGGGCGCTTGCAAGCCGCCATCAATCAACAGCGGACGACCTTCAATCAACGCCAGCAGGCTGGGCAGCAGATCGGCGAGTTCTGGATCCTCTTGCTGCAGATCACTGCTCGAGACCAGGGCATCACCGAGATGCACCAAGGCACCTTCTCTGGGTAATTGGGTGTAGGCACCCACCAATTGCTGCAGGGCGCGTTCACGCAACAGAGGTTGCTGACCGCTCCACAGGCTGCTGGCCACTGTGGGATCAGCCTGCAGACGCTCCACCAGCAAGCGGAATTCCAGCAATAGGGCTTCAAACAGCTGGCGGCGACGGTCCGGCAGCAGCGCTTCTAAGGCCAGCAAGGGGCTGGGCTGGGCCTCATCGAGGCTGGCAACAGCGTGGGCTAGGCGTTCTTCGACGGTGTGAAGCACCGTGAGTCCCTTGCGGTTGGCCAGCACGATTTGGAGTGGTTCGGCTGGGGCTGAGGCTTGGGCCTGGGGGATGGGCTCTTGACCCCAAAGCAGGTGCAGCACCTCACGGGCCATGCGCAGTTCACGGCGGCGACCCTCCAGCACAAATCGCTGCAGCGGATGGATCGGAGCCAGTTGAAGCACGGCATTGATCTGCTCCAGCTCGCGTTCGATTTGATCAACGCCACTGCAGAGGAGACGATGGCCGAGGCCTTGGCCGCGGCGCTGATGCTGGCTTGTGGTTTCAGGTTGGAGCTCGATGACGCGTCCACCAGCTGCGAGCACCTCAAGGGCTTCGGCAATGGCATCAGCTGCGGGTTGATCCAGCAGCCCCTCAACTGAGCGCTCCAAGAGCCATTGGCGCTTGTAGCGGTGTTGCGCTGGCAGAACCAACAGCAGAGGCGTCTGGGGCCATTGCTGCCGCCATAGCCCTAATTCATGGTCCAGGGCGTTGGGTTCAATGGCCTCTTGCAGCAGCCACAGCAGCAGATCTGCACCTGCAGTTGGGTTGGCTTGGCGGCCGCTGCAGGCCGTCACCTGCCACGGGTTGGTCTGCTCCCTGAGCTGGCGGCTTAGCGATTCAGCGCCCCAACCCGATCCGATCAGCAGTAAGCGGCGTCCGGGCTGGACCGTCATGGGAGTGGTCGTCCTTGGAGGTTGAGGCTGTAGCTCTCGATGCTGAAGCCTGTGCGTTGTTCAATCGCCTCAACCAAATCAGCTGGAAGTTCGATGTCAAGGTCGCTGATCCGGCCGCTCTCCAGACAGGTGAGGTGACTGTGGGGATCAGCGCGGTGGCCATAGAGGCGCCCTTGTGCCTTTTCAAGGCACTCGATCACCCCATTGCTGTGGAGCGATTCGAGGTTCTGGTAGACGGAGGTATGGCCAATTCGGCGCCCATCGGCATTGAGGCGATCAAAGATGTCACGGGCACTGAGGTGCTCGCCCGAGCGCCAAAGAATCTCGAGCACCAAACGGCGTTGGCGGCTCAGGCGTAGGCCCTGTTGGCGGCACAGCCGGTAGGCCTCATCAAGCCCAGCGGTGGCGCCTATAGCAGGTGATCGACCTTGCATGACTCCATCTTATGGAGTCAGCAAGGGCTGCTTTGGGAGCTTGAGGCGTCTTGGAGCCGGCCATCTCCAACCGCTTGGAGCGCTTCACTCAAGATCACGGTGCCGTCATAGAGGGCTCGGCCAACGATCACGCCGCTGACGCCCACAGGCAGCAGGCTGAGCAGATCGCTCACCGTGCCGATGCCGCCCGAGGCGATCACCGGTGTTGAGCTGGCTTCCACCATGGCCCGTAGCGCCGTCAGGTTGGGGCCAGCCAAGGTGCCATCGGTGGCGATGTCGGTGCTGACAATCGCTGCCAGGCCAAGGCCTTCAAAACGCTTGGCCAGGCTGGTGGCCTCGGTGTCGGTGTCGGTGATCCAGCCGCGGGTGGCCACCTTGCCGTTGCGCGCATCAATCCCCACCACAATCCGGCCGGGATAACGGGCCGCGAGTTGCTCCACCAGTTCCGGTTGCTCCAGGGCCACCGTGCCGAGAATCACCCGGTCCAAGCCGAAGCTCAACAGGGCTTCCGCCCGCTCGAGACTGCGCACCCCGCCTCCGAGTTGCACAGGAATGGAGAGGGCAGCCGTGATGGCGCGGACGGCGGAATCATTGGTGGGCTCCCCGCTGCGGGCCCCATCGAGGTCCACCAAATGCAATCGGCTGGCACCTTGGCGCTGCCATTCGAGTGCTTGCGCCACCGGGTCTTCACTGAAGCGGGTGACCTGGTCGTAATCGCCTTGATGAAGCCTGACGCAGGAGCCTTGCAGCAGGTCGATGGCGGGAATGATCTGCATGGGGCAGGGCGATCACTGCCGCCATCCTCACCAACGGCCGTCAGCGCAGAATGCTGCGGCATCGCAGCGGGAGAACGATGGAAATCCTGATGATGGGCGGCACCCGCTTTGTTGGCCGGCCGCTGGTGGGTCATTTGTTGCGCTCTGGTCACCAGGTCTGCCTGTTCACCCGCGGTAAGCAGCCCCTGCCCGAGGGGGTGGAACACATCCGTGGCGATCGCAGTGATGCCGAGGGCTTGGCAGCTCTCAAGGGCCGCCAGTTCGATGTGATCGTCGACAGCTCTGGCCGCACCCTGACGGATACGCAAAGCGTTGTGGCCATCACAGGCGCCCCGCGCCATCGCCTCGTCTATGTGAGCTCAGCTGGCGTGTATGCCGACAACGCCCGCTTGCCGCTCGATGAGTCGGCTCCCACCGACCCGGCCAGCCGCCACGCTGGCAAGGCAGAAACCGAAACCTGGTTGCA
>CENU01059796.1_pt1 | contig 12282 bp, 13 predicted proteins | sample 361331 | NCBI WGS metagenome assembly CENU01 (sample SAMEA2619766, study PRJEB7988) | marine metagenome | isolation source: saline water (ENVO:00002010), including
ATCTTATAAAGAAAAATGAACAATTATTAAAAAGAAATGAATTTTTGCAAAATGTTAATGATTATTTAAAATTAACTACATCAAAATATAATGATCAATACAAAGTATTTCATGATGCAAATATACCAATCCCTAAATCTATAGGTGTAAGAGTTATAGGTGATAGAAATTTAACCTTTAATAAAAGTTTTATAATAAATAAGGGATCTAAAAATGATATTAAAGTAAGTAACTATGTTATTGATGGAAATGAAATAATTGGTCGGGTAAAGTCTGTATACCTCAATACCTCTGATGTAGTTACTGTAAAAAGCATAGACTATGGAGAGGAAGTAATTATCAATGGTCAATCATACATTGTTACAGGAACAAATAATGATTATTTAAGTTTTTTAAGAAAAAAAGACTCTTCTCAAGAATATAATTTCTCAAAAAATCAAACCGCATATGTAAAAAATAATTCAATAAATTTAATTTTAGGAAAAATAGATTTTAAAAATAATAATCCTATTATTTATACAAAGTACAATTTTAATTTAGATAACTTAAGGGTTATTTTGGATGATTAGATTATTAATAATATTTTTTCTATTTATTTTATATGGAAATTTTTCATCAAATTTAAATAATATTGTCTTATTATCGTTGATAAATATAGCTTTTTATTCAATTTTGAGGAATAAAAATTTAAATTTTTATGACTATTTAATATTTATTTTCAATTCTTTTTTTATTGAAGTTATATTAGATATGCCCTTATTTTTTACTTCTGTCATTTTAATAATCCCGATTTTATTTATGAATTATATTATTAATAATTTCTCTTTTCATAAAGTTATTAAAGTCTTAATAATATTTTTTTCTAGCCTAATAACCTTAGTATTACTTAACAATAAGATTTTATTCAATTTTAATTTTTTTGACTATGTTCTACTTTTATTAATTATGGTTTCAATTTTTGTAGGTCTTGTGAACTATGGAAGACAATAAAACTTCTAAAGAAAGTATTAAAATACTTAACAGAAGGTCTTTTATAATAATATTTATATCTGTTTTTTTTAGTTTGTTTGTTATTCTTAGATTATTTTCATTACAAATAATTAATTCAAAATTTTATAAAAAAAAATCCATAGAGAATAAAGTTTCTGTAAAAGCAATACCACCCTTAAGAGGCGATATTTTCGATAATAATAATAACCTTATAGCCGGCAGTACCTCATCTTATGAATTTGTAATATTTAAAAATCTAAATAAAAAATTTATTGATGAACTAAACTCTCTTAATTCAATACTCTCTCTTGATTTAAATTTACCAAAAATGATTAATGAAATTAATAAAAAAAATCCCTATGTTCCTTATAAAATCTCTAAAGCTGGATGGGACCAAATTGTTAAATTTGAAAAAAATAAATTTTTGTTTACTGCAATAAAAATTCAAGAATCAAAAAAAAGATATTATCCACATAAAAATATGTCTCAAATATTGGGTTATACTGGTAGTTCAAGTCTATCATCAGAGTTATATCCGAAAGGTGTTTTTCATATAGAAAAAACATTTGAAAATATTTTAAAAGGTAAGCCTGGTAAAATATTTAATGAAGTTAATTCTCAAGGAAGAATTGTACGAGAAATTTCTATTCAAGAACCAATCAAAGGAAATAATTTACATTTAACTATTAATTTAAAAATGCAAGATTTTGCGCAATCACTTCTACCTTTAACTAATAAGGGTTCTATTGTTGTATTAAATTGTCAAGACGGCTCTATTTTATCTATGAATTCTAACCCGACTTTTAACTCTCAAGCTTTTGAGGATAGAGATAATTTAGTAATTGAAAGGCTTCTGAGTGATAATTCAAAACCCTTGATAAATAGAGCATTTTCAGGGTTTTACCCTCCGGGCTCTGTTTTTAAACCAATACCTGCTCTTCTAGGTTTACAGAAAAATTTAATTAATGATAATACTGAAGTTATTTGCAAGGGACATTCTACACTTAAAGATAGAAATTATTATTGTTGGAAAAAAGGTGGACATGGCAGAGTAAATTTAAAAAAGGCAATAAAAGAGTCTTGTGATGTTTATTTTTATGAATTAGCTAAAAAAACTAATATTGATGAACTCTCTCAATTAGCTACATCGCTTGGACTTAATCAAAAGTACGATATTGGATTATCTAATCCCCAACAAGGTCTTGTTCCCAATAAAAAATGGAAAAAAGCCTATTTAGATCAAGGTTGGTATTTGGGCGAGACCCTTATTACATGTATTGGACAAGGTTTTAATCTTACCTCGCCTCTTCAATTAGCCACTCTCTATTCTGCGCTAATAAATGGGGGTAAATATCCAAAGCCACGCATCCATAATGATGAAAACGTTTCGTATTTAGGAGATGCATTTGAAAAAAAATATCATGATCTAATTCTTGAGTCTTTAAATGCCACAGTCCTTGAGCCTAGTGGTACAGCATTTAAGCTTAATAATCTTCATCCAAATTTTGTTAAAATAGGTGGGAAAACTGGAACTTCTCAAGTCATAAGAATTAAGGAAGAAGATAGAGAGGATGACTTATATAAATCTAAAGAGGTTGAAGATCGTTTTAAAGACCATTCAGTATTTGTTGGTTACGCCCCCTTTGATAAACCAAAATATGTAGCAAGTGTCATTATAGAGAACGGAGGCTCTGGCTCTGCTGTTGCTGCTCCAATCGCTCATAAAGCATTAAATTTTGCTTATAATTTGAATGTTTAAAGAATTTAGATCATTGATGGATATTAATTGGATATTCTTTTTTTTATTATTAGTAATTTTTTGGATTGGAGAAATTAATCTTTACTCTGCTGCTAATGGAAATTTTGAGCCTTGGGCTTATAATCAATTAAAAAGATTTTTATTATTTCTACCCATATTCCTTTTTATATTAATGCTTCAACCTCGATTTATTTTTAATGTTACGGAAATAATATTAATTACTACTGTTATTGGATTAATTATTACTTTGTTCTTTGGCTACACTGGAATGGGTGCAAAAAGGTGGATTAGAATAGGTGGTTTTAATTTGCAAATGTCAGAGTTTGCAAAAATAGCTCTAGTTTTATTTATGGCTAAATACTTTCATAAACTTAATGCTGAAAAAACCATAGGACTTTTGAGGTCAATTTTACCTTTGATTATATCTTTAATAGTTTTTATTTTAGTCGCCATTCAACCAGATCTTGGAACAGCAGTGATTATTCTAACTTTAGGTTTAATTGCTATATTTTATGCTGGAATTAATCTTATATATCCAATTTTATCTCTAATTATACTAGGCATATCAAGTCCATTTCTTTGGACATTATTAAAGCCCTATCAGCAAAATAGAGTTATGATTTTTCTGAATCCAGATTTGGATCCTTTAGGAAAAGGATACCATATTATTCAATCTAAAATAGCCATAGGATCTGGTGGTATGAGGGGAAATGGTTTTTTAGGTGGATCGCAAAGTAGCCTAGACTTCTTACCTGAAAAAGAAACAGATTTTGTTTTTGCAATTTTTTCAGAGCAATTTGGATTTACTGGTTCAATGGTTATCCTAGGTCTATTTTTATTTCTATTCTTAATTCCAATTTTTAAATCATTCTTTTTAACCCAAGTGTTTAATAAATTAATATTATTTGTTTTGTCTTTTAAAATATTTTTTGAATTTCTTATAAATATATCTATGACTATTGGTTTAGTCCCTGTTGTTGGTGTTGCATTACCTTTTATGTCTTATGGAGGTAGTTCCTTGTTGAGTAATATGATTATTTGTGCATTATTGATTAACATTATGTCAATATCTGAAAAGAAGAGAATGTTTTCTTGAGTAAAATTATTAAAAGACCTTGGGGGGCTTATGTTGTTATTGCTAAATCAAAAGATTTTCTTCTTAAGAAAATAACTGTTAAGCCTGAAGGAGTTCTTTCATACCAATCACATAATTACCGATCTGAGCATTGGATTGTTATTGAAGGTAAGGCCACAATAATCCTTAATAATCGAACCTATTATAAATCAGCTAATGAGCATATTTTTATTCCTAGAAAAGCGAAACATCGAGTTCTTAATGAGAGTAAAAAAAAGAAATTAGTTATAGTTGAAATCCAAACCGGAAGTAAGTTTTTAGAGTCTGATATAAAAAGGTTTTCAGATATTTATGGAAGGAGTCAATGAAGATACTAGCTGAAATTTCTGTAGGAGAATTATTTGATAAAATAACAATCCTGAATATTAAAACAAAAAAGATATCTGATAATGATAAACTTCAAAATATTCAAACGGAATTAAAAATACTTGAAGAACAATCAAAAAAAATTGATGTATTGGATATAAATAGCCTTAATGAATTAGTATCTCAATTACAACATATCAATGAAGATTTGTGGGATATTGAAAATCAGAAAAGAGAATGTGAGGCTAAAAAGGATTTTGGGGAGATTTTCATCAAATTATCTAGGGATGTCCACTTTAAAAATGATATCAGAGCTCAAATAAAAAAAGAAATTAATTTACTCTCAAACTCTCAAATTGTTGAAGAGAAAGAATATTCTAGATATTAACTTTTTCTAAGCTAATTAAATTTTCTTTGATTTTTGATCTCCCATTTAAAAAGCTCAATTCTAATAAAACAATAATCCCTTTAATACTGGCTTTTGATCTTTTAATTAAGTTGATAGACGCTTTCATCGTTCCACTTGTAGCAAAAATATCATCTATTATTACGACTTTATCTTTTTTTATTATCATGTCTTTTTGCATTTCCAATTGACTAGAGCCATATTCTAGATTGTATTTTATTGAGAATGTTTTACCTGGAAGCTTTCCTTTTTTTCTAATCATCACCAGTTTTTTTTTTAATTTATAAGCGACTGCAGAAGCAAATATAAAACCTCTAGAGTCTATTCCCACTATTGTATCTGCATTAATTTTTTGTACTTCTTTAGACATTTTATTAACAACCATATAAAACTCTGAAGGATTAGATAAAATTGTAGAAATATCATAAAAAGAAATACCCTTTTTGGGAAAGTCTTTTATAATCCGAATACTTTTTAAAGTTTGAGACATGAAAGAAAAGATTAAATCAGTATTTAATAAAAAAAACAAAAGAAAAATTTCATGTTTAACGTCTTATAGTTACAATTTCACAAAAATCATTGATGGCTTAGTTGATATTATTCTTGTCGGTGACTCAATGGGTATGGTTTTATATGGAATGGACAATACCCGCAATATAACAGATCAAATGATGATCAATCATGCAAAAGCTGTAAAAAAAGCAGCTGAAAAATCCCTTGTTTTTTTTGACCTACCTTTTCAAAAAAAATTTGATGAAAAAGAGATGATAACTAGAGTTAAAAATATTTTTAAAAAAACAGGATGTGATGGAGTAAAAATTGAGGGTAATGCAGAACTAATTAATGTTATCCAGAAATTAAAAAAATTGAACATACCAGTAATGGCACACTTGGGCTTACAACCTCAGAAATTTACATCATCAAAAAATTTTAAGATTTATGGTAAAAACAAAAAAGATCTAGATAAAATCATTGATGATAGCATTAAATTACAAAACTCTGGAGCAGTAGCTCTATTATTAGAGGGAATGAAAACGAATATAGCAAAAAAAATTACTGAAATTACAAAAATACCAACTATTGGTATTGGCGCTTCTGAATTTTGTGATGGTCAAATATTAGTTTCTGAGGATATGCTAGGAATGTTTACTGAATATCATCCAAAATTTGTGAAAAAATATTTAAATCTCTCTGATAAAATAAAACATGCTGTTAAAAAATATGTTACGGAAATAGATCGAGTTAAATTTCCCAATAAGAATTTTCGTTACGATTAATTTTTTCTATTAATAGACGTATCTAAAAGCTCATCCAACAAATAAGAGGGCCGATTCTTAAATCTTTTTAAAATATTTTTGGATTTTTGCTTCAAATTATTAGCGTATTTTAAGGATATGCTTTCAACATTATATTTTTCTAATAAAGCTAAAGTTTTAAGAAAATCTTTTTTTGTTCTTTTTTTAGTGTGAAATATTTTTTTCAGTAATATTTTTTCATCTAAATTAGCTTTTATTAATAATATTATGATTGGTAGCGTTATTTTACCCTCAAAAAAATCCTGACCTTTAGACTTACCTGTTTTGTAAGTTCCAAAATAATCTAAATGATCATCAATTATTTGAAATATCATTCCAAAATTAATACCAACCAAATTTAATTGTTCTATAATTTTATTATTTTTGTCAGTTAGAATTGCAGGAATTTTCATTGCTGCTCCAAATAATTCTGCTGTTTTTAATGAAATTATCTGCATGTATTCACTAATTGATAATGATGTATTATTTTCATTAGACATTTGAAGAAATTCACCTTCGGATATTTTAGCACTTACATTAGCAAGGGACTCCATTGCTTTTAAAGACTGAGCTTCGGTCATCAATTGAAATGATTTTGAAAACATAAAATCACCTAACAGGACACTAAATTTATTATTCCATATATCATTAACACTTCTTTGACCTCTTCTTGTTTTGCCTTTATCAATAACATCATCATGTAGAAGTGTTGCGGCATGGATGAATTCTAATGCTGCAGCCATGCTTATGTCAGATTTTAAATTCGAATATTCTTTATTTATCATTTTACTTGAGAGCAAACATAGTACGGGCCTTAGTTGTTTTCCTCTTTTGTTAAAAAAATATTTACTTAATTTAGGTATAACTGGAATATCGCTCTTTATATAACTATCTATTTTTATATTAGTTTTCTTTAACTTTACTTGAATTTCTTTATGTATAGATAGTATAGTTTCATCAAATTTTAAATTTTTCATTAATTATGAATTTATACACTAAAGATTATTTACTAGATGGCAAAATTATTTATTTCCAACCTAAATATGGTTATCGCAGTGGTATTGAACCAATTATTTTAGCATCAAAAGCGCAAGCTTCCGATTTAAATATATTAGACTTAGGTGCTGGATGTGGACCCATATCATTAATTGTTGCCTATCGATACCCTAATAGTAATGTCATTGGAATTGAAAAAAATAAAATTCATCATGGCCTTGCATTTAGAAATAAAGAAAAAAATAACTTTATTAATTTAAAATATTTTAATGGTGATGTAGGGCAGTTTTATGATCAATTTAATGGCTTCTTTGATTTAATACTCACAAATCCACCTTTCTTTTTTGAAAATACGGTCATCAAATCACTTAACCCCTCTATTCGTGATGCTAAATATATAACTCAGAAAAAATTAGATTTATGGTTTTGTTCATTATTAAATTATCTCAGTCCTCTCGGAACTGCATATATCATCAATAGATATGAAAATCTTGAATATATGAGAAGTTTTTTTAGTAAGACCTTGTGTAAATTAACTATTACTCCACTATTATCTTTTAAGGGCTCTAAACCAAAGAATGTCTTAATATCAATAAATAAAAATGAGAAATATGTAGAAAAAATAGAAAATGATTTTATTATTCATACAAATTCTTCAGAATATTCAAAGGATATAAAAAACTGGTTTAAATAATGTTTTCATCTCAAAAAACAATAGTTTCAATTGATTTAAAAGGGATGATTGCCTCTGGAGGAAGAGCTCCATTAAACATAGATAATTTAAATACTCTTTTTGGAAAATTAAGAAAAATGAAATTTGATGCTCTCTCAATCGTAGTTAATTCTCCAGGTGGATCTCCTGTTCAATCATCTCTTATTGCACAAAAAATTCGTGAAATTTGTATTAAGAAAAAGATTAAATGCTATTGCTTTGTTGAAGATGTTGCTGCATCAGGAGGATATTGGTTGGCATGTTCAGCTGATGAGATTTATGCTGATATAAATTCTATAGTGGGATCAATTGGCGTCATTTCTGGAGGATTTGGTTTTACTGAACTAATTAAAAAAATTGGTGTAGAGAGAAGAATTTTTACAGCTGGTGATAATAAAAGTTTTTTAGATCCTTTTGAGAAGATTAACAAAAAAGATGAGATAAAATTAAAAAATTTGCAAAAGCAAATACATCAAAATTTTATTGATTGGGTTTTAACAAGAAGAAAAAGAAAAATTAAGGAAAAAGACAATAAAACTGTATTTTCAGGATCATTTTGGCTTTCTTCTGAGGCAAAAAATTTAGGATTAATTGATGGTATTTCTTCTGAAGCATCTTTTTTTAAAACAAAATTTGGAGAAAAAACAAAAATAAAAAAAATCAAACAACCAAAATCATTAAAACAAAAACTAGGTTTGGGGATTTCAACTTTAAACTCTGAAGATTTATTACTAAAAGTAAAAGAAGAGATTCTGCTCAATAAATTTGGATTATAATCATGACTGCTAAAACCATGGAAGATTTGGTATCTCTGTGCAAGAGAAGGGGGGTTATTTTTCCCTCCAATGATATTTATGGTGGAATGAAAGGGCTTTATGACTTTGGCCCAATAGGAACAGAATTAAAAATAAATCTCAAAAATTCATGGTGGAAGTCTATGATCTATGAACGAGATGATGTTGAAGGTTTGGACTCTACTATTTTAACCTCACCTTTTGTACTAAGACATTCTGGTCATGAAGACACTTTTACTGATCCCCTAGTAGATTGTAAAAAATGTAAATCTAGATGGAGAGACGATCAAATTGAAAATGGAGAATGTCCTTCTTGTAAATCTAAAGACTTAACTGATCCTAGGCCATTTAATCTTATGTTTAAAACAGCTATTGGTCCTATAGATGATGGAAGCTCATTTGCCTATTTAAGACCAGAAACTGCTCAACAAATTTTTGTTAACTTTAAAAATATTGTTGACTCAACTAGTAGAACACCGCCATTTGGTATAGCACAAATAGGCAAGGCATTTAGAAATGAAATCACACCTCGAAATTTCATATTTAGAGTTAGGGAATTTGAACAAATGGAATTAGAATTTTTCGTGAAGCCAGGAACTGATGAAAAATGGCATCAATATTGGTTAGATCAAAGATTAAAATGGTGGTCCAAACAAGGTATAGCGTCCGATAAATTAAAGTTACTTGAAGTAGAAAAAGAGGAATTATCTCACTACTCTAAGGCAACATTTGATATTATGTATCAATTTCCACATGGCTTAGAGGAGCTTGAGGGTGTGGCAAACAGAACAGACTTTGATTTGGGCTCTCATACAAAAAATCAAAATGACTTTAGTATTCAAGCTGATGTTCAAGAAAATAAAAATTCTACTACTAAGTTAGCAATACAAGATTTAGAAAAAAAAGAATGGTTTATTCCATTTGTAATAGAACCATCAGCAGGTGTAGAAAGAGGCGTCTTAGCTATATTAAATGAAGCTTATACTGAAGAGCCAGAAAATAATCGAACATTATTAAAATTAAGATCTCATTTATCGCCTATAAAAGCTGCTATCATTCCTCTCAAAAGAAATAATGCGGATCTAGTAAATTTAGCGCATAAGGTAAAATCAAACTTGCAAGCATTAGGTCTAGGAAGGGTAATGGTAGAAAATTCAGGAAATATAGGAAAAAATTATCGTAGACATGATGAAATTGGAACTCCTATGTGCATTACGATAGATTTTGAAAGTCTTGAAAATCAATCAGTAACTATTCGTGATAGGGACACCATGAAACAAGAAAGAGTGAATTTATCAGAAGTTGAAAACTTTTATATGAATTACTTTAAGTAGCATCTATTTTTTTTAAGCCATAATCATTTTCAAATTTTTCAAAATCAGTATTGATTGGCAATCTAACAATAAAAAAATCCTTTATTTTTAAAATGATTTTAAAATTATCTATTTTTTTTGACTCATCAAAAAATAAATTTTGAAAAACTATTATTGATTTACTGTTTAATTGTCGGTGTTTAATTCTCGAAACTACCTCTTGGCCAACATAACAACCTTTTTTATAATCTATATAACTAGGTGATATTTCTGAGGGATTAAAAGAAGAATGAGGAAGGACATTAGAGTCAATTAAGCCCTTAGAAAGTAAATCAGTAAAATATTTTTCATTAATATCTATATCTAAAGATATTTTCTTCTCTAAATTTACTTCTGATAATTTTGAATATTTTTGTAAGTAATCAAAAATACCAACTTGATCATTAGTACAAAATAATTCTAAAGAATCCTTTCTCTTCTTAATTTGTAATTCAACAAATATTTTACCTTGAGGTGTCAATAAGTAGCTATAAATTATATCTTCTATTTTATTCAAATCGTTTGTAATTAGATTTTGTAAAAATTCATATTTTTCTTCACCGGTAATTATAATTTTTATTGGATTAAATGTTTTAATTTTCATGTAATGTATTATTTATATTTAATATATATGCATTTATTATTCATTTCTTCAAATAGAATAGGGGACTCTCTAATAAATCTTCAAGTTCTAAATAAATACATAAGAAAAAATAAAAAAGATATTCAGATAACTCTAGTATCAGGCCCTCTTCCTCTACCAATTTATGATGATTATCCAAATATCATCAGAAGAATAATACTTAAAAAAGAAAAATATAATTTACATTGGTGGAAATTGTACAAGGAACTTGCCCCTTTTAGATTTGATGAAATTTTTGATTTTAGATCATCCTTAATTTCTTATTTTTTGAGATCAAAAAAAAGAACAGTTTTTAAAATGAAAAAAAATCAAAATATTTATAGTCAAATTCATGATAAATATGAAACTGATATAAAAAAAGATTGTAAAATTTTTACAGATAGAGTTAGGAAAATTTTTCCAAACTCAAACTATGCATGCTTAGCTCCATTTGCTAATTGGCCACCCAAAGAATGGCCTACAAATAACTTTATTAAAATAGCCGAATACTTAATAGATAAAGGTATAAATAAAATTTATGTATTAGGTTCTAAAGAGGAGAGCGATAGGTTTGAAGAATTTAAGTCTAAATTAGGTGATAAAGTTGTAAATCGTTGCGGTAAACAACACATTTTAAATGATTATGGGCTATTATTAAAATCAAGATTATTTATTGGTAATGACTCTTCTATGATGCATATGTCTGCTCTGGCAAATACTCCTACTATTGGTTTATTTGGCCCAACTAATGATGATATTTATTTTCCAAAAATATTTGAAAATTGCTATCTAGTAAGATCTTCAGAAAGCTATAATGATTTAATAAAAAAAACAGAAAACTTTACTTTAAATAATTGTCTAATGGAGGATGTTGCCTATAATGATGTTATCAACAATATCGATACAATCTTAAATGCTCAAAATTTTTAAGCCCTGTGATTTTCATGTTCATTTGCGTGAGGGAAATTTAGCTAAATTTGTTTTAAAAGAAAATAATAAATACTTTCAAAAAATATTAGTTATGCCTAATCTTTCAAGGCCTATTACAAACAGTAATCTTTTACTTAAATACAAAAAACACATCTTAAAGTACAATAAAGGTTCTCAGATATTATTTACTATCTATCTAAATAGCGAATGTAATCTTAAGGATTTAAAAAAGATGCATAAATTAAATCTTTTTTCAGCTGTAAAATTATATCCTCTCAATGCAACTACCAATTCTAGCTCTGGTGTTCAAGATATAAAAAAAATGTCTAAGTATTTTGAATTTTTGGAAAAACATAATATTCCTCTTTGCATCCATGGAGAACATGTTCATCATAATGATGATCCTTTTGAAAGAGAAAAAAAATTTCTTGATAATGAACTTTCTTGGATTATCAGTAATTTTAAATCATTAAAAATCACATTAGAGCACATAACTACAAAAGACTCAGTCAAATTTGTTAAATCCCATAAAAACATAGCTGCTACTATAACTACACACCATTTACTGGAAAATACTTACACCTTTTTGGGGAGCAATCTAAGACCTGAGTTATTCTGCAAGCCAATTATTAAAAATCATAAACATCAAAAAGAACTTCAAAAAGTAGCTCTATCAGGACATAAACAGTTTTTTTTTGGATCTGACTCAGCCCCCCATCTTAAAAAAGCTAAATTTGCAGAGTCTTGTTGTGCTGGTGTTTACTCAACTAAATATGCCACTTCGAATATTTTAGAGTTTTTTTGGTCTAATAAAAAAACTGATAATCTCAATAAGTTTTTGACTATTAATGGGTCAAATCACTACGGACTAGATTACGATAAAAAACTTTGTAAATATAAAAGAAATAAAACAGCAAAATTCCAAAAATATACAAAATTTGAAGATGACTACTTAATTAACTATAACTTTTATAAAAATTTATGG
>CENU01003993.1_pt1 | contig 12280 bp, 10 predicted proteins | sample 361331 | NCBI WGS metagenome assembly CENU01 (sample SAMEA2619766, study PRJEB7988) | marine metagenome | isolation source: saline water (ENVO:00002010), including
TTAAATACAGTTTGGGAGCTTCCAAAAAATAAAAAACCAATTGTAATTATTGGTGCTGGTGGAATAGTAAGTGACGCTCATTTGCCAGCTTATAAAAAGGCAAACTTTACTGTTAAAGGTATTTATGATCCCGATATAGAAAAAGCAAAAAAATGTGCTGAAAATTATTCTATCGAAAATATTTACTCTAGTGAAGAAGAAGCATTTGCAGAAAAAGATGTAGTATTTGATATTGCTGTTCCTCCTCAAGTACTTTTGAGTATAGTTGAAAAGATCCCAGCTAACTCCGTTTGTCAATTACAAAAACCAATGGGGAATAGTATGGAAGAGGCCAAAAAAATCAGAGATATTATTCATGAAAAAAAAATTACCGCATGCGTGAATCTTCAATTAAAATTCAGCCCTATGATGATTGCTTTAAAAGAAGCAATAGATAAAAAAATGTTAGGTAAGCTAACTGAATTAGAAATAAGTTTAAGTGTTGGAACGCCATGGCACCTATGGCCTTTTTTAGAAACATTAGATAACGTTGAAGTACCTCTTCATTCAATTCATTACTTAGATTGGATACGATCAGTTCTTGGCAATCCAATAAGCGTTCATTGTAAATCAGTAAAACATCCAAACCTACCTAATTTGGCAGATGCAAGATCAAGTATAATTCTACAATATGAAGACGATGTAAGATGTTGTTTATCTATAAATCATACACATGATAATTCTTCGCATGGAATGAAATATTCACATGCTTATGCTAGGGTAGAGGGTTTAGACGGCGCAGCATATATAAAATTTGGTTTACTTCTTAATTATCCTAATGGAGAGCCAGAAGAAATTGAAATATCAACAAAAGACACTGATTGGACAAAAGTAAAGAATGTAGGCACTTGGTTTCCTGATGCATTTATAGGCACTATGTCCAGCTTACAAAGATATGCGTCAGGAGAAGAGGCTGAATTAACTCATTCAGTAGATAATGCTTATAATACAATGGCTCTTGTATATGCTTGTCTTGAGTCTAATACTCAACCTGGGACAATAGTTCACTATTAGTATAAATTTTCCCTAAAGTTATTGAATTTTTATCAAATTATTGCATCATACAAATATTAATTAACTATTTTATGGAGGAATGATGTTAAAATTATTTTTATCATTGATTCTTGCCGTATCTTTCTTTGGTTCATTTTCAGCAAAAGCAGAAACTGAATTATGGGGAGATTATTCTGGTGTAACTCTAAGAGTTAAACTTATCGGCGGAGGTCAATACGAAGGCTTATACAATGAAGTAATTCCATGGTGGGAAGAAAACACAGGTGGAAAAATTGAAATCGTAACACAAAAAAATCACTTTGAATTAGATAAAGAGATTAAAAAAGATATTGCCTCAGGCAATCTTGATTTTTGTGTAGCTTCAAATCATACAAGTTTTGCAGCTCAGTACGGAAGTATTTATACTGATCTTAATGATATTATGCCAGCTTCTGTTTTAGCTGACTATACACCATTAATTTTAGAGCACTCTACGGTTGATGGAAGACTCGTTCAAATGCCAAGACACAGTGATGTTAGTAGTTTGTATTATCAAAAAAGTTTATATGAAGATGCTGACAACAAAGCTAATTTCAAAGCTGAATATGGTTATGAGTTAACTCCACCGGATACTTGGGATCAAGTTAAGGATCAGTCGATCTTCTTCTCTAATCCACCTGATTTCTACGGAACTCAATATGTTGGAAAAGAAGAAGCAATCGCAGGTCGTTTCTATGAGCTAGTAGTAGCAAATGGAGGCGCTTTATTTGATGAAGATTATAGACCAATATTTAACTCTGATGCAGGTGTTGAATCACTTGAGTGGTTTATAGATCTTTACAATGCAAAGGCAGTTCCTGAAGGAGTATTAAACTATCTATGGGATGATACAGGCTTAGGTTTTGCAAGTGGAACAATTGCAATGAACCTTGATTGGGCAGGATGGGCTGCTTTCTTTAATGATCCAGAAAACTCAAAAGTTGCAGGTGATATTGGTCTTATTAGAGCTCCTATGGGTTCTGGTGGATTAAGAACAGGATGGTCAGGTTCACATACCTTCTCAATGACTGAAACTTGTCCTAATAAAGACGCAGCTGCATCTTTCTTATGGGCTCTAACAAGTAACAAAGCTCAAATGATTGAAGCAAGAGCCGGGTTATCACCTACAAGACCAGCAATCTGGGACGCAATTATAGCTGAAAAAGAAGCTGAAGGTGATGAGTTCATGCTAATGGTATTTGAAACATTTAAACAATCATTATCATTAGATGCATTTACTCCACCATTAATTCCTGAGTGGATTGAATTTACCAATGCTCTTTACCCAGAACTTCAGGCAGCAATTCTTGGAGATAAAACTCCTGAAGAAGCGCTAGCTACTGCTTCTAAGAAAGCAACTGAAATTATGGAAGATGCAGGTTACTTTTAATATTTAATAATATACTAGCTCTGCTTAGCAGAGCTAGTTCTTCATATCAAAAAATGAAAAGATTTCTAAACGGTCCCTGGGTTTTACTATTACCAACATTAATTATTCTAACCTGTGTAGTATTATTACCTTTATTAATTTCTTTATGGACAAGTTTTACACCTTTTAAACTTACGAAACCTGATACCCTTTATCGGTTTGTTGGTTTTAGAAATTATGAGAGACTAATAGGCGATATTGATTTTTGGGTGGCATTTGGAAGAACTGTATTATTTTTAGCAATTGCTCTTAACTTGGAATTAGTTTTTGGACTTGGCATTGCATTATTAATTAACAAAATAACTTATGGTCAAAGAACTTTAAGAACATTAATGATGTTTCCAATGATGTTTTCACCAATTTTAGTTGGATTTCAATGGAAATATATTTTTAATGATAACATAGGACTTCTAAATAATTTTTTACGAGAATTTGGAGTCATACAACCTATACCATGGTTAGTGGACGGAATTTTAGCCAACATTTCAATAATGGCTGCAGAAATTTGGTCGAGCACTTCAGTTTTTGCAATTCTCTTATTAGCAGGTCTTTTGGGAATACCAAAAGATCCTTTAGAAGCTGCAAGAGTTGATGGCTGTAATTCTTGGCAAGTTTTTAAAAATATAACTCTTCCATTCTTAATGCCATTTGTTTTTATAGCTATGACTATTCGATCATTAGATGTTGCAAGAGCTTATGATATCGTGCAAATGATGACTGGTGGTGGCCCAGCTAAAAGGACAGAATTATTATGGACATTGATATCTCGAACTGGATATGTTGATGCAAAAATGGGCATGGCAAATGCAATGTCTTATATCTCAATATTTCTTTCAATAGCTTTTACATTTTTCTTTTTTTATAAATTAATGCAATCAAGACAACAACTTAGCTATGAATAAAAAACAGTTTCAAAATATTTTAATTTGGACAAGTGCAATAATTCTAATTATTTTTATTATGACACCTGGCTTATGGGTTGTGTTAACAGCATTTAGACCTCAGGTAGATGTAATGGCCAAACCACCTGTATGGATCCCAAGAAACTTGAGCTTTAACCAATTTGAAACTATGCTTTTTGGAGGATCAGAGGGATCTATGGGAAGAAGTCCTGTCCCTGTTTTAAGTTATCTTTATAACTCAGTAGTTATTTCTTTTATAAGTACATTTGTTGCAGTTTTAGTTGGCACAATTGGAGGCTATGGATTTGCAAGGCATAACTTTAAATTTAAAAATGGTTACTTCTTAATGATAATGCTAACAAGAACCATACCTGGAATATCTCTTAGTCTTCCAATTTTTATTTTATTTTCTAAAATTGGAATTATCGATACACACTTTGGGATCATAGTAGTTTTTGTTGCATTAAACATACCATTTACAGTTTGGTTAACTGATGGTTTTTTTAGACAAATTCCAAGAGCGATGTCTGAAGTTGCAATGACAGATGGTTGTACAAAGTTACAAGCTTTTTGGCATATTGAATTACCTTTATCTAAATCAGGAATTGCTTCCGCAGGTATTTTTGCTTTTTTAATTTCATGGAATGAGTATGCATTAGTATCCAATTTAGCAAGAAGTACAGATTCAAAAACTTTAACTGTCGGTCTAATGGATTTCACAGCTCAATTTACAATTAATTGGCCAGGGATGTGTGCCCTGGCAGTCTTTATCATTATTCCTGCTTTACTATTAACTTTTTTAGTGCAAAAGCATCTTGTATCTGGATTAACTTTTGGAGGCGTAAAAGGATAAATGGCTCAAGTAGAATTAAAAAATCTTTCTAAGAAATATGGAAATGTAACAGCTGTTCAGAATATGGATTTGATCATACCTCATAACCAATTTTTAGTTTTGGTAGGACCATCTGGATGTGGAAAGTCAACGACTTTAAGAATGATAGCAGGCCTAGAAGAAATTACAGGAGGGGAGATCTTTATTAATGATGAAATGGTTAATGATAAAGATCCAAAAGATAGAAATGTATCAATGGTATTCCAAAACTATGCTCTATACCCACATATGTCAGTTGAAGAAAATTTGGGCTTCAGTCTTAAAATTGCAAAAGTAAAATCTGAAGAAATTGAAAAAAGAGTAAATGATGCAGTAAATATTCTTGGACTTGAAGACTTACGATCTAGAAAACCATCTCAACTATCTGGAGGTCAAAGACAAAGAGTGGCAATGGGAAGAGCTATAGTGAGAAGGCCAGATGCTTTTCTATTTGATGAACCATTATCAAATTTAGATGCCAAATTAAGAACTCAAATGAGAACTGAAATAAAAAAACTACATCAAAAATTAAAGACTACAATTATTTATGTAACTCATGATCAAGTTGAAGCCATGACATTGGCAGATAGAATAATAATAATGAAAGATGGATATATAGAGCAAATTGGATCACCTATCGAAGTATTTAGCAAACCAGCAAATGTTTTTGTAGCAACTTTTATTGGAAGTCCGCCCATGAATATTTTTCCTGCTGAAGTTATTAATTCTGATAATAAAATTAAAATTAAATTAGATAATAATATTGACTTTGATTGTACTGAAGATCAAAAAAATAAATTGCAAAATAAAAAAAATATTTTTCTAGGTATTCGTGCAGAAGATATTATGCCAACTGATAAAAATTTGAATACCAACTTTTGGTCATTTAAAAAAAATATTGATATTGTCGAACCACTAGGAACAGAAACACAATTATTTATTACAATTAATGATAAGGAAATTATCAGCCGTATGTATAATCCTTATGAAATAAGTGTGGGTGATGAATTAACCTTTCAAGTCGATCCAAATAAAGTGCATTTTTTTGATAAGGAAACAGAAAAAGCAATAATTTAAAATTTTTTTGCAGCTTCAACTAATCTTGATAGCTTAGCCCTAGTTATCTCTAAAGGTACATGCCCAAAACCACACTCACTAGATAAAATTATTCTGTCAGATCCAAACTCATCAAATACTGGTTTAATACGGTTATGCACTTCTTCTACACTTTCAAGTTGATCAGTTCGCTGATCCACGACACCAAAAGACAAATTTCCCTTGAAATCATACTTTCTAAAAACATCAAGCATATTATAATGAAGTGTGCAGTGTTCTAAGTGAAGTTCGTGGACTTTAAGTTTTTTTAATCCTTCAAGCATGTCGTCATACTTTCCGAAATATCCTCTTTTTCTATGCGCATTTCCACCACATATATGAAGACTAAAATACAAATTAGGAAAGCTATCTACAATATCATTAATCACATCTGCTGCCCAAGTACATTCATTTGGAGCTTCTGTTAAAACTGGCTCATCAAATTGAATTCTTTCGCAACCTAATTTTTGGAGTTGATCAATTTCATCTTTAATGCATTTTGCATAAGCATAGGCTAACTCAATATCATTTTTATATAGATCTTTTCTTTCATTAACTGAAAATCTACACAACATATGAGGTCCTGTAATTGTTTGTTTTACAACCGCTTTATTTTTTGCTGTATCTTGAGCCCTTTTCCATTTTGAAGCGAGATTCCATCTTTGATTTTTAATTTCATCATTTACGACTGCGCACTCTATGCCAAAACCACCTTTTTCTTTCACTAAAGGATGAGCTTTAGATAAATCAACATCTTCCGTAGATCCACCTAAAGTAAATTGTTTATATTTTTTATTTTCACTATCTACACCGTCAATTCTTAACTGATAAAACCAATACATATTCTCTCTGTATGATTCTCCATCCGTGATATAGTCAAGACCAATTCTACATTGATCTTCAACGGCCCATTGCACCATATCCAATGCCTCTTCTTCACTAACAGTAGGCTTTCTTAAGGTGTCTTTAGGCTTATCTTTTCTTGGATAACTCCCAACAGTAGTAGTTTTCAACATTTTTTTCCTTTTTATATAGGTTTTAAATTATTTGCAATTCTTGCTTCATTCATATGAGCCTTTATTCCTTCTTTAAGGCTCTTTGGTACAAATGGTAATTCTTCTCTGATACGTTGATCATTTTGATCGTCAATAAATGGAGTAGGTTTTCCGTTTTCATCAAATGTAACTTCAGCATCTGGTATTAATCCTAAAATTATTTTTTTTAACTCCATACCTGAAACAGTTTCAGATCCAGTATTGTAAACAAAATGGTTTAATTTTTCTTTCAAACTTAATTCAATAAATTGTTCAGCACAATCTTCCACATATATATAATTATCCTTATTTGTTTCTGGAAAAGGTAGATGTACAGATTTTCCTATTGCAGGATTAGTCGCAAACTCCTCAGCCCACATTAGTGAACTGCGTTTTCTTCCAAAACCAAAAACTACAGATGGTCTTGTGCAAGCAATACTTATATTATGTAATGCCATATATTTTTGAGCCATAAATTCATTCAATAATTTCATAACAGCATAAGTAAATAATTGATGTTGAAGACCACAATAATCATCCTCTTTCACTGGTTGATCATTAAATAATTTTGAAGTTGTTCCGTAAACACTTTGACTGCTTGGAAAAACCATTCTATTAATTTTGTAATCAAGTACAGCTTGAAATAAATTTGTCATACCAACAATATTTACTTCAGATCCTTTTACAGGGTTACTATCAATTAGATTGCTCATCTGATATCCACATGAAATAATATTTGTAAATTTATAGTTATTAAATACATTTTTTATATCCTCTTTAGATGACATATCTAGTTCTCGTAATTCTAATCCTTTTGTTGAGACATTTTTTGAATTTAGATATTTTTCAAACTCACTTTGTTCATTGCCAATATTAATATCAGTTGCGACAACTTGGATATTTTTACTAAGTAATTTTGCAACTACTCTTTTTCCTATAAATCCTGTTCCACCAGTAACTAAAAAATTCATAATATTAACAATATTTTGGCATGAAAATTAGTACAAAACAAGTAACTTCTAACAATAAAATTCAAATATGAACAAATTATTTATATTTAAATATACTATTTACTTATATAAATAATATCATAATATATATTAAAATTTTTAAAGGGAGGTAAATAATGAAAATAGTTAATTTGTTTTTAGCAGCTGTTATAACATTATCTCTATCCTTTTCAGTATCAGCTAATCCAAAAAAGATTGGTTACATAGTAAATTTTGGTACTCACGAATGGTACCAAAATGTTATTTTTGGTTTACAATCTAGAGCTGATGAATTGGGTATTGATCTTGAGGTAATGGATGCAAATTTAGATATAAATAAACAAACTCAACAAGCAGAAGATTTCATGACAAAAGGAGTTGATGTATTAATGATGACTCCAGTTAATGAAGAAGGAGTTGTTCCAATTTTAAGAAAAGCTAAAGCGGATGGTACACCTGTAGTATTAGAAGGTAACCCTGCAAAAGGAATGACAACTTTATTTGCGATTTGTGATTATGATGCGGGTTTCAAAGCTGGCGATGCAGTTGGAAGAATTCTGGTATCTAGAGGAGAATCTGAAGCTAGAGTAATGGATGTAGGATTACCACTATTGTCAGCAACTGTATTAAGATCTCTTGGGTTTATGGAAGCACTAGCACAACATGTGAATGCTGTTAAAGTTCATGAATTAGATGGATCCGGTATGATTGACAGTTCAGTTGAAGTAGCGTCTGCTGCATTAGCTGCGGATCCAAACATAAACGTAATCTATGGTATTAATGATGGCTCAGCTCTTGGAGGCTTACAAGCTTGGAGAGCAGCAGGTTTACCTGAGGATGATCTTGTCGTAGCAGGTACTGGTTCTGAAGGTTTAGCATTTTTAAATGAAATGACTAAAGAGGGTACACCATACCTAGTTGAAGCAGCAATGTTTCCTGAAGGAGTTGGTTATACTGGTATGAATCTTGCTGTTGATCTATTTAACGGTGTTGATGTTCCAGAACATAAAGTTACTCCAACTTTAGCTTTGACTGTTCATAACTTTGCAAAGTACTATGACTTTGATAAAGCTGGACAAAAAAGAGCTATTAATTTTTCAAATGTAGCTAATATTCCAACAGAAACAAAATGCACAAAATACGCATCTGATCTGTAATATAAAAATAGAGAAGCCTCTTTAACTAAGAGGCTTTTTCTTAAAAACAAATAAATAAAGTGTCTAAATTTTTTCAAAAAAATGAAACAATTTTATTTTTAATACTTCTATTACTTTTAGTATTTTTATCTTTTTATAATCCTCAGTTTTATAGTATTCAAAATATTAATAGCATTTTGCGATCAAGTTCTACAGTCATGATTGTTGCTTTTGGTATGACAATATTATTAACAAGTGGAGAAGTAGATTTATCTGTTGGAGCTCTTCTATCTTTCGTTACAGTGATTGTTATGGATGTCATAAACTTAAGTGGAAGTTTATTTCTTGGTTTTTTTTCCGTATTTATTTTCTGTTTTTTAATAGGTCTAATTAACGGTTTAGTAAGAACGGTTTTAAATGTTAATTCTTTAATCGGAACATTAGCAATGATGTTAATTTTACAAGGCAGCGTTTATATTTATTCTATGGCTGCTATTTACAATACTCATTTAATACCAGCATTTACGTTTATTGGTCAGGGATTTGTTTACAGCATACCAATGCCAGTAATAATAATGTTAGTAATACTTCCTGTTTTTGTTTTTTTATTAAACTATACCAGATACGGAAGGTACTTTACTGCTATAGGAAGTAATCCATTTTCTTCTAATTTATCTGGAATTAATAATAATAGATATAAGCTAATTGGTTTTATAATTACTTCTTTGTTAGTTGGGGTAGCAGGAATAATACTAGCTTCACTTATGGATACGGGACAGCAGGGATCTGCAAAAGGCTTTGAACTTATAGTAATAGCCGCAGTACTTTTAGGAGGAACCAGCTTTAAGGGAGGAAGTGGAACTATTTTAGGAACAATATTAGGCATATTAATATTAAAGGTTATTGATAATGGTATAATCTTGATGAGTATCCCGCAGGAGTTTCAACTAGTTGTTCCAGGAGTAATACTTATATTAGCAGTCTACTTTGATACATTAAGAAAAGAAAAAAATGGATAATAATTTTAGATCTCTGCGATTAAAAAATATTAGAAAAGAATTTCCAGGTGTTCTTGCTTTAGATGATGTTAGTCTAGAGGCTAAAGCTGGAAGTGTACATGCACTTATGGGTGAAAATGGTGCTGGTAAATCTACATTAATTAAAATTTTAGCTGGTGCCTATAGCAAAGATCAAGGAACAATTTTATTTGATAATAAGGAAGTAAATATTGATAACCCAAACGATAGTTTAAATCTTGGTATTAAAGTAGTTTATCAAGAGATAGCACTTATTCCAGAATTTACTGTGGCTGAAAATATCTTTTTAGAAAAATTTCCTGTTAATAGCTTAGGTATTGTTAATTGGAAAAAGCTCTATAACGATTGTAATAATTTACTCAAAAAAATTGGTTTTAATCTTAATATAAAAGCGAAAGTAGTAGATTTATCGATTTCTGAACAGCAAATCGTAGAGATAGCAAGAGCAATATTTCAAAATACTTTAGTAGTAGTAATGGATGAACCAACTTCTTCTTTAACGCCAAATGAAATAGAAAAATTATTTGAGGTAATTGAGAATTTAAAAAAGAATAATATAGCAATAATTTACATAACTCATAAAATTGATGAAATATTTAAGATTGCAAATGAAGTAACCGTTCTAAGGGATGGTAAATTAATTTCTAATAGAGATATAAACGATACTTCAGAAGAGATACTAATTCAAGATATGGTAGGTAGAAAGGTTGAACAAAAATTTGAAAGACCAAACAAATCATTTGATAAAGTTTTAATGAATATAAAAAATATTTCTACTAAATCAAAATTAAAAGATATTTCATTTGATTTATATAAAGGTGAAATTTTAGGTTTTTTTGGTTTAATGGGAGCTGGAAGGACAGAGTTAGCAAAAGCTATTTATGGTTATGATAATATATCAAATGGATCTATTGAAGTTGACGGTCAAATCTTTAAAAAATTTAACACACAAACAATGGTAAAAAATGGTGTTGGGTATGTCACTGAAGACCGAAAAGGTGAAGGTATTATTAAAGATATGAACTTAAGAGAAAATATGAGCCTACCTAGTCTAGAAATATTTGAAAAATTTCTTACCATTAATAAAAGTAAAGAGAAAAAAATTTCTAATCAATATATTGATAAGTTCGAAGTAAAAACGCCTTCATCTGAAAGATTGATAACATTGTTAAGCGGAGGTAACCAACAAAAAATATTATTAAGCAGATGGTTAATAAGAAATCTTAAAATAATTATTTTAGATGAGCCTACAAGAGGTGTTGATATTGGGGCCAAAACAGAAATTTTAAGACTGATAAACGATTTAGCTAAAGACGGATTATCAGTTATATTAATGACATCTGAGATGAATGATTTACTTACTTTAAGTGATAGAATTATCGTAATGGCTGGAGGCAAAATATCAAAAGAATTTAATCGTAATGATGCAACACAAGAAGAAATTTTTAAAGCGTCGGTAATTTAACTATGAATAACATTCAAAAATATTTAGCCAGAGGAGAGGTTGCATTAGGAATGATCTTTTTAATAGTTTTTGTTTTCTTTTCTTTTGCATCAGAGTATTTTTTTAGTTTAAGAAATATAATGAATGTTTCAGGTCAGCTCTCAATTATATTAGTAGCATCAATTGGTTTTGCAGTTTTATTAATAGCGGGTGAAGTCGATATTTCTATCGGGTCATTATTGGCATTTGTTGCCATTCCACTAATACAAATTATGAATTTTACTGAAAGTGTTGCATTAGGAATAATAGTTTGTTTATTATTTGGAGTAATCATAGGTTTAATAAATGGTTTTTTAACCGTTTATTTAGGCATAAGTTCTTTAATTGTTACTCTTGGGATGCTTTTTATTTTAAGGGGTGCAGTTTATTTATACACGGGACAAAGACCTATATCTGATGAATTGTACTCAGATTTTTTCTTTTATATAGGAAACGGTAAGTTTATGGGAGTTCTGCCATATGCAGCAATAATCGCATTCATAATATTAATTTCATTTATATATATTATGAATAATACCAGTTATGGAAGAAAACTGTATGCAATTGGTGGAAATGCAGAAGTTGCAAGGCTTGCTGGATATAATATTAAGCTTATTAAGTTGTCAGCTTTTGTTATCTGTTCTGTGTTAAGCTCAATTAGTGCAATATTGTTAGCTTCAAGAATAGGATCTGCAAATCATGTAGCTGGAGACTTATTTGAATTTCAAGTTGTTGCAGCAGTTGTTTTAGGAGGAGTAAGTTTAGCAGGAGGAATAGGAACTCTAACGGGTGCAGCATTGGGAGTATTAATCTTAGCAGTAATTTCTAATGGATTAGGGATGTTAAACGTTGAATCTCAATGGCAAATGGTAATTAATGGTATTATAATAATTTTGGCAGTTGGCTTTGATGAAATAAAAAGAAGAAAAAACTGAGGTGAATATGAAACAATTAGAAAACAAAGTAGCAGTTGTAACTGGAGTAGGATCAGGAATAGGAAAAGCTATTTCTCTTGCGTTTGCAAAAGAAGGAGCTTCATTAGGTATCGGAGATATCAATGATTCTTTTCTTTCTAAAACTAATGATGAGATAAAACAAGATACACAGAATGTTATTGCGTTAAATACTGATGTTTCAAGTGAAGATCAGGTTAAAAAATTAATTGATGATACTGTTAATGCCTATGGCAAGCTAGATGTTATAGTAAATAATGTATCTGTTGCGATTGGGGGG
>CENU01049009.1_pt1 | contig 12280 bp, 8 predicted proteins | sample 361331 | NCBI WGS metagenome assembly CENU01 (sample SAMEA2619766, study PRJEB7988) | marine metagenome | isolation source: saline water (ENVO:00002010), including
AGACCGGAAGTCCGGATAGCCTCGTCCAGACGGCTCATCTTCTGGTCATCTCCCCTGCCGGAAAGATCTCGGTTAACAAATGCTCCCAATGTTTTGGCGATTCCACGGTTGCGGATTTCTACAACCAGTTGCTCTGAGAAGGTTCCCAATTCCAAGTCACTCAATCGGCGATGCCCTGTGTATAGGTCCTTCTCGTCGCCGGAAGGGACAAAGTTGTCGACAAAAGCACTGCCTGGAGCGTCGTAAGTCTCTTTGCCGCTGTAGTCGTCGTCGACACCCACGATCTCCAGGCCGCGGAAGCCAGAGAGGATCGACTGCCATGCTTGCGGGCTGGTCGAATTGATGTTGAACGGCCCGTCGATCATCAAATAAGCGGCAGATTTTTCGTAACCGTCATCGGTCATTCGGTTTGCACTGGGGGCTAATCCACGCAAATCAGCAACCGTCGGGTGGCCATAATAAATGAGGCGCGTATTCGCCGGACGCTCGTTCCCGTCAATATATTCCTGATTAAATTCCCTCCCAAAGGGAAAGGTCTGATCGCGCAAAGATAAATTTCCATCCCGCTCCGCCGAGGGTATCCCGGAGAAAAAGTAGGTATCGAAGAGAGCCTCGTTATAATAATAGCTGGTGTCGCAGCCGGCCCCGTTTAGGTATTGTGATTGTCGATCGCTATGACTACTCGTGCCGTATCCATTCGGTTCAACACTGCGGATATAGGGGTCGGAAAGGTCGCTGATGGTGGCGAGCGGCCAAGAGGCACCAATGGGGCGGGCATGGGTATCCTCACACCAGCCGAGCGTAAGATTCTTTAGATCGGCGATTGAGATGATGGGATGGCGTGGGAGGTCGTAAAGCGTGATGCGATTGACGCCATCGGAACTATCAAAGCTTTTTCCGAAGTAGCCGAGACCATTATTATGCTCCGGGAATATATCGCTGAAATCACTGCTGTCCGCATTATAGTGCTCGCGGATGTAGAGGGCCTTGACGTCGCCTTCAGTATCCTGATCGGCCACCACCTGTGGGTTGGCTCCGAGAAAGTTAACTTGGGCAAAGACGGGAAACGCGGGATTGTTCCATTGATGATCAATCGTATTGGCGCTGAAATTTATAGTGACAAGAGGCTTCGACAAAACTGCTAGATTGTTTAGACTTTGATCGATAACGCCGAGAAACTGTCCATCGCTAACATAGAGAGGCTTCGGCAGGTCGGAATTTTCTCCTGTGTTAAAGCAATAATGGTCGACTGTTCCGGAGCGAAACTTTCCAAACCACCGGTATTCGTTATGTATTGGATTATTGACATCCAGCAATGTAATGCGGTCACTGGCTTCAAAGAATCTATCGGCTCGAACAAGATCCTTTTTAATTTTTTCATATTTATAATACCCTCGCTTAATAATTCGATTAGACGGACTGACCGTAGATGCCGAAACCAGCGCAAGATTAATGTATTGGTTATCACTAATGTCACTATCATGACTTTGTGTCATTCCCAAGACCCAGACGGCTCCAGCAGGCATCTTGGAGGGAACTCCCGGAGTCGCCGCATTCAACTGTAAATTTGGCGCGATGTTATCAATTGGAAACCTAAGGACTTCGGATTCATTATTCACCTTCAGATGGAGCTCAAAGTTTCCGTTCTGATACAGCTTTAGAGCGTCGGCATTACCCATCGGATTGGGGGAGATGCTTGGGCTCAGGTCAATCGCCACATTAAAGGGATTCCACAGGGTCAATACTGGGTAGGCGGCCATCGCCATACGGTACTTGCCAAAGTGCGCATGGCTTTCTTCGGTGATCTTTTCAAAGTACAAACCGATCTTGAGCGTATTCTGCAGGACAACGGGCCGAATCTGCGGCGTTAGCAAAAACCAGTCGTTAGCACCTATGCTAGTATCCCATGCTGGACTACTTAGTGGGGTGGGCGTCTTCGGCGTGATCAAGGTGGAATAGGGAGGCGTCTCGTTCGTGTATTTTCCACTTGAATAGATTCCGTTCAACCCCCGCGCGATGTCCTCGTGCGTCAGGCGGATGCGAACGCTCGGGTTGGCACTGGTGACATCGGAAAGCCCGTGAAAAGTGTTTCTGCTGTCGCTCAGGGATCCTGCCAGACCATTATCCACTGGGCGGTAAAATTGATAGTAGTCACGCAGGATTTTCCACTGGTCGCCGACCGGCTGGCTAATGCCGTCGGCGATCACACTGCCGTACCGGTCCGCACCAAATACTGGAACGTTGTGGAGCTTTTGAAAATATTGATCGTCCAGACCACGGCTGAGATCCCTGCGCAGGCCACCGTTCTTGGCGTCGGCTAAAACGCCCCGGCTGTAAAAAGTAAAGTGATTACGGTAGGGAGCGACTTGCCTCTCGGCAGACTGGAGATGGGCATCGCCGGAATCAAGTAGTCCGCCGCTGATCCAATCCGCCAGATGAGTCGCTTTACTCCGGGTTGCCGCCTGAGCGGCATCCCCCACTTTCAAAGAGCCGAAGGGTAAGTTCTCATTGAAGATTAGAGCTGCGGGGTTAGCTGAAGGAAAGACAGAAAGGCGGCGGCTGGTCTCTACCAGTGCCATACTGTGGTCAGCATCTATCTGCACCCCGAGTTCATCTGTTGCGACTTGCGCAGAATCCTCCGTTGCCAAATTCGCTTTCAAAGACTCATCCTGAACAACCCATGCATAGCGACCGATCCTCGTGCTGTTCGCATCGGTCAAATTGAGTTTATCGGCCACTAGAGTCGTCAAAATCCCCGTGACAGGACTGTTCACTGAGAGCAAGCCTACCGGACTGGTAAACACACTTTCGTCGAACTCTCCGTCTACGGTTATGAGGCGATCCAAGCTGGCTCGGTTAGCCGAAACGAGTGGTCGGGCATGATTAAGGATAGATCCAGAATCGGCATCCCAATCTTGTAAAACAGGATCCCAACCCATACCGGAATTGGAGTGCCAGACCAGCGTGTAGGGTTTATTCAGCTGATTCAATATATCGGCACTTGCAGTGGCGCGTTGATCTGGACCCAAGCGTAATTGAAGCTCGCCGATGGCTGAGTGCAAAGCAAGCAACGCGTTTTGCCTGGCAGCTACTATCTGCAGCTTGATGCTGGAGTTATATTGCTCAATTGCGACGGAACTGACTAGTAGAAGAATGGCAACCAAGATGAACGCCATAACGCTCAAAGCAATTACCAGAGCGAAACCTCTTACTTTGGAATAATGAACCTCACTGTTTACAGAGACTCGCATAATCATATTTTAACCCTATATAATTATAGCGTAAATGCCTCAAAATAGCCATGCTAAGCCGCGACAAAAATATGTCATTGCGCGACATGGTTGGAATATCCTTTACCTGCGATTTTGGCCGCGCTTTTCCAAGAATAAAAGAGAATAGATCTTCAGGCAGGACGTGTCCGCTATCCATGCAGTAACCTGCGGGACGGACTATCCTCTCAACAAGCAGATTGTTTTGGCCTACTCGCCCTCAGCTTCAAAGTAAGGCTACAGCTTAATCACTCGGAACTTATCAATGGCCGGGTGCTCGGTAATCTTTTGCGCCGCAATTTCCGAAGGCGTACTGTCGAGTTCAAATACACTGACGGCAAAGCCCTCACCGGTTTCCCGGCTGAGTGACATATTGGCTATGTTGACCTCGTCTTCTCCCAGAGTCACTCCGATGAAGCCCACAATACCGGGCACGTCCTTATTCTTCAAAACAAGGAGAGTGGCATCGGTATTCACTTCGACTCCATGCCCGTCGATACTGACGATGCGTGGAATCTGGTTCTTACCAAAAAGGGTACCTCCGATGGTGCGAGTCTTCCCGTCCTTGCAGGCGACCTCGACTTCAATCAGCTCATTGAAATCAGCATGACTGCTACTCTTCAGTTGGTCGCAGGCGATCCCCAGACGTTCGATCTTCTTCGGAGCGTTAACATTGTTCACATTATCGGAGATTTCTCTGAGGAAACCAATCTGTACAGCATTGGCCAAAGGAAGCGTGTCCATCTCGGTGATTTTGCCAAAGTAGCGAATCGTAATCTTTTCAACACTGTCTGGGGCCAGTTGCTGCGAAAAGGTACCTATCTTTTCGGCCAATTGAATGTAGGGGCCCAGCTTTTCCAGAACTTTAGGATCAACCGAAGGCATATTCAGGGCGTTCATAACCATGCCACCAGTGAGTGCCTCAATCATCTGACGGGCTACATCAATACCAACATTTTCCTGAGCTTCCTTTGTCGAGGCACCCAGATGGGGGGTCAGAACCAGATTCTCAATACTCCGCAGAGGGCTATCCTCAGTTGGCGGTTCGTCTTCATAGACATCCAAACCGGCCGCAGCCACCTTACCGGACTGAAGGGCCTCCATCAGGGCAGGCTCATCAATAATACCACCACGGGCACAGTTAAAAATACGCACCCCATCCTTCATTCGGCCAAAAGCATCGGCGTTCAGCAAGTGCTTGGTTTCGGCAGTCAGCGGCATGTGTACAGTGATGTAATCCGCTCGTTCGATCACTTCATTCAGGCTCATTTGCGTGACCCCTAAATTCTTAGCTCGTGATTCCGTCAAATAGGGATCAAAAGCCAGCACTTCCATCTGGAAGGCCATCGCCCGCTTCGCCACCTCGGCTCCAATACGCCCCATACCGAGTATGCCGAGGGTCTTTTGATTCAGTTCATTGCCACCAAATTTTTTGCGGTCCCAGCCGCCCTCACGCATACGGGCACAAGCCTGTACAATGGGACGAGTGCCGGCCAGCATGTGGGTGAAAGTCAGTTCCGCAGTAGCGATGGTATTACCACTGGGGGTATTCATCACGATCACGCCATTCTCGGTAGCCGCCTCAATATCGATATTGTCAACCCCCACACCGGCTCGTCCGACCACTTTTAGTTTAGGCGCAGCTGCCATAACCTCGGCAGTCACCTTCGTATCAGAGCGTACGGCAATGGCATCGACGTCCTTGACTAATTCAAGGATCTGCTCGGGCGATGAGCCATAGGCCTCGATAACTTCAAAGCCCTCGCGGGACTTAAATAAATCAATACCAATGGGAGAGATGCGGTCGGCTACCAATATTTTCATAACAAAGGGGCGAGTAAATTTCACCTTGCCTGAATTGCAACGAAAAGCTGCATTCCAAGAGATTATTCGAAGCATCCCGAAAGTACAGCGCTTGACAGATGTAGGCGCAGGCCGCTAAGCAAGCTCTTTAAATCTATTGTAATCCCCATGGCATCACCCACAGAAGTTCGTAAAGGCAAGGTTCTTGATTATCAGGGCGCTCCCCACTTAGTCCTGGAAGTGCAGCATCGCACACAGGGGCGACAAGCCGGCTTTATGCAGGTGACGATGCGTAACCTGAATACAGGCTCCTCGACCAACACCAAAATACGCACGACAGACAGCGTAGACATCCTGCACACTGAGACGATCAAGCTGGAGTTCAGCTATATCGATGGGGACGGCTACCACTTCATGGATCCGGAGAGCTTCGAAGACATCATCCTCGAAGAATCATTGGTCGAAGACGCCAAGGACTTTCTTGTCGAGAACCAGATTTACAATATTCTCCATGTCGATGATAAGCCGGTGCAAATTGATCTGCCGGCTTCGATAGAGATGAAGGTTGTCGAGTCAGCTGAAGGCGTTAAAGGCGACACGGCATCCAACGTGCAAAAGCCAGCAAAGCTGGAAACCGGACTGACGATTCAGGTGCCTCTCTTCATTAAAGAAGGAGAAATCGTCAAGGTCAGCACGGCGGAACGCACCTACCAAGGGCGCGCCTAGTTGGCTGACTGGATACACACGCAATGCCGCATTAGGCGACCCGCTCAACAATCAATTCAGGTGGATTCGGGCGCTTGGGAGCCAGTCGATAGGCTGACTTCAGATACTCCAGCGCTTCTTCCATCTTCGATTCTTCATTGTAGTGGATCATCATCAGCGGTTCACCCTGCTTGACTTGTGTGCCGACTTTACGGATCTCAGAAACACCCACCGCCGGGTCATATTTTCCGTTCTTCCGAACCGCCAGTTTTTGTACACCGGTGGCGATCATTCCGGCATTGATAGTGTGCACATAGCCACGCTTTGGTGCGGGCAGCTTACGAACATGCTTCGCCGTAGGAAATTTGTCCGGATTATCCAGTACATTGGTGTCCCCACCTTGGGCGGCGACCATTTCTTTGAATTTCTCGAAAGCAGAGCCATCCTTTAAGTGACTCTGTACGGTTTGTTTTGCCGAGAGCGTGGAACCGGCAACCCCCGCCAAGCGAACGATTTCCATGCCCAGTTTGAGCACAAGTTCCTGCAAATCCTCCGGTCCTTCGCCCTGCAGCAGTTGGATCGCCTCCTTTATCTCCAAGGCTGTGCCTACGGTATCGCCCAGGGGTTGGTTCATGTCTGTAACCAATGCTACGCAGCGACGCTTCATCGAGCGACCGACACGGGTGATCGAGCGGGCCAATTGCTTGGCCTGTTCGAGGTCTTTGACAAAGGAGCCGTTGCCCCACTTGACATCAATGACCAAGCCTTCCGCGCCTTCCGCCAGCTTGCGACTGAGAACCGACCCGGTAATCAGCGGTAGACTGGGGATAGTGCCGGTATTCTGGCGAAGTTTATAGAGCATAGCATCGACCGGCGCAATTTCTTTATCCTGCCGGATAAAGGTACAACCGACTTTCTTTAATTGCGCCTTAAAATCTTTTAGGCTCAAGTCCGGACAGAAGCCGGGGATCGAAGAAAGCTTGTCCAGGTTACTGATCACATGCTCTTCATCTACGCCGTTCATCGTTGGCATAACCACGCCACAGGAAGCGGCCAAAGGCCCAAGCACGAGTGTCGTTTTGTCACCCACCCCACCGGTCGAGTATTTGTCGATCTTCGGACGGGCAATCCCGGTTAAATCAATGACCTCACCAGAAAGCATCATCTCTTCTGCAAAAACGGCAGTCTCCTGCGCGGACATACCTTGGAAATAAACCGCCATCCCCAGAGCTGCCTGCTGGTACTCGGGTAACTCCTCGTCTAAAATGGAATCGACGATAAAACGGATCTCGTCTTCGGAAAATTCACCGCCATCCCTTTTCTTTTCGATCAGGTAACTGAAGGACGGTTTGATAAACTTGCGGGCACTAATAATTTTCTTTCTCATTGAATTCTGGAATGCGCAAAATGCTGTCTGAAGGCGTAAACCTTTAGGTAATAGACGATTGCAAACCGCAATGTCGAGCAAAAAGTAATACAAAACCATGCACCGCCAAAGATTTTGCCCGACTGTATCCTCGTCGTTTCATAACCGTATAAAACAGCCTGTATTGCACCTGACATGGTAGAAAGCTTGACGCCCCCGCAGGAGCATCTTGCCTGTGCACCATGCAGGTAAGCTTTAATCCATCTCTGGAAATCGACCGAGTATTGCGGGAAACCGCTCTGTCTGTGCCGTCGATTGGTCCAGACTTTGATCCCGGAGTCCGGCCGGCCGACCCACGTTTCGGAGACTTTCAGGCCAATGGCGTGCTCGGTTATGCCAAGCGCAAGGGCATCAATCCGAGAGAACTGGGCGAAGCGCTTCTTCATGCCCTGCAAGCCTCCGATAAACTGGACCCGAAGCAGATAGAAATGACTCTCTCCGGGCCTGGCTTCCTCAACTTTCGTCTCTCTGGCGAGTTCCTATGGCAATGGCTGCTTGAACACGCGGGGAAAGAGGACTTTCGTGCCGGGGCCACCTCCCTGCGCAAGGGCCGCACCATCGTCATCGACTACCCCAGCGCGAATACGGCGAAACAGGCCCATATCGGCCACATTCGCCCCATGGTGATCGGCGAAGCCATTGCCCGACTACTTGATTTCTGTGGTGCGAAGACCATACGGGACAACCACATCGGGGACTGGGGGACCAACTTCGGCACCCTCATCATGAAAATCAAGCGCGACGGAATTAACCTCGAGCAAATCAGCGAAAACCCGTTAGCCGCTCTCGACAATCTGTATAAAGAGGGCAGTGCGCTTGAACAGGAGCAGCCTGAACTAAGGGAGCAATCCCGTAGTGAACTGGTCTCATTGCAAAACGGCGACCCGGAAAATACCGCTCTGTGGGAGCAGATCGTGGATATTTCAACCCGGGCATTTGATGCCCTCTTCGCTCAACTTGGCGTACGCGTCGATCATACCCTTGGCGAGTCCTTCTATCGGGACAAAGTGGATCGCATCTATGACGAACTGACGGAAACCGGTCTGGCAGAGGAAAGCGACGGCGCACTCGTTGTCTGGCATGATGAAGTGAAGAAATTTTCCCGCGATAATGAACGTCCCTACCCCTTCAATATCCGCAAAAAAGATGGCGCTTCCAACTACGCCACCACCGACCTCGCCACCATCCTCTATCGCGTTGAGGAATTTAAGGCCGAAGAAGTCGTCTACCTAACCGACGCACGGCAACAGGATCACTTTGAACAACTCTTCCTCACGACTAAAAAATGGTTTGCCGCAAAGAACTATCCGGTACCGCAAATGAATCACGTTTGGTGGGGCACAATTCTCGGGCCCGACAAGAAGCCCTTTAAGACCAAGTCCGGCGAGACCATAAAATTGCAGGCCTTACTCGACGAAGCCTGTCAGCGGGCCTACATAGTGGTCACCGCGAAAAACCCCGAATTGGAAGAAGAAGAGCGCCGCCAAATTGCCCGGACGGTCGGCATCGGTGCCCTCAAATACGCCGATCTATCCTCCAACCGGACACAGGATTATGTTTTCGACTGGGATCGTATGCTCAGTTTCGAAGGCAATACCGCTCCATATTTGCTCTATGCCGTAGCTCGCATAAACAGTATTTTCCGCAAGACGGGGATTGACCCCGATGCAGCGATCGAAGGCGCCAGTCCACTGGAGACCGAAGCCGAACAAACTCTCGCCAGAAAACTCATGGGCTTGCCCAACGCCCTTGAACTTACTCTGCACGACCTACGCCCCCACTTCCTCTGCACTTATCTGCACGAACTCGCCGGTGCCTACAGCAGCTTCTACAATGCCGACAAAGTCATGGTCGAAGAAACCGATGTGCGGGCACGCAGACTCCTCCTCTGTGCACGCGCCCGTACCGTCCTCATCACCGGACTCGAACTCCTCGGCATCGATCCCTTGGAACGCATGTAGCCGGCTCACATTTACGGTGCCTCATAGCAGAGCGCATTAACGCGCCAGATAGGTGTGCCCCTTCAGAACTTCGGTAAATTTTTCCAACATCCGTGTGCCTTCGCGTGGCTTGATCTGATCCGCCTTTGTTGCCCGATCAATCTGATTCTTCATCATGCGGGTAAGGACCTTTCCATCGTACTGCGTAAAACCGAGTACATCATTGATGCTGAATCCGCGAATACTATCCTCGATGAAGAATCCATCCTCCTCGTCATCCTCCAGAAAAACATGCACCTCATTGACCCGACCAAAAAGGTTGTGCAAGTCACCCATGATGTCCTGATAGGCACCAACTAAACAAAATCCAAGGTAGTAGGGTTTACCGTTCGGTTCATGTAATCGAAGAGTATTACGTATATCCTCGACATCGGTAAAGGACGAGATCTTGCCCTCGCTGTCACAGGTGATATCGACTAGTGTAGCGTCGACTGAAGGGTACTCCTCCAATCGATGGAGGGGCACAACCGGGAAAAGCTGCCCACAAGCCCAGTGATCGATGAGCGACTGGAATACGGAGAAATTGCATACGTATTGATCAGCCATGTCAGTTGGCAGCGACTCCAATTCCTCCGGTGTATAGCGAGCACTTTTACCCGCCTCCGATAATTCGCGGCAAATCTTCCAATAGAGCGCATCGGCTAATGCCTTTTGCTTCAGGTCCAAATAGCCTAGGTTAAACAAATTATCGGCCGATTCTTTTTTCTGCTGGGCGTCATGAAAACGTTCCAAGTCACTCGAATTATGCTCATTCAAGAGGATTGATTCGAGCTCGCGCAAGACCGGGTTGTGCTGATTCTTACCGGAAAGCTTTGGCGTAACAGATGTCTTGGATATACGGTCGCATACCTCGGTAACCAGAATAGAGTGTGCCGCGACGACAGCGCGCCCGCTCTCCGAGACGATATCCGGCTGGGGAACCGAGGCTTCCTGACAAACTGTCTTTATATGATACACAATATCCCGAGCATATTCGCGCAGGGTGTAGTTCATCGAGCTTTCGTAGTTACTGCGGGAGCCATCATAATCAATGCCAAGCCCACCCCCGACATCGATCAGCTGCACCGGAAACCCCAATTTGTACAATTCGCAGTAATAGCGGGTGGCCTCGATTGTCGCTCGTTTGATCGTTTGAATATTAGGTACCTGCGATCCAATATGAAAATGGATAAGCTTCAATGCACTACCCATTTTTGCCCGCTTCAACCGCCTGGCAGCATCCAAAATTTCAGGACTGGTCAACCCAAACTTGGCATCCTCGCCCGATGAACTGGCCCACTTACCCTCACCCATCGTGCTCAACTTCATACGAAATCCGATAAGCGGCTCGACGCCCATTTCCTTGCTCAAACGAATAATCCGAGGCACTTCGCTCAATTGCTCAACCACCAGGTAAATCTCTTTTCCCAACCGCCGACCACTCAGCGCCAGACGAATAAATTCATCGTCTTTGTAGCCATTACAGACAATCAGTGCCTGACTGTCCTTATGCATCGCTAATGCGATAACCAGCTCCGGCTTACTGCCACACTCCAAGCCGTAATGAAAGGGCTCGCCGGCATCCTGAATCTCCTCAACAACCTCGCGTAATTGATTGACCTTAATTGGAAACACACCGCGGTACACTCCGCTATACGACTCCTCTACAATCGCTTTGGCAAAGTGCTCATTCAACTCAACCACACGGGTTCGCAGCAAATCCTGTATACGAATCGTGAGGGGCAACTCATAGCCTTTATCCAACGCCTCCCGTACGATATCATAAATACAGATAGATCGTGAGTCCCGCAAGGGATGGACCTCCAGAAACCCGTCCGCATTGACCGTAAAATGTCCGGATCCCCAACGCTTTAATCCGTAATATTCCTCAGCGTTTGAAGGCTTCCAGTTATGGTCATTGATCACAGCAAACGTCCCGGTTAAACAGCAAAGAGTGGATCAAAAGAAGACGAAAACGGCTGACGAAGGATTAATCCGCACCAAATCATGGCCTAACGAAGAAAATGACGGCGACTGCTGAGCAGTTATAGCAAGTCCGCGTAGGCGGAAGGTTGCAGAAGGCCGGATACATCCGATTCATCGATCAAGCGGATTTTCACGAGCCAGCCACCGGAGAAGGCCGCCTGATTGACCAGCGCGGGATCCGCATCAACTGCTTCGTTAATTTCCACGATCTCCGCTGCAACCGGCATGTATAAGTCAGATGCTGCCTTGACCGATTCCACTACGCCAAAGGTATCCCCTTTGACAAAAGCAGATCCCACATCGGGCAACTCGACAAAAGTAATGTCACCAAGGCTCTCTTGCGCGTAATCCGTTATGCCCACGGTTGCCGTACCATCCCCATTGAGCTGCAACCACTCGTGGTCTTGCGTGTACAGATAGTCTTCCGGCAGCTGGCTCATTGAATAATTACTAGTCAGGCTCACATGAGCCGATTAATGTACCTAGGCTTAATTTTCGAAAAATTGGATGATTTGCTCAATGATCACCTTGTGCTCTTCAGGCGTAATTTCACCGTCTTTAAGCCTACGGTCAGCCTCAAACGCTTGCTTAGCCATGCGGTCAAATGGATCTTTACCGGTCGATTGAGGTACCAAATCACTTTCTAACTCTTCTTTCATCTCACCCGGCTCTAAATCTACATAATGGCCCAGATCGCGGGAGAGGCCAAACTTGATGAAGTTTTCACTTTTTTCGTTCGGGACTGGGGTAAAGTACTTCACTGCTGTGTTGTAGCCCTCTTTTTCAAGGCGTACTTCATGTACGATCTTTCGCGGCAGATCGACACTCAAAGGCGTAGGCCCGACTGATTCGCCATTGATAAATACCTCTGCTCCAGAGGGAAGCGACATGACGATAACCGATTGAGGCATACCGTCTCGCAAATGCGCGCAACCGTTAAGAAAAAGAATTGCTGCAACAACAGCCGGAAAAATAATAAAGCGAGTTTTCATTCAAAATTGTGATACAGTTTGAGAAAAAGATCAGTCATCGATGCGGTCAAGACTATAGGTGACTTATACGAAGAGAGGGACAAAATAGCGATTTCCAGCGAGTAATTTGCTTGAAATGCA
>CENU01080793.1_pt1 | contig 12258 bp, 12 predicted proteins | sample 361331 | NCBI WGS metagenome assembly CENU01 (sample SAMEA2619766, study PRJEB7988) | marine metagenome | isolation source: saline water (ENVO:00002010), including
TTGAGCGATGATGAAAAATCACGCGGCGTGATCACCATGTCCGCCGGTAACCATGCCCAGGCCGTGGCCTATCATGCTCAGAGGATGGGTATACCCGCGGTTATCGTGATGCCTGCCCAGACCCCATTTGCCAAGGTCAACCGGACCCGTGCCTGGGGGGCTGAGGTTGTTCTTGAGGGCCGCAACCTCAATGAATGCGAAGCCACGGTTGAGGCTATTATCGCCGAACGCGGGCTGACGCTGGTGCATCCCTATAATGATATTCACGTTGCCAATGGTCAGGGGTCGGTCGGGCTGGAGATGCTGGAGGACTGCCCCGATCTGGATACCATTATCGTGCCGGTTGGCGGTGGCGGGCTGATGGCGGGGGTTGCCACTATCGCAAGGGATATCAACCCGGACATCAGGCTCATCGGGGTTGAGGCCAGCCTGTGGCCCAGCATGACAGAGATGATCGCTGATGCGCCGTCATCATCGGGCGGGGAAACCCTGGCCGAAGGCATTGCCGTCAAGCATCCCGGCGTGCTGACCAGACCTGTGGTGGAAAGCCTGGTTGATGAAATCCTGCTGGTTGATGAAGACATGATCGAACGCGCTGTCTGCCTCTTGGTCGAACAGCAGCGCATCATCGCCGAGGGCGCGGGCGCGGCCGGGATAGCGGCCCTGCTCCAGCATGAAGAGAAATTCAGGGGCCAGCATTGCGGGGTGGTGATCTGCGGCGGCAATATCGACCCGAGGCTGCTGGCCGGGATCATGACCCGGACCATGGCCCGTGATGGACGGCTGGTCCGTATCCGCATCGACATCAGTGATGAGCCGGGCATGCTGGCGGGGATCGCCGATGCCATCGGCAGTTGCAAGGGCAATATCGTTGAAATTTTCCATCAGCGGCTGTTCCATGACGTGCCGGCGAAACTGGCCAAAATCGATGCCGTGGTTGAAACCCGCGGTGGTGATCATGTCGATGAAATTCTGGGGGCCCTGCGTGACAAGGGGTTCAGTGTGTCGGTGCTGGCAGGAACAGAATCGAACAGTTAGCGGCCCGGGGTGTTGCCAAGCCAGCGAGGCTGTGCTTTTTTGGCAGTATGAACCAGTTTGGTAATATCAAGTTTGCAGAACCCGTTGAGTTTCACGTCACGCGTTCATCGCCCTGCTCCTACCGTGACGGGCTGGTCGAACAACGCCTTGCCGCCGATATATCACGGCATTCCCATCTCCATGACGATCTGGCCAAGGCCGGTTTCAGGCGCGTTGAAAACTGGGTCTACCGGCCGATCTGCCAGCACTGCAATGCCTGCCAGCCGATCCGCATTCCTTCGGGTGACGGTCAGGATGGCAACCTGATTCACAGCCGCAGCCAGCAGCGCGTCCTGAAGGCCAACGCTGACCTGACCCGCCGCATCCTGCCGAATTTCAGCCGCAGCGATCATTATGACCTGTTCAGCAAATACCTGAATGCGCGTCACGGTGATGGCCAGATGGCGGATATGGATCAGGACAGCTACACCAACATGATCACCCTCAGCCCCATCGAAACCGTGCTGGTGGAATACCGCGCCGGTGAAGACCTGGTGTCGGTGATGATGGTGGATGTGCAGGCCGACGGGTTGAGCGCGGTGTACTCGTTCTTTGACCCGGAGATACAGGATCGCTCACCCGGCACCTACATGGTGCTTGATCTGGCCGCCATCGCCCATGGCATGGCATTGCCGTATGTCTATCTGGGCTATTACGTTGAGGACAGCGCCAAGATGAAATACAAGGCACGGTTCCGGCCCGCTGAAATCCTCCAGTCAGGCGAATGGGTCACGCTTGACGATAAAGCCAGGTAACCATTTGTAATATGATCAGGTGAACCGTGCCGGGCGGGGGAACCCTGTCGGGGCAACCCTGCCTGCGCTGCCGCGTTTGCCCTGCCATGGTGTTGTATCGGGTTCTGTCCGGTTGCGGCCCCCCGATTGCACCCAGCTCAACCCGTCAGCGCGATTAAAGCAGCGTGCATCCCCCAGCGTGCCATCACGATAGCGTTGCAGCATGACGCCGCGCCCCCGCCCCATGACCGGCAGATCATCCCTGGGGAAGACCAGCAGTTTTCGGTTTGAGCCTACCACCGCCACCATATCACCAATGGCGGGCCGGGCGACCGCGGCTTTCACGCCCTTGGGCAGGGTCAGCACCTGCTTGCCGTTGCGGGTCTGCGCCATGACCTGATCGGTTGCCGTGATGAAACCATGACCGGTATCGGCCACGATCAGGATTTCCCCGCCCCGTGCCGGGAACAGGTTGATGATCGTGGTATCAGCCCCCAGTTCCACCATCAGGGAAACAGGTTCACCAAAGCCGCGCCCGCCGGGGAGTTTATCAGCGGAAAGCGTATAGAACCGCCCGTTATCCGCCGCCACCAGTATCCTGTCGGTGGTTTCAGCATGGACCATAAAGGCAGGGCCATCACCTTCCTTGAACTTGACCTCGGCATCACTGGCCAGATGCCCCTTGGCGGCCCTGATCCAGCCCTTTTCGGAACAGATCACCGTGATGGGTTCCTTTTCCACCAGCATATCCATGGGGTCGCCTTCCACCTCGGGGACACTGTCCAGCCGGGTGCGGCGCTGATCAATCCTGGCGAAATCAGTCTTCAGTGATTTGACATCCCGGGCCACCGAGCGGCGTTGCTGATCTTCATCGGCCAGCAGGCTGGTCAGCCCGGTTTTTTCTTCCTCGAGCTTTTCCCGCTCACCCCGGATTTCCATTTCCTCCAGCTTGCGCAGGGACCGCAGGCGCATATCGAGGATGGCATTGGCCTGATTTTCATTCAGCCCAAAGCGTTCCATCAACCGCGTTTTGGGGTTGTCTTCCTCCCTGATGATGGCGATCACTTCATCGAGGTTCAGGTAGACAACAAGGTAGCCTTCCAGCACTTCGAGCCGGGATGCAATCTTGCCGAGCCGGTAACGTGATCGCCGCTGCAACACCACCAGGCGATGATCAATCCATTCGAGCAGCGCCGATTTCAGCGACAGCACACCGGGCTTGCCGCTCGCATCAAGGACATTGAGGTTGAGCGATACCCGCGATTCCAGATCAGTCAGCTTGAACAGGCTTTCCATCATCAGCACCGGGTCGATGCGGCGTGATTTCGGCTCCAGCACCAGGCGCAGGTCCTCGGCGCTCTCATCACGGATATCCGCCAGCACGGGCAGTTTCTTGTCGTTCAGCATTTCCGCCATCTTTTCAACAAGACGCGATTTCTGCACCTGATAGGGGATAGCGGTGACGATTATTTTCCAGGCGCCGCCCTTTTCCTTTTCAACGGTCCAGTCTGCCCTGACACGGAATGACCCCCGGCCAGTCTGATAGGCCTCGGCGATGGTGGCCGGGTCCTCAACCAGCACCCCGCCGGTGGGGAAATCCGGTCCCTTGACAAAACCCGAAATCGTATCATGGCCAGCGTTCGGATACCGGATCAGGTGCAGGATGGCATCCGCCAGTTCCAGCACGTTATGCGGCGGGATTGACGTTGCCATGCCAACCGCAATCCCCTGCGCCCCATTGGCCAGGAGGTTGGGGAAGGCGGCGGGCAGAATCACCGGCTCTTCGCTCTCACCATCATAGGTGGCGCGGAAATCAACCGCGTCTTCATCAATACCATCGAGCAGCAGGCGGGCCACATTGGACATCCGCGCCTCGGTGTAGCGCATGGCGGCGGCATTATCGCCATCGATATTGCCGAAATTCCCCTGCCCGTCCACCAGCGGATAACGCATGGCAAATTCCTGGGCCAGCCGGACCATGGCATCATAGATCGCGGCATCACCATGGGGGTGGAATTTACCCATCACGTCACCAACCACCCGGGCCGATTTCTTGTACCCCTGCCCGGGGTCCAGTTTCAGCTGGCGCATGGCGAAAAGCAGGCGGCGATGCACGGGTTTCAGCCCGTCACGCACATCAGGGAGCGACCGTGAGGTGATGGTGGAAAGCGCATAGGCAAGGTAACGCTGGCTCAACGCATCGGCAAATTCAGCCTGAATAAAGGTGGAGGTCGATTGCTGATCAGCCATGATGGTTGCGCTACTCCTGCTCAGGGTTGGGGAAGAATTTTCGCCGCATCAGCACGGCCAGCCTTTCCCGTGACGGGGGCAGTGGCTGGTGATGCAGGCCAAAGACTCGCCGTTCCAGAAAATGCCTGGTTAACTCCATACCATCCAGCAAATCCTGTTCAACAGTTTTCTCATTATCAGGGTTATTTTCATCACCGGGTTCAATCCCCCCCAGAAAACACGGCAGGCGAAGCAGCCGTTCAACATGGATACCGGCCCCGGCCCGGGTCACGGCAACCCCTGTTCTGGGGCTGACATAGGCCAGGTTTTCACGCTCACCGGTGACGGCGCATCGGCCGAGGTCAAGCGCGTACCCGGCGATCCCCAGCATCGCCACTTCCCAGCGAATATAGGCCGCCAGCCAGGCCTCCTCAAGATCACCATCGGTCATCATGCTTATCAGCGCATCGGTGGCATCAAACACAGGCTCGCACGGCTCACGTTCAGGGACGCATCCTTCGATAATAGCGCAAGTCGAGGCCAGCCCCGCCAGCCTGAGCGGATTATCCAGCACCGCCGATGCATGCGGCGTTGCCATTTCGGTTACCATGGTGCCGAGATGGGTTTCCAGCCTGGCCCGCCAGGTCACCACCACGGCATTGCCGATCTGCAAGACCCCGCGCATGGACCGTGATTGCCCGCCCCGCACCAGCCCGGCCTGCCGGCCATGCTGTTTGGTCAGGACGTTCACCAGCGCGGCCTGCTCACCATGGGGGCGGATCGAAAGGATGATGGCGGTATCAGACCATTCGGGCATGATCAGGCGTTGAAATCCAGATCCCAGTCACGATAGCGCGATGGATCATTCATCCAGTCCTTGCTGTATTTGACATGAGTCAGGAGGTGGATACGGCGATCCAGCGCCTCCTCCAGTTCCAGCCTCGCCTGCTGGCCGATGCGGCCAAGCGTCTTGCCGCCCTTGCCGAGGATGATGCCGCGATGCCCCTCACGGGCAACGTAGATGGAACAGCGGACCTCGGCACTGCCATCATCCTTTTCCAGCCATTGTTCGGTTTCCACCGTGAGCTGATAGGGCAATTCCTGATGCAGGTTGAGGAATAGTTTTTCCCTCAAAACCTCTGCCGCCAACAGGCGTTGCGGCATATCGGACAGGTCCTCGGGGTCGAAATAATACGGGCCTTCGGGCATCTGGCTGGCCAGCCATTTGAGGAAGTCATCCGTGCCGCTGGCCTTTTCCGCCGAGAGCATGAAAACCTGGCTGAATTCAGCCCTTGAGCTGAGCGCACTGGCGCGTTCCAGCAGTTTTTCACGATCCATCAGATCAATCTTGTTCAGCACCAGCGCGGCCCTGACATTGTTGGTGTTGAGCTGATCGAGAATCCTCAACGTGTCATCATCAATCTGTGACCGCGCCGCGTCATGCACCAGCACCACCAGATCACCATCCGATGCCCCCTGCCAGGCGGCGCTGACCATGGCGCGATCCAGCCGCCGTTTCGGGGTGAAGATACCCGGGGTGTCGATAAAGATCACCTGGGCATCATCATGCATGGCAATGCCGCGAACCCGTGACCGGGTCGTCTGCACTTTTGGCGTGACAATCGAAACCTTGGTTCCCACCAGGGTATTCATGAGGGTTGATTTGCCCGCATTGGGCGGCCCGATCAGCGATACAAATCCAGCACGGGTCATCGTATTTCCTCCAGCATCAGGGATGCGGCTTGCTGTTCGGCCTGACGTTTTGATGCGCCTTTCGCCTCAAGCCGCCATTCACCGAGCGACACGGCGATCACAAACTGGGGTGCGTGATCAGGTCCACTCCGGTCCACCACTTCATAAACGGGCAGACCCATTTTCCGTTCCAGCGCGTATTCCTGCAAGGCGGATTTGCTGTCCTTGCGGGTGCTGCCAGTTTCCATCAGATTGCCCCATATGCTGAGGATCACCGGCCGCACCGCTTCCATGCCGCCATCACGCCAGATGGCACCGATCATCGCCTCCAGCGCATCGGCCAGCACCTTGTCGGTTTCGGCCAGATTGGTGTTGGGCTGAACTCGCAAGGCCGGGCCAATCCCCAGATCACGGGCAACCCGGGCAAGGGCAGCGTTTTCAACGCATTCTGCGTATCGGCGGGTCAGCAGGCCTTCACGTTCATCATCAACCAGGCTGAAGAGACTGTCGGCAATAACAAGGCCAAGGACGCGATCACCGAGAAATTCAAGCCGCTGGTAATGGCTCCGCCCGGGATCAATGACGGCCATGCTGGGATGGGTCAGGGCTTCATCAATCAGGCTTTCATCCCGAAACCGGTAGCCAAGCTGATCCAGCAGGGCTGCGCGGGCTTCGGTAATGCTTCCCTCATCAGTCAATGGACATGCCTATGCGGTCAAAGCGAATGGTGAAGGGCCATTTCCAGACCTGCCAGAAAGCCGCCTTGCCATTGGTGGAGAAAAACAGAAACTCGGCACGGCCAATGAGGTTTTGCCGGGGAACAAACCCGATCTCGGCGCGACTGTCGCGGGAGTTATCGCGGTTATCACCCATGAAGAAAAAATGATCATCCGGAACTGTCCGCGCCAGGGTGTTATCCATCCGGTCTTCATCACTGAATTCCTGGATGGTGTGAACATGGCCATCGGGGAAGGTTTCATTATAGACCGTGGCGGTGCGGACAAAAAGCCCGCCACCCACCTGCCCGGTCGCAATCTGGTTACGCTTGACCGGTGTGTCATTGATGTGGAGGATGCCGCCGATGACCTGAACCTTATCGCCGGGCAGACCGATCAGGCGCTTGATATAATCAACGCTTTCATCACCGGGTTTGCGGAAAACGATAACATCGCCACGCTCAGGTTCACTGCTGGCAATGCGGCCCGAAAAAGGGATCAGCGCGAACGGAAACGAATAGCGCGAGTAGCCGTAAGAATATTTCGATACAAAGAGATAATCACCGATTTTCAGTGTCGGGATCATTGATCCTGACGGAATGCTGAACGGTTCAAACAGAAACGAGCGGAACACAATAGCAATGCCGATGGCGATCCCGAAGGTGCGGATAAAACCGAAGATGCCTTCATCCTTGTTGTCGCTATCGCTTGACCGGAGCCAGCTGAAGCCCGGAATGATTTTGCTGAACATCCCTGTTTTCTCAGGGGTATTTGGTGTTTTGCTCAATTTCTCTTTGCGCTTACTCATGGCTCACCTGTAATGCAATCATGACCTTATGACGCGGAAAGCACCACAAAAGCAAGCGCAAAGCCGCCATCATCGGAAAGCGACAGGCTGGTTTTACCCTTGCCGTTGGTCATGGTTTCAAAAACACCGGCGGCCCTGCCATGGAACAACAGCCCCGGTGATCCATCAGGGTTGCTGATGACTTCAAAATCGCGCCAGCCAACGCCCTGATCCCGCCCCGGGGACAGGGCTTTCCACGCCGCTTCCTTGGCGGCGAAACGCATGGCATAGAAACGGGCGTTTGGCCCAGTGTCGGGTCCGGTATCAGGTGATTTGCGCTTTTGGGCCTGGCTGATCTCACCATCGGTGAAAATACGCCTCAGAAACCGGTCACCAAAACGGGTGATGGCCGCGTTGATCCGGTCAATGACCACAATATCGGTGCCAATACCGATGATCATGCTGAAATCTGCCCCCCGGACCGGGCCTGATCCATCAGGAGGCGCATCTTGCGGCAGGCCGGGCCAAGCCCCAGCATGATCGCTTCACCAATCAGAAAATGCCCGATATTGAGCTCCACCACCTGGGGGATTGCCGCCACCGGAGCCACGGTATCAAACCCAAGGCCGTGACCGGCATGGCATTCAAGCCCCAGATCAGCAGCGATCCCGGCACCGCGGGCAAGCCGGGCAAGCTCTGATGCCCTTTCACTCCCCTCGGCATGGCAATAACGCCCTGTGTGCAACTCAATGATATCAGCCCCGATGGCGGCCGACGCCTCCAGCTGGGCCTGATCAGCCTCAACAAAAAGCGACACGCGAATGCCCTTGGCGCGGAGCGCGGTGGCAATCATCTCAATCCGGGGGCGGTGGGTGATAACGTCCAGCCCGCCCTCTGTGGTGACTTCCTCGCGCCTCTCGGGAACAATACAGGCCGCGTTGGGCGCATGTTCTAGCGCAATTTTCAGCATTTCCTCAGTGGCGGCCATCTCAAAATTGAGCGGCCGGGTGATGGTTGCCTTGAGCCGGGCAATATCATCATCACGAATATGACGGCGGTCTTCACGCAAATGCGCGGTGATGCCGTCGGCACCAGCCTCAATAGCCATCATGGCCGCGTCCACCGGGTCAGGATGGACCCCGCCACGGGCATTGCGCACCGTGGCAACATGATCAATATTCACCCCGAGCCGGAGCGTTTCTGCCGAAACCGTCATGGTGTTTTCCTCTTTAACCTGATTTTCTTCATCCGGTTCTGCTTGATCACCTGAAACAGCACCCGGACATGCCCGGCGGAGGCATAGCAAAGCCCCAGCAACATAACGGCAAACGGAACCCCCAGCACCAGACTGCCAATGGTCATGGCGTAAAAAACCTGACCCGGGTAAGCCATGAGGAGGCTGAAATTAAGCTGGGTCAGGTCATCAATGATCTGTTCCAGCCCCAGTATCCAAGACCCCATGGCATAGGTCGCCGCCCAGATGAACGGAAACGTCCATGGGTTGCCGACAAAGGTGCCAATGAGCGCCATCACCATGTTGCCGCCAATCAGCCAGGCCAGCCCGGCGGCGATAATGATGTGAACCCCGAGAAACGGCGTGAAGGATGCAAACGCACCGCAAGCCAGGCCAGCCGCCAGCGAGTAATCCGATGACCGCAGCCTCAGCACCCTGAGGGCAAGGTAAATCCAGCCCCGGATGAAGCCTTTCTTGGGCCAAATGAACGCAATCAGCATCAGAACCCATGAATGTGTGCGTGACCGGAACAGCATCAGGTTTTCGCCCTTTCCACGCTCTCCACAGCCTCATTGGCCCGCAATGTGGCGATGATCGCGGTCATGTGGCGGACGTGATTAACCTCAACCTCAATGAAGAATTTGAAGAAATCCTCCTCACGGGAGACCAGCTGGAGGTTCGTGATATTACCCTGGTTCTGGCTGATCTGGGTGGTCACCGAGGCCAGGCTGCCCGGACGGTTGGTCAACACCGCCTCCAGCCGGGCGGTGACGATATTGGGCTGGTCCCTGCCCCATTCGATATCGACCCACAATTCAGGCATGGTGTTGAACTTTTCCAGGTTCTGGCAATCCACGCGATGCACGGTCAGCCCCTTGCCCGTGGTGATGATCCCGATGATCCGTTCCCCCGGCAGGGGATGACAGCATTTGCCGATATGCACCGCCATCCCGGGGATCAGCCCCTTGATGTTGAGCGATGGTTTGCGCCGACTGGATGGTGCCGGTTTTTTCTTTGGCTGGGGTTTGGCGTTCGGGAACACCTGATTGAAGACATCATCGGGATCAATCAGGTTTTCGCCGACACGGGCAAACAGCTCTTCATCCGAGGAGGCATTGAAATGCGCCAGTGCCGGCAACAGTTTGGAGGTATCGAGCTGGCGTTTTTCCTCACGAAAGGTCTTTTTCAGGAGCGCCTTGCCGAGGCGGCTGAATTCCTGCTGTTTCTGCTGGCGAATGAACCGCCGGATCATGGATTTGGCCCGCCCTGTCTTGACGAAGTTTTCCCATTCAGGGTTGGGCTGGGTTGATTTTGAGGTCATGATTTCAACCTGATCCCCGTTGCGAAGCGGGGTCGCCAGTTGCCTGGTCTTGCCGTTGATCTTGGCGGCAACACAGTTATTGCCAACATCGGTGTGAACGGCATAGGCAAAATCCACCGTGGTGGAATCCTTGGGCAGGGCAATCAGCGCGCCTTTCGGGGTGAAACAGAAAACCTGATCGGCGTACATTTCCATCTGGGTGTGTTCGAGGAACTCATCAGGGGAATGGGCGTTTTCCAGGATATTGACCAGATCATTGAGCCATTTCATCTGGCTTTTTTCCTCAGGCTGGGCGGGTGCGCCCTTTTCCTTGTAGCGCCAGTGGGCGGCAACACCGCGTTCAGCGATTTCATGCATCTCTAGCGTGCGGATCTGGATTTCGATTTTTTTCTTGAGCGGGCCGATCACCCCGGTATGCAGCGATTGATAGCGGTTGCGTTTCGGCGTGGAGATATAATCCTTGAACCGTCCCATGACGACCTTGAAATTGCGGTGCAGGATACCGAGCGCTCGATAGCATTCCGCCTCATCCTCAACGACGATACGAAACGCCATGATATCGGCGAGGTCTTCCATTTCAACCTTCTGGCGCTGCATCTTGCGCCAGATCGAATAGGGGGTTTTCTGGCGGCCTGAAATCTCGGCCTCCAGCCCCTGTTCCTCAAGCACTTTCAGCAGCTCCCCCCTGATCCGGCGAACCGTGTTTTCGGACGCGCTGGTCAGGTTATCAATGCGGGAGATGATGGAGGAACGAGCGCCAGGGTTGATGACCGCAAAGGCCCTGTCCTCAAGCTCATGCTGGAAATGGGAAATGCCGATCCGCTCAGCCAGCGGCGCAAAGATGGACAGGGTTTCCTGCGCGATGCGTTCCCGTTTTTCCTGACTGTCGATATAATCAATGGTGCGCATGTTATGGGTGCGGTCAGCGAGCTTGACGATCAGCACGCGGATATCCTCACTCATGGCCAGAACCAGTTTGCGAAAGTTTTCAGCCTGCTTGTTGTCAGATTGCATCTCAATCCGGGTCAGCTTGGTCACGCCATCAACAAGCCGGGCAACTTCATCGGAAAATTCATCGGTGATGGTGTCGAGCGTAACGCCCGTATCCTCAACCACATCATGCAGGAGGGCGGTGATGATGCTGGCCTGATCAAGCCGCATATCCGCCAGAATATCGGCAACCTGGAGCGGGTGGGTAATGTAGGGGTCGCCCGATGCCCTCAACTGGCCGTGATGCGCCTTGCGGGCAAATTCATACGCAGAACTAACCACCCCGCAATTCACATCAGGGTTGTAGCCTTTGATCTTAGAGACAAGAGTGGTTGCGCTGTCCATTGACATAACTATACCAGAATCGCGAAAAATTAACGATACCGGAAATGGTGTATTACCGCATTAAAGCGCGGCGGGACAGGCCGGATCAGGCGTCGCTGGCCTCAGCTTCATCAGCGAAGGAACCTTCATCGGTTTGCCCGCCTTCATCAGCAAAGGAACCGGCATCAGTACCGCCGAAATCACCGGCTTCACCGATCTGCATCCCTGCCGCGTTGGCATCGCTTTCGAGCATGGAATTGAAATCGCCCATGTCATTCTGGGAAATGCTTTCCGCCTCATCAATGGCGGCCTGCTCTTCCTCACGGCGCTTCATCCGTTGCAGGCTGTTGATCAGCTCATCATTGACTTCATCAATAGAGATGCTTTCATCAGCGATTTCACGCAGGGCAACAACCGGGTTTTTATCGTTATCACGATCAACGGTCAGCGGGTCACCCGATGAAATGCCGCGGGCACGCTGGGCCGCAACCAGCACCAGATCAAAACGGTTTGGAATTTTTTCAATGCAGTCTTCAACAGTGACGCGTGCCATGGGAAATTCCTCTCATTCAGGGGTGTGGTGATGCCTTATGCTTAACAAGGCGGGAATAGTAGTCAAAAAGGCCGCTAATTGCAAGGCTTCTATTGGTCCTTTTCAATCTCTTCATCAGGGTCCAGAACGGCGATCAGGGCGGCGATGGACTGCCCGGATACAGGGTGAACCCAGCCCGGGGAAAGATCGGCCAGTGGCCTCAACACAAAGGCGCGAACATGCATGCGCGGATGCGGCAGGACCACAGGATCATTCATCACCATGCCGCGAAAATCGAGGATATCGATATCGAGGACGCGGGCTTCATTGCGCTCCATCCTGACACGGCCGAACCGGGCCTCACGTTCGTGCAAAACCGTGATCAGCTGATCCGGCGTGAGGTCGGTTTCGATTTCGACCACCGCGTTCTGGAACCAGGGCTGGTCCGATCGGGGGACAGGGGCCGTGCGGTACCATGGTGAGACTGACTTCACCGTGATGCCATCCTCACCCAGGCTGTCAATCGCGGCCATGCATCCTTTCCTTGGGCCTGAAAACCCGTCCGGTGTCAGGTTGGCACCGATGCCGAGGAATATTCTCGCCTGATCATCCATGCTGATTA
>CENU01158028.1_pt1 | contig 12243 bp, 11 predicted proteins | sample 361331 | NCBI WGS metagenome assembly CENU01 (sample SAMEA2619766, study PRJEB7988) | marine metagenome | isolation source: saline water (ENVO:00002010), including
AAGTTATAGACAAGGAGATCGCAAAATGAAAGCAGCAGTTTATCATCAAACGGGCGGTCCCGAGGTGTTCCGCTACGAAGATGTAGCGGAACCGTCTTGCGGGCCAAAAGAAGTCAAGATCGATGTGATGGCCATTTCTGTGGAAGGCGGCGATGTGCTCGCCCGGGCCTATATCGATACCGGCGGCAAGTCGCATATTGTCGGTTATACCGCGGCGGGCGTGGTGTCGGAGGTCGGCGCGGAGGTTTCCGACCTTCGGGTGGGGCAGCGTGTGACCACCCTCGGCGGCGCCGGTTCACATGCAGAACAACGTGTTGTGAGTCGCTTCGCTTGCTGGGTGTTACCAGACAGCGTTTCGTTCGAGCAAGGCGCTTGTATTCCAGTCACCTGCGGCACCGCTCACGATGCGTTATTTGAGTTTGGTCGCTTGCAGGCGGGCGAGACCGTGCTGGTGCAAGGTGGTGCGGGTGGCGTTGGTATAGCCTGTATTCAGTTGGCGAAACAAGCAGGCGCTACGGTCTACGCCACGGCCTCATCTGCTGAGCGTTTGGCTCGCCTGGCTGATTTGGGTTTAGACGAAGGCATTAACTACACCACGCAGGATTTAACTCAGGAGGTGATGCGGCTGACGTCACGCAAAGGCGTAAACCTGGTGATCGATCCCGTTGGCGGAAAAGTGCTCGAGCAGAGTATTGCCTCGGCCGGACGGCGGGGCCGCATAGTTAGTGTGGGTACTGCTAGCCGCGACTTCAGCAAAATTGACGTGGGTGGTCTGGCGCCCGGCAACAAAAGCCTCACGGGCGTTTTTTTAGGCGCTGAGATGGCGACCGCGCGCGCCCAAGAAATGATCGGTGGTTTGTTGCAGCAAATGGCTGCGGGAACTTTAAACATGCCGATTGATCGAACCTATCCGCTTGCGCAAGCAGCAGACGCGCACGCCTATATTGAATCTCGACAAGCGGTAGGGCGCGTGATACTCATACCCTGATAGACAAGGGAGAATATAGGAGGACGTATGGCTCTTGCAGATTTTTCGCTTGCCGGGAAAAAGGCAATTGTTGTTGGTGCCAGGCGCAATATGGGTAAGGGGTTTGCGCTTGGCTTGGCCGAAGCCGGTGCCGATGTGGTCGTAACCGACGTAAATAATGAAGACGGCGCGCTGCAGTCTGTGGCTGATGAAATTGCAGCCATGGGCCGTCGCTCGCTCGCAGTTAAAACCGATATTTCGCAAAAGTCGGATGTAGATGCCTTAATCGCGCAAACCATCGACTCGCTTGGCGGCATCGACATCCTTATGAATGTAGCGGTTCGTTATCATCGCAAATCGCTGCTTGAACTCGATGACCGAGATTGGGATGAATTAACCAACGTTAATCTAAAAGGGTATTGGCATACTCATCAGGCCGTTGCACCCATCATGCAAGCGCAGGGTAGCGGCAGCATCATCAATCTCACATCGCGTGGCGGTTTGAAGGCGCACGCGGATAAAGGCATGGGCAACTACGCCATTCTGAAAGCAGGCATTGCGATGATGACGCGGCAGTACAGCCGCTATCTCGGTCCATCCAATGTTCGGGTTAATGCCATTGCGCCGTCCTTGGTCGAATGGGAGCAACATCCATCCGGAGACTTCTACCGTGAAAATCCCGATCGTGCGCCAAAGCAACCACCGCCACCGCGACCCGAGATGAGCCAACAAGAAAAATTCGAGGCCTGGTCTACCGGCCCAGAGAATTTGCCGCTTGGGCGCGTTGCAACATTTGAGGAAATGGCTAATGCAGCAGTTTTCTTGGCGTCAGATGCGGCGAGTTATGTGACGGGAGCAATTCTTTGCGTGGATGGCGGGTATATGGCCTAGTTTTTTGCAAAGCGTGCTTGCCGCGCGCATCTCGCAGCCTGGTGTTGGCTCGGTGGCCGGAGCGGGCATAGTTAGCATCTGTTGGCGGCTCTTTTGGATTAGCTATCAGGAAGCGCAAAGAGGTCGGATAAAAGCATATCGATGCGGAGCAGGCAGACAACGCCACTGCGTCTGCGGCCAGGGGTAGTAAGGGGGAAAAGTGACTAGTCAGGACGTGACCGCGGTCATGGCAGACGGGATTGGCGAACTAACGTTTGCATCCGCTGAGTGGGTGTCTGCCGCGCGTACTGAAATGACGCGGCTATTGGCCGAGACGCCGTTACCTAACGTAAAATTTACGCTTTGCGAGGTGGGCCATAATGCGCCTGTATGGATGCACGCGGGCGACAAGCTCGCCTGGTATATGCGCCTTGTTGATGGCGCCCTCGAAATGGGAGCACACGAGTTACCCGAATCCGAGTGCGATTTTAAAGTGCAAGCCGACCATTCCATACTCAGCAACCTGGCCTGCGTAGTGCACGCAGCCAATCCGGCTGACATAGTGGCTGCTGTGGTTGCGCGCTTAACAAAACTGACCCGTTGGAAGCTTTCTGGGAAGTCCCCCGGCGATGCTGATTTGCAAGTCTTGTTGCAACGCTTGCATGATGCGATGGCTCTCCGAACGATGCCGCGTTTTGTTTGGATGAGTCCGGAATGGGTTGTTATCGCCCGCCGATTTTTAACGTCGCGTGCGACCTCAGATAAATATCGGGCAGATTTAGCCGGGGTTGATTACGTCTTTGTTGAGACGTTCTTTCATACCCCTGAATTTTTCTTTCCAGACGGTGCTGCAGCTGGCTTCTGGGTGCATTGCTCGAATGGCGACGTCACCGTTGGCAGTGGCTCGCCGCCAGACGGAATGCCCTCACCTGACGCGTTAACTCAGGGGTGGTACGGCGCGTGTCTACCGGTTGGTCGGACAGTTGATGCAGTGGCGAACGATTCAGATAAAGCCGCGCAACGCCGGTACAAAAAAGCCGCATTCAGCCATGTCTCAGGGGGGCTACCGGCGGCGGCGCAATCCTCACCGTCAGGGCGCGATCAGATGCCGCGCCCATTGGCGCGTGTCTTTGCTCCAATGCATGACACCATGTCGAAGCGGACCTCCGGAGAGTTGCCAAGCGATTATGCGCCGGATGATGCGCCTTGGGGAGAACCCCAAGAGTTTGATCGTACTAGTGGCTATGACACATCTTGGCTGCGCTATGATCGAGTCGATTTGTACGGCAACGATAGACAGCAAGAGTCGAAATCCACAGATGAAACCGCGGCGGAGCACGGCGTATGAAAAAGAAAATCGGTTTCACCCTGCTGCTGCTGGTTGTTGCTGTGGGAGCGGCCTGGTGGTTTACCCGGCCGGCGCCGATAGAAATGAGCTCGACTACAAGCTATTTGTTGGATTGGCCAGAGCGTGTCATTGTCGAGACTGGCATGGGTACTGTAACTGGGCTTAGTAACGGCCAATCATTGGTTTTTCTCGGTTTACCTTATGCGCAACCGCCAACTGCTACAAACCGGTTTGAACCGCCGCAAACTGTTGATCCTTGGTCCGGAGTATTGGACGCTACCGAGTTTCCGGATATTTGTGTGCAGGACAAACCACGTGAGCGGATTGGCGATACGCACCGCTCGCAAATAACGGAAGACTGTTTATATCTAAACATCTTTACACCGGCGACGGATGGCGAACCGCGCCCCGTGCTGTTTTGGATTCATGGCGGTTCTTTTACGAGCGGCTCGGCGAACAACTACGATGGTTCCATCCTCGCGGAACAGGGTGATGTGGTCGTGGTGGCAATCAACTATCGCCTTGGCATGCTTGGTTTTCTGGATCTTTCGGGTTTTGGCGAAGCCTATGCCGGTTCCGCTGCCAATGGCATTCGCGATCAGATCGCGGCGCTGCGATGGGTGCGGGATAATATTGGTGCCTTTGGTGGTGACAAAGACAACGTTACTATTTTTGGCGAATCCGCGGGCGGTCAATCGGTTATGGCGATTATGTCGGCGCCTTCGGCGGATGGCCTTTATCACAAAGCAATCGAGCACAGCGGCGCTGAAGTCAACACGCACGCAGTAGATGCCCGGACCGCTTTGGCAGAAAAGCTTGAGGTGAGCGAGGATGCGTTGCTCGCAACGCTGCAAACCCTGCCAGCGGAGGAACTGGTCGCCATGCAAAGTACAATACGCTGGGGCGGTGGTGGCCGGATTGACGGCACAGTAATTACTCGCGGTGCCAAGGACGCAATCATCGAACGCGGTCTAGACGGCGTGCCGTTGATTGCCGGTAGTAATCTGGATGAGGGCACCTTGTTTTCGTTTTTAGTCCCTTCGCCGTTTTATGGTTTTGTTGGCGAGGCGGTTGCGGAGAATATCCTCGAGGGCGTAAGCGGCAAGGATTATGTTGAGGGCCTTAAAGTAGCTTATCCAGATGACGATAGCACCGAGCGCTTTGAACGAATATGGAAAGATTTACTGGTTCGCGGTGGCGCCAATGCAGCAGCTCGAGCAAGCGCAGCGGGTCCAGGTGGTTGGTTGTATCGCTTCGATTTGCCGGTACAGCGGGTACCGGGTTTTGGCGCCACACACGCTGCCGAAATTGCGTTTACCTTCAACCTGTTTGCGCGCCAGTTGGCGGAAACGGCTTATTTATATGACCCACAGGATGCGGTGGTGCAGGAGCTGGCACAGATTTGGTCGCGCACGATAATCCAATTCGCAAAAACGGGTAATCCCAACGGTGCCGGATTACCGCAATGGCCGCGCTATACCGCCGAGACCCGCGAAGCTCTGATTTTGGATGGCAATCTGCGAGTGATGCACAACATACACGCGGCAGATCGAGAGCGTTGGGGAGATACCGAAGTATTTTCTTCGCAATACCAATCGTCTCGAAAAACGTTGTCGCAACCCGTTTCAGCAGACTAAGAATCTTGCTACAACACTTCGAGTGACGTCCACGTAACCGTTTTCATCAGCATTGTTTAGGAGGAACACCCATGACTAGTCCAATTAGCCCGGCCGACGGTCCGGTAGCCGTTACTGGTAGCGCCGGTTTCATAGGTTCGCATATTGTCCTTAATCTCGTGCAAAACGGTTATACCGTGCGCGCCTGCGTGAGAGATGTTTCCAATTTGGCGAATACTGCCCACCTCAACGCAATGAATCATATCGGCCCTGGATCAGTGCAACTGTTTGCCTGCGATATGACCGTGCCCGGCGCATATGATGAAGTTTTTAAGGGGTGCGTCGGCATTTTTCATGCCGCGGCAGAGATGGGCAATTTAGAAGGTTCTACGCCCATGAAAGTTTACGAAGGTGGTTTGGAGGCAACCAAGCTGGTGACCGATTCCATCAAGAAAGCCGGTTCTGTGAAGCGTTTGGTCTATACAAGTTCCTTTGCTGCGGTGGCGCATCCAAGTGACGAAGGTTACCAATACACCGAAGCCAGCTGGGCTGATATGGCGCAGGAGCGTCGCGGCGAAAAGTCAGCGTGGACCATGGAAGTGGTCGCCAGAAACCGTGAAGTAGCGTACGCCATGACGAAGGTTGAAGCGGAGCGTTTTGTGTATCAGGAGGCGGCGCAGAATGGGTTCGTTGCCAATGGGGTTTGTCCATGTCATGTCATCGGACCGCTGCTATCGGCTTCTCATCAACGTCCATGGTCTTGGCAGACCCGCATAGGCGATATGTTAGAAGGTTACAGTCATCCGCGGATGCTATGGAATATTATCGATGTGCGGGATGTAGCGGAGGCGCAGCGTTTGATGGCGGAAAGTCCCGATAACAAAAACGGTGACCGCTACAACCTTGTGGCAACAGATGAGCAGGGCATGATTACGCAGCAAGCGTTGCAAAGTATATTACAGAAACTTTACCCGGGAATCGGCATCGGTGGAATTTATCGCGAAGGCAAAACCTATCGCGCGCCGATCGCGGTGTTGGAGAAAGTAATCAGCCAGCTGGGACTTGTTCCCCATACGGTGGAACAGTCGATTCGTGACAATGCCGATTCACTGCTTGCATGGGGATTGGTGAAAACCCGACCGGGTATCGACAACTGGCAGCGGGAGGGGAATGATTTGGGTATCGCGTCGAAGTGGAGCCCGCATACCTATCCTGCGATAGACCCGGCGCTAAAAGCAAAGCAGGCTTAGCGATAAAACGCGGGACAGCGCGAGATCAGAAGAAAATTAAAAAGCCGCGAAGGCAGACATCCAGCATAAATTGGGCCTGATTCAACTTAAAAAGAAAGGTCGCGTGGTAAAGAATAATAGCGCGCTGAAACGGGTTTAGAACAGATTACAAGCCGGTCAAAGCGAGGAGGCTGAGCATGGGAGAAGATTGGGAAGTCAATCATGTTGGCATGACAATCAGTAACCGTAACGCGACATTGCGGCATTACCAATCGATTGGCGTTGGTGTCAGTGTCGGCCCTCAGCCGCTACTGCCCTATGAGCCAGGCGAAGGTTCGCTAACCTATTTCCGAACGCTTGAAGGAGACCCGGTGACGAACACCTATACCACAGGCGGCGCACATACTTTTAACGATGGCGAAACCCAGATTGGCGATTGCCAGTTGGAGTGTTATCCGATGCGGCCTGGGCCGGGCATGTTCCTCAGTGAGTACCTGGCTCGAAAAGGCCCTGGTATTAATCACATCTGTTTCAACACAGCGTCGGTCGAGACGGATACGCAATTCTTTTTAGGCAAAGGTTGCGACCTGATGTTTAACGCTTTGGTTAATGGCAAAACCGTCGAAAACTATTTGGACACCCGCACCCATGGCGACCTGATGATCTCCTTGCGCCCACCGGCAACAGACTGGGAAAGAGCCTGGAAGGCAAATAACGAGTCACATCCGTTAGTCAATAAATGGCGGTTTCTCGGTGTGGGTATCGGGGTTGCAGATCTCCCGGCCACGATCGCCTATTATGCTGAAATCGGGTTTTCCAACTCAACTGATATTGTTAGCGATAATGAAATTGGAGCGCAAAGCGCAAGCGTTACTGTCGGCCCGCTGACCTTCGACTTCTTCGCATCCATCACTGACACCAGCGTTTACTCAGAATCCTTGCAAGTGCGTGGCGACGGCGTGAACGATATCGCTTTCGCTGTTGCTGATTTGTCTGCGGAGACAGATCGGTTGGAAGCCAAGGGCGTGGCTTGTCTGCGAACCAGTGCAGACGGGCGCAGTCGTTATTTTGATACGCGAGCAGAGGGCAACATAATGCTTCGCTTAGTGCAGTCATTACCTGATTAGGATGGCGCTCAAATCGGTCTTCCGGGCAGGTCAAAGCGTGGCCTTTTTTACCGCCCAAAAGTCGTGTTAAACAATCAACAAAAGAGTAGGCCTGCAAAAAGACCAAATAATCGGGCAAAAAGGTGAGATCAAAGCATCTGGTTAGTAAAGGCGGCTGAGACTCATAGCCGTGTCAGCGAAAACCTATGTGGGCGATGCAGGGGCTGGCTAAGCATTACAGGGGGGATATGTGGCTGAATTTGATGCAGACCAAGAGGGAGGGGAGACTGCTGGGCATCCAGTGGCGGGCGCTGAGATGTTGGATATGGCCGCTGGGAGTCGAGGGACCTATGCACGTTCGCAAGAGCGAGTCGGGCGTCTCAGTGTAATCCAGAAATTGCTTTATGCCCTCGGAGAAATGCCTGGGCAGCACATGAATTTTGCTATCGGCAGTTTCATCATGTTGTATTACAACCAGATCCTCGGGCTCAGCTCCACTATGGTCGCTGTTGCTGGTGGATTAGCGTTGTTGTTAGATTCGGCTTCCGATCCTTTCGTAGGCGCTTTTTCTGACCGATTTAAATCACGCCTTGGCCGGCGTCATCCCTTTATGTACGCGGCGGCTGTGCCGCTTGGTTTCTTTATCTATTTGCTTTTTGCCCCACCTGCAGGTTTGAGTGAGATTCTTCTGATCGCTTGGTTGGTGAGTTTCCTTATTCTAACGCGACAGGCCTTTACCGTCTTTAGCGTGCCTTGGAGTGCGCTCACGCCCGAGTTGGCAGTGGATTACCAGGACCGTACATCGCTTGCTAGCTATCGTGCTTTGATCGCCACGGTTTGCGGCGGCCTGGCTGGTTTTCTATTTTTCAACCTCGTTTTTGCTGCATCACCGGGTTATGAGCAGGGCCAGCTGAATCCGGAAAACTACGCATTTTTTGCACCGCTGATCGGCATTTTGATTACGCTGTGGTGTTTGGCCAGCGCCTATTTTACTCGCAAACAAGTGCCTTACTTACTGCAGCCTGCGGTAACCACCCGTGCTAGTTTCAGTGACATGCTACGAGCAATTATGCTCGCGCTGCGCGGCTCTAACTATCAGATTGTGTTGGGCGGTCTGTTGATTTACTTTGGCATAGCGTCGACGTTGGCGACGTTCGACATGCTGGTTAGTACCTATTTCTGGCGGCTCTCTGGCGAACAGCTGGGCTTTATTTCTGTCGCTATGATTATTGGCCCTATTTCGGCATTTATTGTCGCGCCACGCTTGCAGCCCGCTTTTCAAAAACATCATGTGCTTTGCGCCGCATTGTTTGTGCAAATGCTATTGAGCCTCGTGTCGGTTTCCATGCGTCTTGGCGGGTTTTTTCCGGAAAACGAAAGCCCACTGTTTTTGCCCCTTTTGTCTTCTTTTGCAGTGGTTCAGGCTTTCGTGCAGGCGTTGACGATGATCATGCTGCTATCGATGATTCCCGATTTAGTCGACGAGCAGGAGTATCGAGTAGGCGAGCGTCAGGAAGGTGTGTTTTCTGCGGGTGTTGCGACGGCTACCAAAGCCGTCGGCAGTGTTGGCCTTATTGTGAGCGGGGTACTTTTGGATACGTTTATTGGATTGGAGCCGGGTTCAGCAAATACCGAGATTGCGGAGGATGTGATTGTTCGATTGGCTATAACCGACGCGGTTATCGTCAACGCCTTCATCTTGATACCCATTTATTTGCTTAGCCGTTACACCTTAACATCAGAGCGGCTAACGCAAATACAGATAGAATTGGCGAAGCGACGCGGTTGACTTGAAGCTGGCTGTTATCTTTTAAATGGCAGCACGTTCTAAGAGTTGCTGCATTTTAGAACAGTCATCTCGGGGATTGGCTGTCTTATAGATCTTTCGCAAACAGCATCTCTATGTTGCGAAATGCTTTGAACTCAAGATGATTACCACTGGGGTCGCGTATAAACAGAGTCGCTTGTTCACCGGCTTCGCCGGCGAAGCGAATGTAGGGTTCGATAACGAATTCAACCTGTTGGTCCGTTAAGGTTTTTGCAGTCGCTTGATAGTGGTCCCAGTCCATGATGATGCCAAAGTGAGAGGCAGGGACAGCATGGCCGTCTACAGCGTTTGTGGCGGCGGACGGATGATCTTCTGGTGCTACCAAATGAGTGACAAGCTGATGTCCAAAGAAGTCGAAATCAATCCACCGGTCGGATTCGCGGCCGGTCGGGCATCCGAGAACGCCTGCGTAGAATTGGCGTGCAGCCTCCAAGTCGATTACCGGTATCGCGAGATGAAAACGCGGTTGTGCGTTGCTGCTCATGGCTGCTCCGTTGGCGGTTGTTGGAATGAATCCGGATAGTTAACCTTCGCATGCCCAGCTAGGCAAGGTTAATGATTAGGTGGGATCGAACATTAGCGCTTATCAAAAAGCGATGGATATAAGGTGTGCAATGCAACGTCTGCAAACCATTTACAAGCGAGCGGCGGCGCGCAAGGGTGGCCCGAAAGTTCTCGATGTCTTGCTGGCTGCTGTACGGCCAGCGCAGAACATGACGAAAGTAAGCGACGCCGCGATATTGGCTGAAATGACAGCGTGTGTATTCCGCTCGGGATTCGTCTGGCGCATCATTGAAGCGAAGTGGCCGGCATTCGAAACGGCGTTCCATGACTTCGATGTGATGCACTGTGCCATGCTGGCTGATGAAGAGTTAGAGGTGCTACAGGGCAATGCTGAAATCGTTCGTCACGGTAAGAAAATCGCGAGCGTGCGGGCGAACGCCCAGTACATACTCGATGTTCGCGAAGAGCATGGTTCCTACGGCGCCTTTTTGCAGGCTTGGCCGGATGAGGATTTCGTTGGTTTGTGGTCTCACCTAAAAACCAATGGTTCACGGTTGGGTGGGCAGACGGGCCGTTATTGCCTGCGTTTTCTAGGTTATGACACGCCGTTGTTTTCTGCTGACGTGGTGGCGGCCTTAATCGATGCTGAGGTAGTTGATAAAAACCCTACGAGCAAACGCGACTTACTGAAGGTGCAGGACGCTTTCAATACCTGGCGCGAGGAAAGCGGTCGTAGCTTGAATGAAATTTCGCGCGTTTTGGCGTTTTCGACGGGTTAGGTTGATTGTCGCCTGCCGATGTGGACCCAGGAACGCCTGCTTGAACGTTGTTGGCGAGTTTACTCATAGTTACTCATCACAGGGTGGGGCATCACAGATTCGCTAAACGCAGGTTCAAGGGGCGGACAAACAACCAACAGCGCGCTAACGCCTGCGAAAACCCAAGGCGCTGCATGCAAGTAAGCAGATCGTAAGCGTGGACGGCATTAATCGCAGCTCAGGGTCTTTACTGCGGCGATCGAGTTGTGAATAAAATTAAAAGCGAACTCGTTTTGCAAAGACCCGTGGCACGCACTGCCAAACGCTTTTGAAAATGGCATGGACTGGAAAAACAGATTTAGGGGGATACTTTGACACTTACAACATTACCCGCAACCGCGACCCCCGAAGAGGTCGCGAGCACCCTTCAAGCAGATGGCGCGCTCATCCTAAAAGATGTCATCGGCACCGATGTGGTTGACCAACTCAATGCAGAAGTCAGACCCTTTATCGACAACACGCCGCCTGGTCACGACGATTTTCTAGGCAAAACAACGAAACGGACTGGCGCCTTGGCCGCTCGCTCTGCCACCTGCCGCGAGTTGATTCTAGACGAGTTGATCGTAGCCAGTGCGCGTGAGTTTCTCGGTCCTTACACCCGCAAGATCATTTTGCATTTGACGCAGACCATTGAGATCGGCCCGGGTGGCGCGGCGCAATCGATTCATCGCGACCGATATGCCTGGGGCAAATATTTACCCAAAGAAATCGAACCCCAGTTTAATACTATATGGGCACTCACTGACTTCACTAAAGAAAATGGCGCCACACAATGCGTACCCGGCAGCCAAACCTGGCATTGGCGGGACGAGCCGGAGCCCGAGCAAATCTGCCAGGCGGAAATGAGCAAGGGATCGGTGTTCATTTACTCGGGAAGCGTGTTACACAGTGGCGGTGCTAATAGGTCGAATGCCCCGCGATGCGGGTTGAATATCACCTATTGCCTGGGATGGTTGCGCCAGGAAGAGAATCAGTATTTGTCTTGCCCGCCGGAAATCGCCAAAGACTTCCCCGCAGAGTTACAAGATTTGTTGGGCTATACCCAAGGCGAATACGCGCTGGGCTATTACAGCGATCCTTATAACAGTACGAGTGGCCGGGAAATTTTGCCGCCGGAACACGCGGTGGGTCGGCAGACGCCCCGTCCCGAGTTGGGTGATGCCGCGCTGGATAACTATAAATAGCGATTAGTCGCCTTTACTAGATCGGCGAAATAGCCGGCGTCGCCACGAGTAGACGCGGACCAGCGCAGCTTAGTTAGTCAGTCTGGATTGGCTGATTTTTAAACCGTCTGATCGACTCGGCTGGCGCCAGCGGCAACGTTTTTCCTTAGTGCGGGCCCATCGCGTCGTGCGAATGATTGGTTGGCGTCGGCCTGTCACTAGCAGTCAGACTCGGTGGTAGAACTTCTGCGTCATGCTCAGACCGCGCGAGTACGGATGATTTGCTTTTACCTCCCAAGACAGGACCAATGTGACGTATTAATTAAATTCTTTCTTTTTTGGAATAGAATTCTTTTCATTAATTCTCTTTTCTAAAGACACAGAATCTTTAATCTAGCGACTATCAAATTCGCTTCCAAACAAAGGAGAACCCACATGGAGGCTTTGCGAGAAACCGAGACAATGCAATACGAAGTGCCAGCGCTTGCTAAGAAACGTCAGGACGACGAAGACTTAGAAAGCCTGTCAGAATTCGAACGCGCTCGCCGCACCAGCAAAACATGGGAAATGGGCCAAGACTAATCCCCAATATGCTCCCTTAACATCGTCGAGAGCGTACTGTTCTTGACCTGTTAGTTACGCCGCCCTGGCGTAGCGATATAACATCCAACCGAACTAGCTTACCGTAACACATTCGTGCTTATACGCATGCAGCGCTGCGGCTAGAAAAAATAGGATGGAAGGGGGGATGCAGGTAACGAAGGCGCGAGCTGCATGGTTAAAAGGGCGCACCG
>CENU01024673.1_pt1 | contig 12236 bp, 18 predicted proteins | sample 361331 | NCBI WGS metagenome assembly CENU01 (sample SAMEA2619766, study PRJEB7988) | marine metagenome | isolation source: saline water (ENVO:00002010), including
AACACTTACTGGAGATTTAAGTGGTAGTGGCAAGACAACAATTAATGCAACACTTTCCACAAACTTATCAAGTGTAGCACCAGGCACCTACAACTATGTCACAGTAGATACCAAAGGTATTGTTCAGAGTGCAAGTTTAAAATCTTACATTGAAGCAGGTACGTTACTAGAACAAGATCTTAAAGGCAGTGTATTTGCAGATGATTCTAGTGTAGTAATTGATGGTGTGTCGGGTAATATTGTTGGTACAGTTACAGGAACTACCACAGGTACTATTGCACCTGGAACAACTGCACCTAGTGCCGATACTGATGCAGGTACAACTGGTGAAATAAGAGTAGATGACAACTATATCTATGTGAAAACATCTACCGTTTGGAAAAGAATTACGTTGCAAGGATTTGTATAGTAGATGGAAACACACGTTTATAGAGCAAAAGTATTAAGAATAGTTGATGGTGATACCATTGACGTTGATTTGGATTTAGGTTTTACGGTTTGGATGCGTAAACAAAGAATACGTTTAGCAGGAATCGATACACCTGAATCTAGAACAAGAAACAAGGAGGAAAAGAAAAGAGGCTTATTATCAAAGGCAAAGTTAAAGGAGTTATGTCCTACAGGCAGTACAATTAAAGTAAAAACAGAACTAGATAAAGAAAGAGGCAAGTTTGGCAGAATATTAGGCACACTAATAAATTCAGAAGAAACAAATATTAATCAATTTTTAATTGAAAACAATTATGCGGTTGCATATCATGGGCAATCCAAAAGCGATATTGAACAAGCACACCAAACCAATGCCATTCTTCTTAGAGAACGTGGCGAAATTGAATAATTGGTAAAATTGGTAAAATCTACACTTGACTAAATCCTAGTTCTGTATTATTATAAGGTATTACTGGTATTAATGGTAATACTAAAGAAATATAACGGAGGCTAAAATGGCAAAAAGCAAAGAGGTACTTGATAACATTAAGTCTATCTGCAAGAACACTTGGGGAGATGAAAATGTTTATGAAGGCCCATCAGGCAAATATAAATGGGAAGTAGGCAGAGATACAGGCAATGGTATCATCAATGGCGTAGTAAGAAAATTTATTGCTGAAGATAAAGAAGGCAATGAAATTTACACAGTCGCAGGTTCATTTAAAATCGATCACGATGGTAATGTTACAAGATGGACTGGACTTCCGAGAAGGTTTCAAAAAGAAGCAAGTGAATTGGCTAAATCTGTGAATGGTGACTAGTATGTTATTTGACACAAGACATACAGTCCCATCAGATATTGCTAAAGATATTTGGATTGAGAAACTTAATAAAATTGATAAGGTTTTCGATTCTATTCAATCAAGCAATCACCAAAGTGGTTGGGCATTAGATTATTGGACAGGAGTAAGACGAAAACTACTAGAACAGTTAAGGATAATAGATGCAGAAGGAAAAAATTAAAAAAATTAATTGGAAAAAAGTTAAAATTACTTTTTATAAAGTGTTAGCAAGTGTTGTAATTATAACATCTGCTTTTGGTTTTGGAACTTTCAAACCTAATCATTTTGTAGTAGAAAAGATTGAGACTAGAGTTGAAGTTAAACTTATTAAACAAGCAATAGATCTAGGATTACATACTCCTAATTTTGTGTACAGTGACGATGAAACTTTTATTGCCGCAGTCAATAAGTGTGTGGCATATCTAAACTATACCACAGATCCTGCACAACGTATTCCAACTGCAATTATTATTGCCATGGCAGGTATTGAATCTGCTTGGGGGAATAGTAGATTCGCAACAGAAGGTAATGCACTTTTTGGAGTAAGAACTTGGAGTTTGGATAAAGTTCCTCATATGAAAGCAAAAGGTAATCCAAATGCAAGTTGGGGTGTAAAGAAATATGAAAATAAGTGCGATAGTATTAAAGATATGATTGCTATTATCAATAGACATCCAGCATATAAAGAATTTAGAATAGAACGTGATAGACAAAGACTTGACAATAACAAAATATGGAATTATAATAAACTTATGCCTTTATTAAGTGCATGGAGCACTAACGAAAAATATGCAAATATAATCTTAAGAACTATTAAGGAGAGAAATCTATAATGACAATGCATCTAGCACGTGGGTTGACAACACTTAATCTATCCAAAAAGAAAAAGAAAGTTAAAGTGACCAAAGGTAAAATTGAACGTTGGACAGAACAGTGTCGCAAACATAACAAAGAGATGAAACGTCTCGGACTACCCGATCATATGATGACAGTAGATGATTATATAGATTATATACACGGCAGACACAAATCCAAAACACAACCAAGGGCAGTGCAAACACCTTGGCACCAAACAGGTAATGAATTTAAAAGAACAACTGAACACATTCCAAGTGGAGTCAGTAAACACAGTTTTCAACCTGCTCTTAAAAAAGAGCCACTGCAATACACAGGTGAACGTAAATTGGTAGGAATCGCTACAATGCACAAATCCAATATGGTTCCAATCTTTGCAGATGATGACGATAAGACAGGTAGAAATGCGGCAACAGAGATTGCCAAAATGAGAAGGAATTGATATCTTTATGGTTGACAAAACCGGTAATGATGTTAATATAACAATATAGGCTTAAAAAGGAGGCTAATGATGAAAGGCGTAAAAAATGCATTGATGGTAAGTGTACTTGCAGTCACACTAGGTGCTTGTAGTACAATGACTACCGTTGCAGAAAGAGACACTTATGCTGAACCTAATTGGTATGCAAAGTGTAAACAAATTGGAAACGAAGGTGGTTTTCTTTTCTGGTTTGGTACTGATTATGTTTATGCTTGTGGTAAAGGTGTAAGCACATTTGACCAAGCGGCTGTGGCTCAAGCAAAGACTTTCGCACTTAAAGGTGTTGCAGAAAGAATCCACAGTAACATAAAAGCATCTACAAAAGTAGACATCAAAGACGAAACTAAAGTAAGTAGAACTACTGTAGAACATATTGTAAACAAAACAGTTGTAAGACAGCAGTTAGAAGATGAAAAGTACACATACAAGTATGGCGGAAAGTTTCATACTTTTATGAGACTTAAGATCGAAAAAGAAGTCTTTGAAACTTTGATCAACGAAGCAAAAGCGGTACAGTAACATGAGAGTTCTTTTGTTACTGTCCGTAATCGTTGGTTTGAATGCTTGTTCTAGTGTAAAGCAACCTGACTTAGACATTATGTCTAGCAAGAAACAATATTGTCACACAGAGCAGGTTGTAGTACACGATAAAGAAAAAGGTAAATCAGACGAAGTAGCAAGTAGAACTGTATTGACTTGTAGTGATCAAACTGATCCTATGGAAAATAAGTTAGTCAAAATGGGTGTTGCTGATAGGTGTGGTTATTTTCATGATACAATTAACATAGGAGGACAAAGTGTTTGGTATAAACAAATGGCGTGTTTCGTCGGTGACCAAGCAACAGGCCGTTGGGTTCTTATTGAAAACCCTACTTGGTAGTTGTTTTATATTTCTTATAGGTTGCAGTAGCAATCCAAGTCCTGTCAATAAAAATATTATCGTGCATAGCAATCACAAACATATTGACAGCACATATATGATGGCGTGGAAAATATTCGAAGACATGAAATGGAATCTGCCTTATAATTCAACTAGGTTGCATAACCAAAGTGTTGTGATGGCAGTAAAACGTGCTCAGAACGGTCAAATGGTAGAATGGTTTGACGAAAAGAACGGGGCAATGGGTTATACAAAAATTTTAATTACACATCCAATAAGTGGTGGATATTGCAGACAAGCAGAAACTAAAGTTCAGTTTAACGGAAACAAACGAACTTGGATTTACAAGGCTTGTACTATTGACGAAGGAGCATCGTTCAATATTGAAATCACTGGATAAAATTTTAATTGACTTTTACTCATAAACCGTATATATTTTAATCAAACAAATAGAGGTTAAATATACATATGATTTTAGGAATTATTACTTTATTATCCGCACTAACAATATCAGCGGTTGCGATATATTACAGTGTGGCAGGATTGGCGGCAATTTTTGCGGCCGCAGTGGTTCCCATTATAATAATGGGTGTCGCACTAGAAGTAGGTAAATTAGTTACCGCAGTATGGCTTCACAAACATTGGAGTCGTGCAGTATGGTGGTTAAAAACCTATCTAAGTATTGCAGTAGTAGTACTAATGTTTATTACGTCAATGGGTATATTTGGTTACCTATCTAAAGCACATATTGAACAAACAAGTTTATCACAAGAACAAGTAGCATTAATTGGTACCCTTGAAGACAAGGAAAGTAGATCAACGTTCAAAATAGATCGTTGGACAGAAGAAATGAGCAAACTCATGAAAGGTGAGGATGTTCGGGTAGATAATTTAATTGCTAATGAGCAAGAAGAACTTGATAAAATTAATGCTCTTATCAAACAAGAAAAAGACGATGTAAGAGTTGATTTTGACAAGCAAATACAACTACAAAACGATAGATTAAAACAAGCCGCAGAACGTAAAGAAGCAGACATTAATGCCGCGGCTGAGAGATTTAAAAATAGTTTAGGCGGTGGAGCAAAATACGACAAAGCAGTTGAAGTTGCAAAAGCAAACGAATTATCTGTTGCTTCGGCGGCACAAAAAGAAATACAACGTATTAATGGTTTGCTAAACGATGCACTTGCTAAAGTTGAAGAAAAGTATGCAGATCAAATTAAAAATATACAAACTAGAATTACAGATCTACGTAATCAAGCAAACAATAAAACAGTTGATATAGAATCTAGAGTTAAAGAACTTGAAGGGTTTATTGATAGTGAACAACTTATTATTGATCAAGTCAGAGAACAAAAGTTTGAATACGAAAAAGAATACCGTAAATTAGAAGCAGAAGTAGGCCCAATCAAATACATAGCAGAATTTATTTACGGAGATCAAGCAGATCAAAACTTATTAGAGGCCGCAGTGCGATGGGTAATAATTGTTATTATCTTTGTGTTTGACCCACTTGCGGTGCTACTGCTTATTGCTTCGCAGTATACTTTCCAATGGGCAAGAGGCAAAGAAGGCGGTAGTTTGCCGGGAAAGCCAGATCCTGATCCAGAAGATCCTAACGACCCGGACGAACCTCCATACACAGAAGAAGAGTGGAACGAAGCACACAGACATAATCAAGAATTTGATGGAGCAAAAAAAATTGCTACAAACGTTCCACCAACAATATCCGAATATGAAAGAAGCATTAATGTTGAAGACGAAGAGCAAAAATTTGAAAAGTCACAACATAGTAGTCAATTGCTAATGTTCAATGATATAGATCCTTTACCAATGAAGGATAGAGAATTTTTTGGTGAAGATGAAGAAGTTGCACTACCTCATCCAGATCAGCAATCACTAGACTTTGATGAGAAACGTGAAGATGAAACTGAAGAAGAATATCTTAAACGTGTATGGAAAAAAGAACATCCACAATCTACAATTGAACATCAAAAAAGATTACTTCAAGAAGGTAACATAGAAAGTTTACCTTGGGAAAAGGTTTCTGAAACTATTGAAGATATGAAGTCTGAAGGTGAATGGCCCAAAGGTGAAGAAGAAGATGACTTGGATAAATGGAACGAATGGGTAGAGGCCGCAAACAAACAAGCAGAACAAAATCCAGAAAAAGGCAAATACACAGAAGTAATTGAACCACAAGGATTCGTTCAGAACGAAGAACAACATCAAGGCGAATGGAATAAAATACAAAAAGCAAGGCGGTTAAAAGAATTGGAAATTACAGAAAAAGAATATAGACAAAGAGCCGGGGAGAAACAAAAAGAGGAAAAAAGTGTCGCAAAAAATTAATTTAATTTCACCTCCGGACAAACTACACAATAACAATTTTACCTTTAATCTTGTTAACACGACTCCAAAAGAACAAGAAGAAGTATCTATGTTTCTAGCAAAGAATGGTCGTAGTGAGGAAATAAATGTTTACGTCTATAACAACGAAGCAAATCCTACATGGTTGCTAGATATTGTAGATGGCAAAAATAATACGTATATTAATCTTGACAACACCGGTGATATTAGTGTAAAATATACTAGTTATATGTTAAGTAAAGGAAATGTTTATTACTCTACAAGCGATAAGAATAGCGAAGAAATTTACGGAATAATAAACAAAAATCTTGTAACAGACGTGGCAACATTTTTAGGTAAGATATATGCAGAAAGATAAAAAGAATTGGACTTGCGACTTTTGTGGTAAGAAAAGAGACGAAGTACATAAATTAATTGTTGGGTCAGATGCTTCTATTTGTAATGAGTGTGTAAGTCTTTGCACAAACATTTTAAGTGAAGAAAAACTAGCAAAAATTAAAAAAGAAAAAGGATTTGATCTTAAGAGACTTAATCCTGAGATAATCAAAAAAACATTAGACGAACACGTAATTGGTCAAGAACAAGCAAAGATCAGTTTAAGTGTTGCAGTAAGTCAACATTATAAAAAACTTTATAATCCTAGTAAAGATTTAAAATTAGATAAAACAAATGTTATGTTAATGGGTCCTACTGGTTCTGGTAAAACATTACTTGCCCAAACTATTGCAGACTATCTAAATGTTCCGTTTGCAATTTGTGATGCAACTACATTGACTGAAGCAGGTTATGTTGGTGATGATGTTGAAAGTATTATTACAAGACTGATGAATGAAGCAGAAGGTGATGTAGAACAAGCAGAACGTGGTATTGTTTTTATAGACGAAGTAGATAAAATTACTAAGAAAGCACAGAATGTTTCAATTACTAGAGATGTAAGCGGTGAAGGTGTACAACAAGGATTACTAAAAATTGTTGAAGGTACTAAAGTTCGTATTGCCGCAAGTGGTATGAAAAGAAAGAATCCACAAGCAGAAATGGTTGAAATAGATACATCAAATATATTGTTTATAGTTGGTGGTGCATTTATTGGATTAGAAAAAATTGTAGAAGATAGACTTAATAAAGGTGGAATGGGTTTTGGTGTTGATATTAAAGATGCTGAAAAGGAACAAGACCTAAGTGAAGTACAACCAGAGGACTTAATTAAGTTTGGTTTCATTCCTGAATTTATTGGTCGTTTTGGCTTAATTAGTCACGTTAAGGAGTTGACAGAAAGTCAATTAGTTAGTATAATGAAAGAACCAAAGAACGCAATAGTTAAACAATATCAATATTTGTTTAAACTTGATGGTGTTGATTTGGAATTGACAAACGATGCAATGAATAGTATAGCCGGAAAAGCAAAAGCATTAAAGACAAATGCTAGAGGATTAAAAAGCATTATGGAAGACATATTACTACAATGGCAATACAAATCAACCTCGTTGGTTAAAAAAGGGTTGACAGGCATAACAATCAATAAGGATTGTGTTGAGGAACCTGATAAGGCACTATTATTATATAAGAAGGAAGAGAATGGCAAAAAGGACTAAAATAAGCACAATGGCAAACGTCAGAGATGGCGAATACGGATTATCAGTAAAGGTACGTGGAGACAGTCCACAGGACTTTATGAAGGCTTTAAGAAAGTTCAAACGTAAGGTTGCTGACAGTGGATTGCTTAAAGAAATCAAGGATAAGCAATACTATCAAAAACCATCTGATAAAAGACGTGAGAAAAAGAAGGCCGCAAGAATTAGGCAGTTAAAAGCATTGGCACAACAGAAAAAAGATCTAGGGTATTAAAATGTCAACACACGCAATGGTTGACCTAGAAACGTTAGGCACAAAACCAAATTGTGTAATACTAACACTAGGTGCAATTAAATTTAATCCACAATCAGACGAAGAACCTAAAGACGGCATCTATCAAAAATTTGATGTCGACGAACAAGTTGCTCTAGGTAGATCACAGGACGATAGCACACTCGAGTGGTGGGCAAAGCAACCTAAGAATATTCAAGATGAAGCATTTACAGATGAAGGTAGAATATCACCTTTACAAGCAACAAAAGAACTAAACAAGTTTCTTGTTGGTGTTGACGTAGTATGGGCACAAGGACCTGCTTTTGATATTGTAATTTTAGAAAACTTATATCAGCAACTTGGTTTGCCGTTGCCTTGGAACTTCTGGCAAATCAGAGACAGCAGAACTTTGTTTAGTTTACTTGACAAAGATCCACGTAAAGCAATTCAACAAGAAGCACACAATGCCTTAGCAGACTGTTATTTTCAAGCAAAGTGTGTACAACAGGCATATAAGAGAATTGGAGTGCCTGCGTGAGAACAGATTATTTTGCCACACCAGTATACAAGTTTGACATTGTATATGACAACGATAAATTAGAAAACTGGATTCGTGGTATAAACAAAAATGTATCAAAGAACATACATGGTGGTTTTCAAAGTTTTGAAAAAGAAACTATGGAATACCAATTACCTTATAATTTTGCAGACTTAGAAAGTATGTTACAAGAAAAAATTAATATTGTTACAAAAGATTTAGATATAGGTGATTGTAGACTGCAAAACTATTGGGGTAATGTAAATCCTCAAGGCAGTTGTAATGATACACACAATCACCCTAATGCATTGTTAGTAGCAAATTATTATGTTAGTGCTCCTGGTAGTGATATGGGAGATCTAATTGTGCATAGAGATGATGAAGCACAATACTATGTTTCACAGATTGCAAAAAGAAATAATATTACAGAAAGACAAATTAATATTACACCCTACACAGGTTTGTTTGTTGTGTTTCCTGGTTGGGTAAAGCATTCAGTAAACACAAACTTAAACAGTAAAGATAGAATATCAATCTCGCTCAACTACGGAAGGATTAAAAATGAGAATTGACCAAGACATGAAACTAGATTTTAAAGACGTACTATTCAAACCTAAAAGGTCTAAACTTGAAAGTCGTAGAGATGTTGATATGCATAGAACATTTAAGTTTCATAACAGTGGTAAAGAGTGGACTGGCATTCCTATTATGGCAAGTAATATGGACGGGGTTGGTACATTTGAAATTGCAAAAGTTTTGCAACAACATAAGATGTTGACTGTGTTAAGAAAACATTACACACAGGAAGATTGGAAAGAAGCAGTAGGCTCAGGACTTAAATTAAAATATGTTTCAGTATGCACAGGAACAGGTGTAATATGGGATCCAGATGCTCCTGACTATGCTACAATGAAAGCAGTATTACAGAACTATCCTGATATTCCTTTTATCACAGTAGATGTAGCAAATGCCTACCATGAAAACTTTGGAGAGTTTATTGCAAGGCTTAGAGATGAATATCCTGAGAAAACTATTATAGCAGGTAATGTCATTACTGCTGAAATGACAGAAGAACTAATTATTAGAGGTGCTGACATTGTTAAGTGTGGCATTGGTCCTGGCTCTGTGTGTACTACACGATTAATGACAGGCGTAGGAGTTCCACAACTTTCAGGTATTATTGAATGTGCAGATGCGGCCAACGGTATCGGTGGACACATAATTGCAGATGGCGGTTGTGTATACCCCGGTGATGTAGCAAAGGCTCTTGGAGCAGGTGCACATTTTGTTATGCTTGGTGGTATGTTAGCAGGACACAAAGAAGGTGGTGGTAATGTTATTACAAAACACACTGCTACTGGTGGTGCTCACAAACTAGATAATGGCACTTATATTCCACATTTTGAAGAAAAACAGTTTGTACAGTTTTATGGAATGAGTTCAGATGCCGCAATGGAAAAGCATGGTAGCAGAAAAGATGGTTACAGAGGTGCTGAAGGCAAACTTGTTTCTATTCCTTACAAAGGAGAAGTAGAACGTACACTGACTGAAATCCTTGGAGGAGTAAGAAGTGCTTGTACGTATATAGGTGCTAAAAGGATTAAGGATATGCCTAAGTGCACCACTTTTACACGATGCACTCAGCAAGTTAATACTGTATTCGGAAACGTTTAATTATTTTAACCAAGCAATTTTTTCGCCGGCTTTAACTCTACGTTCTTGTTCAGCAACTGAACCAGGGAATCTCCATGCCCATATGGCTACCAATGCCATAAAGCCTCCACTCCACATTACTGCTTTAATATTCTCAGTTGTGAACCAAAGAAAGATGAGTGACGAAGCCATCACTGCAATCATTAGGTATTTTCCTTTAGTGGGAAATACTTTCTTTTGTACCCAATTGGTTAAGAATGGGCCAAAGTATTTGTGATTGTATAACCAATCGTGCATTCTCTTAGAACTCTTTGCAAAACAATATGCCGCAAAAACTAAGAAGATAGAAAAAGGAATTCCCGGAACAACAACACCAACGTAAGCCATTCCTAAAGAGATAAAGCCTAATCCCATCCATATATATTTTTTTATTTTATTCATAGTAATATTACTTTCTGGTGCGTTTGAACACCTTTCTCAAACTGTCAACAAGATGATGCATCATGGCATCCGAGTGTAGTGGCGTAGGAGCAATTCTTAATCTTTCTGTTCCTACATCTACTGTTGGCCAGTTTATTGGTTGAATGTATATGTTATAATCATTTAATAACATATCGCTCATTTCTTTGCACAGCACTGCATCGCGAACCATTACAGGCACTATGTGAGTGCAAGCACAATCTAAAACTTCAATATCCACATCGGCAAGAAGTTTCTTTAAGGTGCTTGCTCTCTCTTGATGTTTTATTCGTAAGTCGTTGTGATCTTTCAAATATTTTATTGATGATAAGGCACCACTACAAATAACTGGGCTTGTTGAAGTTGTGAATATAAATCCACTAGCCACACTGCGTATTGCGTCTATGACCAATGCGTCACCAGCAATGTAACCTCCTTGTACACCAAATGCTTTACCTAAAGTTCCGTTTACAATATCGATACGAGTTTCTCCTACCTTTTCACAATACCCTGCACCTGTATCGCCATACAAGCCTACAGCATGGACTTCGTCAATATATGTAATAGCATTATACTTTTCGGCTAAGTCACAGACACTAGAAATAGGAGAGACATCGCCATCCATACTATATACGGATTCGAAGACTACGCAAGGTTGTAAGCCTTCTGCGGTAACTTCCTGTAATTTCTTTTCTAAATCGCTCATATCATTGTGTGCAAATATTCGTTTTTCAGCCTTGCTATGACCTATGCCATGTATAAGGCTTGCGTGATTTTTGCTGTCTGAAACAAAACAAATATTTGAAATGATCTTGCTTAAAGCAATGAGTGTCCATTCATTGGCCACATAAGCTGAAGTATAGAGTAAAGCCGCTCCTTTGCTATGCAGACGGGCGAGTTCGTTCTCTAATGCTACGTGATAATGACTTGTGCCACCAATGTTTCTTGTGCCACCTGATCCACTTCCTGTTTGATCAAGTGCGGTATGCATAGCATCTATCACTACCTTATGCTGACCCATACCAAGATAATCGTTTGAACACCAATTAACAATATTTTTGATGTTGTAGGGTCCGTACCAAATTGCTTCGGGGAACGCACCTCTTTCTCTTACAATGTCATTAAAGACTCTATACTTGCCTGTACTCTTTAGACTTTCTATCGTCTTGTTGAATGGTGTTTTGTTTATCATCACGTGTATTTACACAATGAGTGTGATATCCACCAAAAGGTGTGATTACAGTATAGATACCTAACTTATTCATTTCTTTTGAAATCGTGTCGGTTTCTTTAATCCAGTTTCGAATAAATTTTAACATACTGTATTTAACATAAATATGTTATGCTCGTTAAAGAAATCATCACTGAAAAAGAAGATAGATCTGTCAAATTGGCAGATAACATTATTAACCTGTTGAAAAAAACACCAAAAGCTGAAAAAGCAGGTTCAAAAGGACAATTTAAAAATGATCCTAATAAAATACATGCAAGTGCAAGAGCTAAATTTAGAGAATGGTGTCGTATGCAGGGACTAAAGTATGTTGGTCCAAATATTATGAATAGAGGCGGTTCAAGAATCAGATTTTACACCTTCATTGGACTAATGCAAAGAGAATGTGGAATACCAGTCACAGGTGTTTTTGATGTATCTACTATGAGAGGCTTCGCACAAAACGCTAATAGATTCAGTGATAGTTACATAAGTGCCAGAGTTGAACAGGCTATCAGCAAAAGCAAGTTTAAAGTTCCTAGAGGTTGTATTGATGTTGTAAAGGCAATTGAAAATCCTGTCAATGCTTGGACAAGTGCCTATGCATCTTATCATGATGTCAACGGAAACTTAGACAGCGGCATAGGACCAGGACAAGTTGAGCCTGAAACTTA
>CENU01161155.1_pt1 | contig 12198 bp, 24 predicted proteins | sample 361331 | NCBI WGS metagenome assembly CENU01 (sample SAMEA2619766, study PRJEB7988) | marine metagenome | isolation source: saline water (ENVO:00002010), including
CAGATGGTGCACGCGGATGTTCCGCTGGCAGAGGTTTTCGGGTACGCGACATCGTTGCGTTCCCTCACAAAGGGTCGGGCAAGCTATACGATGGAACCGCAAGCATTTGAACCGGTTCCGGCGCATATGACGGATTCGATCCTCAACCGGTAGAGAGAGAAGATAGTTATGACAAATCAACGTATTAGAATTCGATTGAAGTCGTTCGACCATCGCGTGTTGGATGTTTCTTCAACGGAAATTGTAGAGACGGCACGGCGCACGGGTGCGCGGGTGGCGGGACCGATTCCATTGCCGACACGTATTGAGCGGTTTACGGTGAACCGGAGTCCGCACGTGAACAAAAAGTCGATGGAGCAGTTCGAGATTCGGACGCATAAGCGGTTGTTGGATATTATTGATCCGACGATCAAGACGGTGGATGAGCTGAAGAAGCTGAACCTGCCGGCGGGTGTGGATATCACGATTAAGATTTAGGAGACGGGGATGAAGGGTTTAATTGGAAAAAAACTGGGCATGACCTCGGTTTATGATGAGAACGGTGCGGCGGTTCCGGTGACGGTTCTGGAAGTGGGTCCGTGCGTGGTTGTGCAGCGTAAAGAGCAGAACCGCGATGGATACAGCGCGGTGCAGCTGGGGTATGCCGAGCAGAAAGAGCAACGCATGACGAAGCCGGCGTTGGGTCACTATAAGAAGGCGGGCGTGGATGCGAAGCGTGTGCTGCGTGAGTTTCGCGTGGAAGCGGATACGGAAGTGGCCGTGGGCGACGTGTTGGATGCGAGCGCGTTTGAGGAAGTGAACTATGTGGACGTGGTGGCAACGGGCAAGGGCCGTGGCTTCCAGGGTGTCGTGAAGCGGTATGATTTTGGCGGCGGTCGTGCTTCGCACGGTGGCGGCTGGTTGCGGCGTACTGGTTCGATTGGTATGTGTGAGTTTCCGGGCCGGGTGTTCAAGGGCAAAAAGATGCCGGGACACATGGGCAGTAAGCGGGTGACAACGCAGAATTTGAGAGTGATGCAGGTGCGTGCCGATGAGAATTTGATTCTGGTGAAGGGATCCATTCCGGGCGCGAACGGGGGCATCGTGACAGTTAAAGAAGCTCTGAAAAAGAAGTAGGCGGTTGAGCGATGAGTAAAGTACCTCTAAAAAATGTGAAGGGCGACAGCGTGGGCGACTACGATGTGGCGGATACCTTGTTGATTCAGAATAAGGGCAATCAGGCGGTTCATGAGGCGGTGGTGGCCCATTTGGCACACCAGCGTGCGGGAACGGCTTCGACGAAGAGTAAGTCGGAAGTGGCGGGAAGCGGCAAGAAGCCGTGGAAGCAGAAGGGCTCGGGTCGGGCGCGTGCGGGTTATAAGCAGTCTCCGGTTTGGCGGGGGGGTGCTGTGGCGCATGGTCCGCAACCGCGGAAGTATAAGAAAAAAGTTTCGAAGAAGGTGGCTCAGCTGGCTTTCCGGCGTGCGTTTAGTGCGAAGGTGGCTCAGGAAGAGATTACGGTGATCGATTCGTTGGTGCTGGAGGCACCGAAGACGAAGGCGTTTGCTGCGATCTTGAACGTACTGGGTTTGGAGCGGGGCGGTTTGATTGTGGTGGATGCACCGCAGGAGAACTTGCTGTTGGCTTCGCGGAACCTTGAGCAGGTGGAAGTGGTGACGGCGGATTTGGTGAATACGTATCAGCTGTTGCGCCACAAGCAGGTGATCATTACGGAGGCGGCGATGAAAGTACTTTCGTCGCGGTTGGGCGAGGAAGGCGGTGAGGGATGAGAACATCATCGGAAGTGATTAAACAGGTTTTGTTGACGGAGAAGGGAACGCGTCTGTCGGAGGAGGAGAATAAGTATCTGTTCCGGGTTTCGATTAACGCCAACAAGATTGAAATTAAGCGTGCTGTGGAGGAGCTCTTCAAAGTCCGGGTTATGGCCGTCAATACGATGCGCCGAAAAGGCAAGAAGAAGCGCGAACGCACAGCGAATTTTGGAACCACAGCGGCATGGAAGCGTGCGGTTGTTACGTTGCATGCTGATGATAGCATCAACTTGATCTAAGGAGAGTGGAGAGATGCCTTTAAAGAGTCATAAGCCTACAACCCCGAGCCGCCGGCACATGGTGCTTTCGGATTTTTCCGAAATCACGAAATCGTCGCCGGAGCGTTCGTTGTTGAAGGGGCAGAAAAGCAAGGCGGGTCGCAACAGTGCGGGCCGTATTTCGGTGCGTCATCGTGGGGGCGGACATAAGCGTCGTTACCGGATGATTGATTTTAAGCGGGATAAGTTTGGTGTTCCGGCGAAGGTAGCGGCGATTGAGTATGATCCGAATCGGTCGGCTCGTATTGCGCTGTTGCATTATGCGGATGGCGAGAAGCGTTATATTATTGCGCCGATGGATCTGGAAGTGGGTGCGATGTTGAATTCGGGTCCGGATGCAGAGCCTTCGTTGGGCAATGCGTTGCCGTTGAGTAAGATTCCGGTGGGCATGGCGGTTCATAACATTGAGTTGGTGGCGGGTCGCGGTGGACAATTGGTTCGTTCGGCGGGTGCTTCGGCGGTGTTGATGTCGCAGACGGAGGAGTTTGCGAACGTGAAGATGCCTTCGGGTGAAATCCGGTTGATTCGGACGGATTGCATGGCGACGATTGGTCGTGTGGGCAATGTGGAGCATAGCAATATTGTAATGGGTAAAGCGGGCCGGAAGCGCTGGTTGGGGATTCGCCCGACGGTGCGGGGTGTTGCGATGAACCCGGTGGATCACCCGATGGGTGGTGGTGAGGGTCGTACGTCGGGTGGGGGGCATCCGAAGTCGCCTTGGGGTCTGTTGTCGAAGGGCAAACGGACGCGTAATAAACATAAGCAGACCAATCAATATATTGTTGAGCGGAGGAAGAAATAGTTATGGCTCGTTCACTTAAAAAAGGACCGTATGTTGACTTGAAGCTGGTGAAGAAGGTGCGAAAGCTGGAGGAATCTGGGCGAAAAACACCGATCAAAACCTGGGCGAGAAGTTCAATGATTGTGCCGGAATTTGTGGGACACACGTTTAACGTTCATAACGGGAAAGTGTTTGTGTCGGTGTTTGTGACGGAGAATATGGTGGGGCATAAGTTGGGCGAGTTTTCGCCGACGCGTGCGTTCAAAACCCACGGAATGGCGACGGAGAAATAGGGGTAGCGATGGATATTTCAGCGACAACGAAGTATATTAGAATGTCTCCGACGAAGGCGCGGGATCTGGCTAACGAGATTAAAGGGCTGCCGGTGGTGGATGCGTTGCAGATCACGGAGTTTAATGCGCGGAAAGCGGCGTTGCAAATTGGCAAGACGTTGAAATCGGCGATTGCGAATGCGGAGCACAACGAGGGGCTTTCGGTAGAGCAGTTAGTGGTGAAGAATGCGATTGTGGATGGGGGGCCGACGATGAAGCGGTTCCGTCCGCGGGCGCGTGGGTCGGCGAGTCCGATTCAGAAGAAGACGAGCCATATAACCATTGTATTGAGTGATCAGGCGTAGGGAAGGAAGAGGATTATGGGACAAAAGGTAAATCCAATTGGTATGCGGCTGGCACTGTCTCGCGACTGGCGTTCGCGTTGGTATGCGGGCAAGCAGGAGTTTGGCAGCTTGTTGAAAGAGGATGTGGAGTTGCGTGAGCGTGTGGCGCGTAAGCTGGAAGATGCGGCGGTATCGGATATTTACATTGAGCGATATGCGAACCGGGTTCGGGTGACGATCAAGACGGCGCGTCCGGGTTTGGTGATTGGCCGGAAGGGCGAGGATATCGATGCATTGCGTACGGAGCTTTCGCGGATTACGAAGAAGGAAGTGTATGTGGAGATCGCGGAGGTGAAGAAGCCGGATCTGGATGCCACGCTGGTGGCGCATAATGTGGCCATGCAGTTGGAGCGTCGTGTGTCGCATCGTCGGGCGATGAAGCGGGCGCAGCAACTGGCGATGGACGGAGGAGCATTGGGCTTTAAGATTACGGCCGGTGGTCGTTTGAACGGGGCGGAAATCGCGCGAAGTGAGAGCTATAAGGAAGGTAAGATTCCGTTGCATACGTTGCGTGCGAATATTGATTATGGAACTGCAGAGGCGAATACCGTGGCCGGGATCATTGGCGTTAAGGTGTGGATCTGCAACGAGACCGAGAAGAACGGGTAAGGGAGAAGAACGATGCCTTTGATGCCAAAGAGAGTGAAGTACCGGAAGGTGCAGCGGGGTTCCCGTCGGGGTCTGGCGCAGTCGGGCAATCAGCTTGCGTATGGTGAGTATGGATTGCAGGCGCTGGAGCGTGGCTGGATTTCGGGTGTACAGATTGAGGCGTGCCGTGTGGCGTCTAACCGGAAAATGAAGCGTAAAGGAAAGCAGTATATTCGGATCTTTCCTGCGAAGCCGATTACGAAAAAGCCGTTGGAAGTGCGGATGGGTAAAGGTAAGGGCGGCGTTGACCAGTGGGTGGCGGTGGTGAAGCCGGGCACTATGTTGTTTGAGCTGGACGGTGTGCCGGAGTCGTTGGCGAAAGAGTGTTTGCGGTTGGCGGCCACTAAGTTGCCGATTCGTACAAAATTTGTGTCGCGTCATGCGCATGATTAGGGAGTTGCGATCATGAAAGTGAAAGAGTTGAAAGAGATGACAGTGGCTGAGTTGGATGTGCAACTGCAGGAGATTCGTGAGGAGCAGTTTAAGTTGAAGCTGCAGCAGGTCTCGGGACAGTTGGAGCATCCGTCTCGGATTCGGGATTTACGTCGTTCCGTAGCGCGGATTAAAACGCTGCAGAACCAGAAGAAGGCGGAGGGTTAAGATGTCGGAAGAGAGTAGACATTTACGGAAAACACGTGAGGGTCGCGTGGCGAGTGCACGGGCGGACAAGACGATTGTGGTGTTGATTGAGCGGCGCATGCGCCATCCGTTGTATGGGAAAGAGATTCGGATTACGAAAAAAGTGCATGCGCATGATGAGCAGAATCAAGCGAAGGTGGGCGATGTGGTTCGAGTGATGGAGACGCGTCCGTTGAGCAAACTGAAGCGGTGGCGTTTGGTTGAGATTCTCTCAGTAGCAGCGAGGTAGAGAAAAATGATTCAGGAACAGACTCGATTAAAAGTGGCGGATAATTCGGGGGCACGCAGTGTGATGTGCATCCGGGTATTGGGCACCAAGGCCAAGGTGGCTCGGGTGGGCGATGTGATCCGGGTTTCGGTGAAGGAAGCGCAGCCGAACGGAATGGTGAAGAAGGGCGATGTGCTGAAGGCCGTGGTAGTGCGTACGAAGAGTACGATCCGGCGGCCGGATGGTTCGTGCTTACGGTTTGATGGAAACGCGGCGGTGATTGTGGATGATAATAACAATCCGCGCGGTACGCGTATCTTCGGGCCGGTGGCGCGTGAGTTGCGTGAGAATGATTTTATGAAGGTGGTCTCGTTGGCCCCCGAGGTTTTGTAGGGGAGAGGGAACGATGGTGAAGAGTAAAATTAAACGTGGAGAGACCGTGGACGTGATTGCTGGCGATGACAAAGGCAAGAGCGGCAAGGTTTTGATGGTTAATGCGGAGCTGGGTCGTGTGCTGGTTGAGGGCATCAACTTTGTGAAGAAGCATATGCCGAAGAGTGAGGAGAACCCGCAGGGCGGTGTGGTGGAGCGTGAGGCGCCGGTGGCGATTTCGAACGTGAGACCTGCTAAGTAGCGGTGGATTGAGTGGAGGATGGGCAATGACCCCAAGATTAAAAACAACATATAAAGAGAGTGTGATCCCGAAGCTGATGGAGAGTCGGGGCTATAAAAATCGGATGCAGGTTCCGGGGCTGAAGAAGATCGTGTTGAACCTGTGTGTTTCGGTGAGCGAAGATCGCGATACGCTGACGTCGTTGGCGGATGATCTGGGTAAGATTACGGGTCAGCGAGCGGTGATCACGAAGGCGAAGAAGAGTGTTTCGAACTTTAAGCTTCGGGAGGGAATGCCGATCGGCGCGCGGGTGACGTTGCGAAATGATCGGATGTATGAATTTATGGATCGCTTGGTGAATGTGGCGCTGCCGCGTATTCGGGACTTCCGGGGTATTCCGGGGCAGTCGTTTGATGGTCGTGGCAATTATTCAATGGGCTTGCAAGAGCAGACGGTTTTTCCGGAGATCGATCCGGATAAGGTGAAGAGCACGCACGGAATGGATATTACATTTGTTACGTCGGCGGGTGAAGATGAGGAAGCAAGGGAGCTGCTGAAGTTGATGGGCATGCCGTTTGCGACAGGAAATTAATGAGGATAAAACGATGGTAGTTTCAGATCCAATCGCAGATATGCTGACACGAATCCGCAATGCTAATATGGCGGAGAAGCCGTTGGTGGAGATGCCGCACTCGAAGATGAAGAGTGAGGTGGCACGCCTGTTGAAGCAGGAAGGGTTTATTAAGGATTACTCGGTTGAGAGTAATGATGGGAAGCCGACGTTGCAGTTGTCGTTGAAATATACGGCAGAACGGGAGTCGGTGATTCAGGGATTGCGTCGCATTAGTAAGCCGAGTTGTCGGAAGTATGCGAACGCAGAAGAGGTGCCGCGGGTTTTGGGCGGTATTGGAGTGGCGTTGTTGAGCACGTCGTCGGGTATGATGACGGATAGCGAAGCACGTGCGAAGCAGATCGGTGGAGAGATTCTTTGCTACATTTGGTAGCGGGATCGGGGGTATAAAATGTCTAGAATTGGAAATCAGCCTATTAGTGTTCCGACTGGCGTTACAGTTGAGGTGAACGGTCAGGCGGTTACGGTGAAGGGTGCGAAGGGTGAACTTTCGTATCGGGCGCCAAGTTGTATTGCGCTGGAGCATGCGGAGGGTCGCGTGAGTGTTTCGCGGACGGATCAGAGCAAGTTTGGCAAAGCGATGTTTGGAACGGTTCGCAGCTTAGTTCAGAACATGATTGTGGGTGTTAGCGAAGGGTACAAAAAAGAGCTTATCATTGAGGGCGTGGGATATAAGGCGCAGATGAAGGGCCAGGATATTGTGCTTTCGTTGGGCTTTTCGCATGAGATCGTCTATTCGATTCCGGATGGCATCCAGGTGGATGTGCAGAACGGAACCGCTTTGTCGATTGAGGGCGTTGATAAGCAGCTGGTGGGGCAGGTGGCGGCGCGTATTCGCGACTATTCACCGGCAGAGCCGTATAAGGGCAAAGGGGTTCGCTATCGTAATGAGCAGATCCGTCGTAAGGAAGGTAAGGCAGTGGCATAATGAGTATGTTGACGAAAAAAGAGATGCGGATTCGGCGGCACTATCGGGTGCGCAACAAGTTGTCGGGCACGGCGGTTCGTCCGCGGATGGCGGTTTATCGTTCGAACAAGCGGCTTGAAGTTCAGTTTATTGATGACGATGCGCGTGTGACGTTGGCGGGGGTGTCAAGTTCGGAGAAGAATTTGGCGGCGGCGAAGGCGTTGGGCACGAAAGCGGCGGAAGCGGCGAAGGCAAAGGGTATTGAGCGGGTGGTGTTTGACCGGGGCGGATTTGCGTTTGGTCAAAACTTGAGAGCGTTGGCGGATAGTGCGCGTGAAGCGGGACTTAAATTCTAGGAGCGATGATGGCAGAGCAACAGAGAGAAAATAGAGAGCGCAAGGGTCGTAACGAAGGCGGCCGGGGCCGTCGGCGGGAAGACAAGAACGAGCCGCGGGAGAAGCCGGAGTTTGAGGAGCGAGTGGTGCATATCAGCCGTAACTCGAAGGTCGTTAAGGGCGGCCGTCGGTTTAGTTTTGGTGCGTTGGTGGTGGTGGGAGACCACAAGGGCCGTGTGGGCTATGGGATGGGCAAAGCCGCTGAAGTGGCGGATGCTATTCGTAAGGCGGGAGATAACGCGAAGCGGAATCTACAGATGGTGACGATGCGGGGCACGACGTTGCCGCATGATACAACGGGTAAGCATAGTGGCGCACAGGTGTTGATTCGTCCGGCCTCAGAGGGTACGGGTGTGATTGCGGGTGGCGCGTGCCGTGCGGTGCTGGAACTGGCGGGTGTTCGTGATGTGTTGGCGAAGTCGTTGGGAAGTAATAATCATTTAAATGTGACGAAGGCGACGTTGAAGGCGCTGGGTCAGTTGCGTACGAAAGAGTCGGCGTTGGCGTTACGCCAGGGCTAGACAGAAGAGGGTAGGATTATGGATTTACATTCGTTACAGCCGGCAGAGGGTTCAAAACATCGTCGGATTCGTGTGGGTCGGGGTCGTGCTTCCGGTAAAGGAAAGACGGCGGGCCGGGGACATAAAGGACAGTTTTCGCGAGCGGGTTCTCGCCACAAACCTCTGTTTGAGGGGGGGCAGATGCCCTTGGTGCGTAAACTGCCTATTCGGGGTTTTAATAACTATAACCGCAAGGTGATTGTGCCGGTGAATCTGGAGGCGTTGAATCGTTTTGAGGATGGCGCGGAGGTTACGATCGAGGCGTTAATGGCGTGTGGATTGGCTAAGGGTCGTTTTGACGGGGTTAAAATCCTTGGAAACGGTGAAGTTGAGAAAAAGTTGACGGTGAAGGTGAGTGCCTTTTCGGCGTCGGCTAAAGAGAAAATTGAAGCAGCGGGTGGTAGCTGCGAAACGGTTTAATCGGAACCAGGAGGCTCGTTATGCTTTCGGCGTTTGTGAATACCTTTAAGATTACGGAGCTGCGGCAGCGGATCCTGTTTACGTTTGGGTTGATCTTTATTTGTCGTGTGATTGCGGCGATTCCGTTGCCGGGTGTGGATGCGGTGGCGATTCGTTCGTTCATCGAAGCACAGGGAGGCGCACAGGGTGGTCTTTCTGGTATTTTGAACCTCTTTAGCGGGGGGGCCTTGTTGCAGTGTTCGGTGGGTACCTTGGGTATTATGCCGTATATCAGTGCGTCGATTATTTTGCAGTTGATGACGGCGGTGGTGCCGCAACTGGAGAAGTTGGCTCGTGAGGGAGATGTAGGTCGTCAGAAAATCACCCAGTATACACGGTATTTGACGGTGATTATTTGTACGGTGCAGGGTGCAGCGATGGCGCTGGCGTTGCAGAGCGGAGGCTATTTTGGTCTGCCCGCTGAGGTGGTACGAATTCCGGGGCTTGGGTTTGTGGTTCTGACGACATTGAGCTTGGTAACGGGTGCACTGTTGCTGATGTGGATTGGTGAGCAGATGACTGATCGGGGCATTGGTAACGGTATTTCGTTGATCATTACGGTGAATATTATGGCGAGTCTGCCGATGGCACTGAAGACATTGGGCGATAAATTAACACCGGTTGACGGGGTGGCGGAGATTGGTATCTTCCATTTGGCTTTGTTGATCACGTTGATCTTTTTTGTGATTTTGGGCGTGGTGGCGGTGACGCAGGCGCAGCAGAAAATTCCGGTGCAGTTTGCGAAGCGTATGGTGGGTCGTAAAATGATGCAGGGTGGCACGTCGCATTTGCCCTTGCGGGTGAACTATTCAGGAGTCATGCCGATCATCTTTGCTTCGGCGATTTTGGCCATCTTTCCAAAAATCGGGGCTTATCTGCCGTTTGATGGTGCGAAGGAGTGGGCGATGGGCTTTCCAACTTCGGGTTGGTTTATGTTTTGGTTTGGCTTGATGATTCTCTTTTTCTCCTATTTTTGGGTCGCGACTCAGTTTAATCCGATTCAGATTGCGGATGATCTGAAGAAGCGGGGTGGCTACATCCCGGGCATTCGTCCGGGCCGGCCGACGGCTGAGTTTTTGGATCGGACGATGACACGGTTGACATTGGCAGGGGCCATTTTCCTGACGGTGATTGCGGTGATGCCGAATATTATGACGGCGCAGTTTAGTGTGCCGTGGATTGTGGCTTCTTTCTTTGGGGGTACGAGCTTGTTGATCATCGTGGGGGTGATGCTGGATTTGATGCGTCAAATCGAGTCACACCTGTTGATGCGTCATTATGACGGCTTCCTGAAGAAGGGTAAAATGCGCAGTGGTCGATAGGTCATGAAAGTCATTGTGTTGCTCGGCCCGCCTGGGGCTGGAAAAGGTACGGTCGCGGAGGCGCTGACGGGCGAGGGAATTCATCACGTTTCGACGGGAGAAATGTTGCGGCAGGAAATTCGTGAGGGCACAGCGCTGGGCTTGCGGTCGCATGATAAGCTGAACCATGGTCTGTTTGCGGAGGACCATGATGTTATTGAAATGGTGACAACGTATTTGATGTCGCAGCCAGCGGACGAGGTGGTTCTCTTTGATGGATTCCCGCGAACTTTGACGCAGGCGGAGAGCTTGGCAGAGCTCACCAGGACGACTCATATTAAATTGAAAATGGTGTTACGCTTGCGTTGCCAAGATCAGGTGTTGTTGGGACGGTTGAGCGGACGGCGGACGTGTGTGGCGTGCGGGGCGGTCTATCATGATCTATTTTCCCCATCGGAGGTGCATGGGCGTTGCGATAAGGATGGGGGGGCATTGGCACAGCGTGTGGACGATGAGCCGGCGACGGTGAAGCGCCGGTTGGAGGTGTATAACGAGCTGACACGGCCGTTGGTGGAGTATTACCGTGAGCAGCAGTTCTTGTATGAGGTGGATGCGAGCCGCACCGCGCAGGAAGTTCGGGCGGATGTGTTAGCGAAGGTGAAGGAGATATTGCCGTGATCGTGATTAAGCAGGAGCACGAGCTGGAGGCCATGCGGGTGGCAGCGAGAAAGACGGCGACCATTTTGCGAGCCGTGGCGGATCGGGTGGAACCGGGGGTGACTACGCAGGAGCTGGACGCCTATGCGGCGGAGTTGGCAAAAGAGGCGGGGGGGCGTTGTGCGTTCTATGGCTATCATGGATTTTCAGGGCACATATGCGCTTCCGTGAATGAAGAGGTGGTGCATGGCGTTCCGGGCAAACGGGTGATTCAGGAGGGGGATATTGTGAGTATTGATTTTGGATTGGTGGTGGATGGATTCGTGGGAGATACGGCGGTGACCGTGGCTGCAGGGGCGATTCCTCCTGCGTGGCAGACGTTGCTGGATGTGACGAAGCAGAGTTTGGCGGCGGCGATTGAGCAGGCCGTGGAGGGGAATCGGTTGGGTGATATCTCTCATGCGGTCCAGCGGACTGCGGAGGCAGCGGGGTTTTCGATTGTGCGTGATTTTGTGGGACATGGGATTGGTCGTGAGATGCACGAAGATCCGCAGATTCCCAACTTTGGCCCTCCGGGTAAGGGACCGGTGTTGAAAGCGGGGATGACGTTTGCGATTGAGCCGATGGTCAACATGGGGGTTCACCAGACGGAAATTTTGGCCGATGGCTGGACGGTGGTGACGAAAGATCGACTTCCATCGGCTCATTTTGAGCACACGGTGGCGGTGGGCGTGGAGCAGGCGGAGGTTCTGACGGTGGCGGATGAGGGGGTGTGATGGAGAAAAAAGAGACAATTTTACTAGACGCGCGATTGTGCGCTGTGATAGATAAACACGCTTTTGACGCAGAACTGTGTAACGGCCATCGTTTGGTGGCTTTTTTTCGCGGCAAATTACGTGAGGCGAGCCCGGCGTTGGCGGGTTCGAGAGTACAAGTTGAGTTCTCGCCCTTTGATATGTCGAAGGGCTGGATTGTTTCAACCGAGGATGAGAGATGAAGGTTCGAGCTTCAGTTAAAAAGATGTGTGAACAGTGCAAGGTAATTCGCCGCAAGGGTGTGGTTCGGATTATTTGCATCAACCCGCGCCATAAACAGCGTCAGGGATAAGGAGAGTTTAGGTATGCCGCGTGTATTAGGTATTGATATTCCAGGCCGCAAGAAATTGGCGTATTCGTTGCGCTATATTTATGGAGTGGGTCCGACGGTTGCTTTGGAAATTTGTGAGAAGGCGAAGCTGAATCCGGAAATGAAGGCGGATGAGTTGCAGGATGCGGATATCCAGCGGTTAGTGGGTGTGTTGCAGAATGACTATCGGATTGAGGGGGATCTGCGGCGTGAGATTTCGTCGAATGTTCGGCGGTTGATTTCGATTGGTTCGTATCGTGGTCGGCGGCATCGGGCGGGATTGCCAGTGCGGGGTCAGCGGACGAAGACTAATGCGCGTACGCGGAAGGGTTCGAAGCGTACGGTGGGTGTGGTTCGCGGTAAGGAAGCACGTTCAGCTGTGAAGGCGAGCAAATAAGGTTGGTGTATACCACGGAGTTTTATGATGAGTGAAGATGCGAAGAATGAAGAAGTTGAAGCGGCGGTAGAACCGGCAGCTGAAGAGGTCGTGGAAGCGGCAGCGGAACCTG
>CENU01070246.1_pt1 | contig 12173 bp, 12 predicted proteins | sample 361331 | NCBI WGS metagenome assembly CENU01 (sample SAMEA2619766, study PRJEB7988) | marine metagenome | isolation source: saline water (ENVO:00002010), including
ATTTGGCCTCTTCAGCCTGAACTTGCCATAGGCTTAATGTTAATCGCCGCGGCTCCAGGTGGCGTCACATCAAATATTCTTACCTCATTTGCAAAAGGAGATGTGGCTTTATCAATTTCTTTAACTGCTGTAATGAGTTTGTTAAGTGTAATTTCAGTACCTATAGTGCTAGGTCTTTCCATTGGATTAATATCCAACGACTCTCTTGGTTCAATCTCTTTAACTGGTATTGCAATTAGTATGTTTTTAATAGTTACACTTCCTGTTTTATTAGGCATGATTTTTAGAGCGTCATTATCTTATTTGACGAAAAAAATAGAAAAGGGAGCTAAAATTCTTTCAAGTGCTCTATTTGTCTTAGTTTTAATTGGAGCTATTTTAGCTGAAAGACAAAATCTAGTTGAGTATTTCGCTCAAACAGGTTTGGTTGTTTTGATTTTGAATATCTTAATGATGGCTATCGCTTACTATTGGGCAAAATTATTTAGTACAGGCAAATCTCAATTAAAAGCAATATCTATAGAGTGTGGCTTACAAAATGGAACCTTAGCTATCTTTGTTGGAACAAGTGTTTTTGGTGGCGGGTTATATATTGTACCCGCCGCAACCTACAGTGTAATTATGTATTTAACTTCTTTAATCTTTATTTATTTTATTAGAAATCGCTAAATATAGATTTTATCTGCTAATCCAAAACATAAAATTGCCCAGAAAATAGCTAGAGCACCTGTAGACAAGTACCCTTCTCTAGAGGATCCTTTAGTCAAACCAAGTTTGTCAATTTCAAAACCATAGAAAGATGCACCTGCTATGAGAGTCATAACAATAAACATAAAATTAAAAAAAGCCCAAGTTGCTTCAGTTCCTCTAAATAAGATATAAAGCTGCATTAAAACAGCTGCAACTATTAAGCCACCTGCAAATCTACAAAAGAAAGCAGCAGAGATATCAATGTCATACTTTTCAAGAAATTGCTTTGTTCTAAATAAGCAATTATATCCATAAAAAGCGTTCATTAATAAAATAATTAGAAAAATTATTAGATAGAAAATACCGTTAAAGTTTGCGACCATTCCAAATCCTCCATGATTTATTGTCTAATACATTATACTTAAATTTAACCTTGAATTGCTATGTTTTTATGACATCACTTATACCTTTAGTAAAATGATCGAACTAGATATTTTTTCAGACACTATTTGTCCCTGGTGCTATATTGGAAAAAAACGCTTAGATAAAGCGATGGAGAAACACAATCATTTAGAGTTCAAACAAACATGGAGACCTTTTCAATTAAATCCAAGTATGGCTCCTGATGGAATGGACAGACAGGAGTATTTAGTCTCTAAATTTGGTAGCGCAGATGCTGCAAAAACAATTTATGATAATATTTACGAGGAAGGGTTAAAAGAGGGTATAGATTTTAATTTTGACTCTATTGAAGTGACACCTAACTCTTTTAATTCTCATCGACTTTTAGCATTGGCATATGAGAAAAATATCCAAGTAAAAGTCCTTGATGATTTATTTGAGTCATACTTTCTCAGGGGCGAGGATATTGGCAATCCTAATGTTCTATTAAGTATTGCCACTAATAATTTAATCGATGAAGATGAACTAAAGGCATACTTATCAAATAAAGAAAATATAGAGCCTCTAGCAAATGAAGAATTACAAGCCAGAAAAATGGGCATTACTAGCGTTCCTACCTTTATTGTTAATAAACAAATAGTGATTAATGGTGCTCAGACATCTGAAAATTTTGAGCTAATCTTTCAAAAAATTTCTAATAACATTCATTAAAAATCCGATAGTAGTAATATTTTATATGTATATATTTTTCTAACATGACAATGAAATTGACAGAGGTATCAAAATTTTTAAATTTTGCTAAAAAATTAGTTAATCTCTCAGAGCAGATTATTAAAAAAAATTCACCTGATAAATTAAAGATAAATTTTAAATATGACAAATCCCCTGTCACAAAAATTGATACAGAAATAGAAAAAAAATTAAGATCACATATTAAAAAACAATATCCACAACATGGAATTTATGGAGAAGAATTTGCCAATGAAAAATTAAGCTCACCTTATGTTTGGGTTATTGATCCTATAGATGGTACAAAAAATTTTATAAATGGTAATGGAGGTTATGGAACTCTCATTTCTTTATGCAAGGATGGTATTCCTATATTTGGCATCATTAATAGCCCGGATTTAAAAAAAAGATGGATTGGAATTAAAGATAACGGTGCTTATTGTAATGGAAAAAAATTAAAGAAATCCTCTCTAAACCTTTCTCTAAAAGATATTTTTTTTAGTTCCTCTGGAATGACAGCTTTTAAAGCAATAAATAAAAATAAAAAATATAATGCTTTAGCAAAAAAAACAAAATATGTCTCTTTAGGGGGTGACTGTGTCCAGTACGGCCTTCTAGCTGAAAAAAGAATTCCTCTTATTGTAGAGTCTTTTTTAAAACCCTTCGATTATCTTCCATTAGTTAATATTATTGAAGAGTCTGGTGGTATTATTACTGATTGGAAAGGAAAACCTCTAAACTTTAAATCTGATGGGGATGTTGTAGCTTGTGTTTCAAGAAAAGCACACAAACAATTTTTAAAGATTTAATAATTACCCTCAATACAATTTCTAATTAGCCCTTCAAATTTGCCCTCATCCATCTCCAAGGGATTACCTCCAGTGCTAGGGTCTTCTTGTGCTAAAGGTGCTAACTTCACTTCATCTCCCGAATTGACTCCAATGTCTTTTAATGTTTCTGGGATTTCCATTTCCTTTTTTAGATCAATTATCCAATTTACTATGCCCTCAAAACCATTTGAAATATTTAAAAAATTGGCTAGACGATCAAACTTCTTTTCAATTACTTGTCTATTAAAATTAAGAACAAAAGGCATCACAGTCCCATTTGTAGTTCCATGATGTGTGTGATAAAGGGAATTTACTGGATGGGTAATTGAATGGATTGCTCCTAAGCCCTTTTGAAAAGCAGCAGCCCCCATCATTGACGCAACTAACATATGAGCTCGTGCCTCTACATTAGATCCATTATGATAAACTTCTTGAATATTTTCCTTAACTAATCTCAAACCTTCTACTGCCGTTCCCTCTGCCATTGGATGATAAAAAGGTGAGGAATAGGCCTCTATGCAATGTGCCAAAGCATCCATGCCTGTTCCTGCAGTAATTCCCTTAGGGAGATTAAGAGTCAGCGAAGGATCTAGAATAGCAATTTGAGGAAGCATTTTAGGATGAAAAATAATTTTCTTTTTATAAGTTTCCTCATTTAAGAAAACACCTGCTCGCCCTACTTCCGATCCAGTTCCAGCAGTTGTAGGAATTGCGATTATAGGCTTGATTAATGAAGAGTCAGCTCTAGTCCACCAGTCGCCAATATCTTCAAAATCCCATAATGGTCTTGACTGATGCGCAAGAAAAGCAATACCCTTTCCTGCATCCATCCCAGATCCTCCTCCAATAGCAATTACGCCATCATGACTACCTTCAAGAAAAACTTTCACACCATTTGTAACATTTGATCCAGTAGGGTTTCCTTGAACATCTGAATACACTGCAGTTTTAGATGTTAAATCATTGTTTATTTGGTCAATGATAGGAGTTTGAAGTAAACCAGGATCAGTGACAATTAAGGGATTTTTAATACTAAGACTATCACAAGCTTCTTGAATTTGTTTTGCTCTATCAATTCCAAACCAGATATTGGTTGGATAATTCCAGTTCATATTTTGCATAATTTCTCCTTATTTATCCTCTCTCAAAGTAACGTCGATGTTCCCAATCATTTACAGATTTATCGTATTCCGACTGCTCCCATTCAGCAGCATGGATATAGTGCTCTAGAACATCTGATTGAAAAATTTGAGGAAGTAATTTTGATTTCTTTGCCAAGTCTATAGCCTCTCTTAGAGTTCCTGGTACATTCTTAGCTTTTTTATTTTGATAGATATTTCCTGATAAAGGATCTTCAAGTTGTAGGTTGTTTTCGATTCCATATAAGCCCGCTTGAATAAGACCAGCAAAAGCGAGATAAGGATTAACATCTGCTCCCGGCACTCGACATTCAATTCTAATAGATCCTCCATGACCTGCTAAACGAAATCCTGCAGTTCGATTATCAATACCCCAAGCTGCAGTTGTGGGGGCAAACGAACCTTCTTGGAATCTTTTATATGAATTAACATTGGGCGCTAAAAATATAGAGAGGTCTCTTAAAAATAAAATCTGCCCAGCGACATAACTTTTAAATATTTTTGACATACCATATTTATCCTTAGGATCAGCAAAAATATTTTTTTTAGTTTTTCGATCAAATAAAGAATTATGAATATGACATGAGCTGCCACATACATCTTTATTGTATTTAGCCATAAAACTAGCTGCTCGGTTATGCTTATAGGCAATTTCCTTTGCAGCATTTTTAATTAAAATATGATTATCAGCCATATTTAAAGCATCTGTAAAAACAACATTTATTTCTTGCTGACCAGGAGAGGCTTCTCCTTTGGTGCATTCAACATATATTCCAGAATCTAATAAGCTATTCCTTAATTCTTGATTGAATGGCTCCTCTTTTGAGGTTTGAAAAATCATATAGTCTTCAATATACCAAGAGGTCTCTTTTAAATTTTTATAATGATTAGCATGAATTTCATCATAGGTTTGTTTAAATAAGAAAAACTCAAGCTCAGAACCAAGCATAGGCTCAAAGCCCATACCATTAGCTTTCTTTATTGCTTCTCTTAAAACTTGTCTAGTAGAGTGAGAGACTGGAGTTTTGCCATCATGTTCAAAGGCATCCCCTAAAACAATGGCCGTATTTTCTAACCAAGGTAAAACCTTTAAAGTGTTTTGGTCAGGTATTACGGTCATATCTCCATAGCCTGTCTCCCAAGAAGAAGATTTAAATCCTGGAACGGTATACATATCCATATCAACAGTGTAGAGGTAATTGCAAAAATGTGTTTCTTTATGGACATAATCTAAAAATGCCTTCCCTGTAACTCTTTTACCAACTAATCTTCCTTGCATATCAGAAAGAGATACAAGTATGGTATCTATTTCTTTTGATTTAATTTTTTTTTCTAATTCTTTAAAAGTAATGCTCATTGATTTTATTTGAAATTTTTAGATTAGTTTCTTCACCCTACTAAATAATTATAGGGTGAAGAAAAAAATAATTATCTGTATGGATATCCAGCTTTTTCCATTGTGTCAGCATATAATTTAAATGCTTCAACAACTTTGCCACTTCTTGGAGAAGAGGCCGCTACATCATCCCAGAACTTTCCAGCATCACTTACAACGCCAGCCCATTCATCAGCAGGAAGACTTGTTAATTCCATCTTCTTACCATTAACACGAAGATCAGCTTCGCCACCCCAATACCAAACTTGTCTGTAGTAGTGAGATTGATCAATAGACATTTTAAATAATTCTTGAAGTTTTGGAGATAGTTTGTTCCAACTCTCAGAGTTAGCAAAGTAAGAACCAAACCAAGCACCTGTAACTGAATTAGTTAATGCATAATTACAAATATCAGCCCATCCAACTTCGTAGGCTTCAGTAAATCCGCACCAGCAAACACCATCTAGTTCTCCAGTTTGCATTGCAACTTCAACATCATCCCAAGGGACAGTAACAGGGATTAAACCGTACTGAGCCAAGAAACGACCTGCTGTAGGAACACCAAATACTCTTAGTCCCTTCATATCAGATAGCTTTTCAATTTTTTTGTTAACTGTGAATAAGTGACATGGATCCCAAGCGCTTGTGCTTAACCAAGTTACATTATCTACTTCACCGTAAGCCTCAGCCCAAATTTTATCCAAACCATAATATCTAAACATCGCTGGGACATCTAAGCTGTAACGTGTTGCAAACGGGAAATAACCACCAAAAACAGAGATGTCTACTGGTGATCCCATTGTTGCATCATCACTTTGTACTGCATCAATAGTGCCAGCTTGCATAGCTCTGAATAACTCATCAGTTGGAACTAATTGGTCTGCATAGAAAAGTTCAATTTCCATTTCTCCATGAGCGGCTTTGTTAAAAGCTTCAATTTGGGGAAGAACAACGTGAGCTCCCAATGGAGCGCCTGAGTAAGTTTGTAGTCTCCACTTGATTGGATTTGTTGCTGCATAAACGTATGGAGCTTTTGCTGCTGTTGCGCCTATAGCAGCTGCAGATACTAAACCTGCTTTTTTTAAAAAACCTCTTCTAGAAGATGAAGATGTTTTGTTTTTATTTTTTGTCGACATAAGGATACCTCCAATACCTATTATAGTCTTAAAACGTATGTTTTTTAAAGTTTAAAATTAATTTAACCCAATATAGTTGTGGGTAGCCATAGTGCTATTTGGGGAAACATCATCATAATAATTAATCCAAACAACATGACCAAAACGAAAGGTATGATAGATCTATAAATATCTATAAGAGTAATTTCTTTCGGAGCCATTGCTCGCATTAAAAATAAATTATAACCGAAAGGTGGTGTCATGTATGCAATCTGACAAGTTATAGTATATAAAACCCCGTACCAAATAGGATCAAATCCTAAAGCAATAATCAAAGGAACATAAAGAGGTGCTACAATAACTAACATTGCAGTATCATCAAGAAACATTCCCATAAGGATGTATGATAACTGCATCATAATTAAAACTCCCCAAGGACTTAAATTCCATCTTTCAATAAACAAAGACTCAATAGCTTTAGTGGCGCCAATACCATCAAAGACCGCCCCAAAACAAAGTGCTGCTAAAATAATCCACATGAACATACATGAAACACCTAAGGTTTTTTTACAAACATCCTCTATTACTCTAAAACTAAGTCTACCCTTACTCCAGGCAGCTAGCGTTGCTGCTAAAGCACCTACCGCAGAACACTCAACTAAGCTTGCTATGCCCATAATAAATAGTCCTGTCATGACGAAGAAAATGGCAAACGGAATTATTCCCGCTCTTAATAACTTAATTTTTTCAATTAAAGGAATTTTTCTCTCTTTTTCTGGAAGTACAGGACCTAATTCTGGTTGTAATTTACATCTTATATATATGTATAGAATAAAAAGAGTAGCCATGATTAAGCCTGGAATTAATCCAGCTAACCAAAGTTTACTCACTGGTTGTCGGGCTATCATTCCATATAAAACTAAAACTACACTTGGAGGAATTAATATACCCAGCGAGCTACCAGCTTGGACTACCCCACTAATCATCCGTTTGTCATAATTACGTTTTAACATTTCTGGCAATGCAATCGTTGCGCCAACTGCCATACCCGCAACACTTAGTCCATTCATCGCAGATATTGCAACCATCATAAACATTGTACCAATCGCTAAACCACCCCTAGTTCCACCAAAATAGACATGAAACATTTTATATAGATCGTTAGCTATTCCTGACTCTGAAATCATATATCCCATATAAATAAATAATGGGAGAGTGAGCATTGGATACCACTTGAATAATTTCCACGATGCAGTGAATGGCATTTCTACTGCTCCATTACCCCATATCAAAAGAGCTGCAGCAGCAGCAACAAATCCAATGGCGCCAAAAACACGCTGCCCTGTAAGCAACATTAGAACCATTGTAGAAAACATTAAAATTGCTATTGCTTCATAACTAAAATATTCAGCAAACATTAAATTTTAATTCCTTTTACTTTTGCATAATCTTTAAAAACCATTGAAATAGTCTGAAGTATCATCAAGAAAATCCCTAAGAACATTATGCTACTAATGGGCCAAACATAAGGTCTCCAGGCAGAGAAAAGAGTTTTCTTTGTTTCTAGTGTGTAAACTAGGCTGTTATATGATCCTATAAGCAATACCACTAAATAAAATATTAAAAATACGCTAGTAAAAAGATCCATTCTCGCTTTATTTTTATCTGATAGATTTCCATATACTAAATCCATACGAACATGCTGATGCTCTTTCATCGAATAGGCGCCTCCCATAAGGTAATAACCTGTCATAATAAATTGCGCCATTTCAATAATCCAAAGCAAAGGAAAATTGATAATATTTCTTGTAACAAATGATAAAACTAAAATGCCCATCATGGCAAAAACTGTATACATAGTAATCCGTCCAATAATATCAGTTATTTTATCTATAACTTTTACATACAAGAGGAAAATTACAGGCATTGTGATTAAGCTAACATAATACTATATAAAGTCTAACGAGATTCCTTAACCAACATTTCTTAAATGAAAACTTTGAGGTCTAGTAAATTGATCAAACGCAAGAGTTGATAAAGAACAACCGACTCCAGTGTCTTTAACACCTGTCCATGCTAATGCAGGATCTAGATAATCACATCTATTCATAAAAAATGTTCCAGTCTCAACATTTTTGCCAAAATCTTTTGCAAAATCTAGGTCTTTCGTCCATATCGAAGCAGTTAATCCATATGGACTATCATTCATTAATCTTTGAGCCTCTTCGGAGTTTTGAACTGGCATGATGCCCACAGTTGGGCCAAATGTTTCCTCCATCATAAATCTCATTGAGTGGTCTACATTAATCATAACTTGAGGTGCAATATAGCAACTATCTTCTCTGGCTATAGAAAACTTACTTTCATCAATTAATCTTTTGGCACCTTGCTTTTCAGCTTCGTTCATTTGTGCTCTGATAAATTCTGCAGCAGACATTCGAACAACAGGACCAAGATTGGTATCCTCTAACGACGGGTCATTTAAGTTATATTTTTCAGTGATAGCTTTAAAACCATCAATAAAATCATTATAAATTGACTGGTCTACATAAATTCTTTCAATACCACAGCAAGATTGACCAGAATTAAATAAAGCACCATCAACAAGATTTTCAATTGCATGATTTAAATCAGCATCGGATCTTACATACGCAGGATCTTTACCTCCAAGCTCTAATCCTACATTGATAAATCTTGTTCCAATATATTTTTTAACTTCTTGTCCACCTCTGACAGAACCTGTGAAAACAACATGTGCAACTCTAGGATCAGCTATAATTTTTTCACAAGCTTGGTGATTGGTATGAATAAATTGAAAAACTCCCTCAGGTAGGCCTGTTCCCTCGAATGCTTTATGAATTAATTCTGCACATCTTGGAGTTTGGGATGAATGTTTAAGTACAAGTGAGTTGCCAGCTAATAACGCAGGTACAATAGTATTTGTAGCTGTAATAATTGGATAGTTCCATGGAGCCATAACAAATATTACTCCTAATGGTGACTTGAAAATATAATTATCAAATTCTTCATTTTTTCTAGCAGGAATATTTTCAAGTGATGTCTTTGCGATATCTACCATATGACGAGATCTTTCTTCAAAGCCTCTAAGTTCATTACCACACTGAGATATTGGTCTGCCAATTTGCCAACATATTTCTTTAGAGACTTCTTCTTTAAGGCTTAATAAATTATCAATAAATTTATTAATAATAATAATTCGCTCATCAATAGTAGTATCTCTCCAAGAATTAAAACTTTTTTTGGAATTTTCTAAAACTACATTAATTTCATTGTCTGATGCTAGAGGCCTCTCTAAATAAACACTATTATCAATTGGTGTAATTGTTTTTTGTATTGTCATACATTCCCCCGTTTAAAATAAAAATATAATGAAAATTTGAGTGAAAAAAGTCAATGAGTTTATTTTAAATGATATGTTTACATCATATCTAAATTATTTAAGTTTTTTCTATGCATTTAAGCTTAAAAGGTAAAACAGCTGTTATTACTGGTGCAGCTGGTGGTATGGGATTAGCAACAATTTCATTATTGCTTAAATACAATATTCACATTCTTGCACTCGATATACAAAAACCTACTAACAAGATTTTTAATAATAAAAGAATTACTTATCATGAAATCAATTTAATTGATCAAACAAAGCTCAATGAAATAATAAAGAATTTCGTTAAAAAACATAAACGCATTGATTACTTAGTAAATACAACCGGTGTTTTATGGTTTGGGAAAGACATTTCTGCAGTTGATCTAGACCTAGAAATATGGGACTCCGTTTTTAATATTAATTTAAAAACTATGGTCTTGTTATCAAAGGCAATTATACCTGTTATGAAAAAAAATAAGTTTGGATCAATGGTTCATATTTCATCAGTTGATGCTCTTTCGGGGGATGATAAACCCCAAGATGCTTATGGAGCTTCGAAAGCTGCAATGATAAGACTGTCTAAATCTTTAGCGATTCAATTTGGACGATATAACATTAGAAGTAATTGTATACTTCCGGGTGCTGTAGAAACGCCTATGCAAAATCGATGGAAAAAAATACCAAAAGCCAAAAAAAACCTTAAAAATTTTATGCCGATCAAAAAAATCATTCAACCCAAAGGTATAGCGGAGGGAATTCTTTTTTTACTTAGTGATCAAAGTGAGTATATTACTGGTACAGAACTAATTATTGATGGAGGCTTAACAGCAAGACCTTAGAAAGATTTAATCATGCCTAATTTCGAACTTTTTAGCAATAATATAACTCTTTATGGGAATATGTTTTTTGCTTCTACTATTTATATTACCTTGGTTATTGCAAGGTATGCGACTCTTGCAAAACTGATCAGAGACTCAAGAGCAAATATCGAAAATGATAAATTAAAATTCAACAATCAAGATGAGTATTCTTTTCATTTATCACATTATGAAAAAAGACTTAAATTATTAAGGTATACTTTATATCTCTCTCTTTTTGCTGGAATAGCTTTATGTGCAAGTTTACTATTTTTGCTTATGAAATTTGCCATCATTTCATCTTTAATTTTTGGTCTATATTTAGTTTTAGTGCTAGCAGCTTTGGTAACTTTGGTTTATGAATTAGCAGTCTCATTTGAAGCCTTGACTGAGCATCTTGAAATAATGAGAGGCTGGAAAGATAAGTTTTAAATTTAAATGTGCGGCTTACTAAAAACCGCACAGAAATTAAATATTTTATCTGTTCATCTTCGCTATCACTTCACCAGGAAATGCCAAAGCAACTTGATATTTGTACATCATTTCTTGTAGTGATTTTAAATCGGCCCAACCTTGACTAGCCTCACCATGCTTTTGAAGACCCATAGGTGTTTCATAGTGTTCACTTAAAAAATAAAAAACATTCCCCGTGTATCCTTTCGATGGATCTCTCATATCAACTACCTCATATCCTTTAATAACCGAATAAGCATTTAGACGGTCGTCTCCGGAGAGAGGGTGATCACTATGCATAAACTCATGATGACTATCAATTAACGCTTCTACTTTTGCAACCTCGTCTGCGGGAACCTTTAGGACTACGGCAAATGAGTTGGGTTGCATGTGACCCTCAGAAAAAGATAGATTTGCATAAAATATTAGTAATAGAGTAAATAAAATTTTTTTCATTTAATACCTTTCATGTTTGGATTTCACAATAGAGACATCGTAAATATATACTCATGCTCATTTTGCATAAACGATATCAATGAAATTATTTAAGAGGTTTTAGAATTACTAAATCTTGAAAAAAAATTTTGCGCTAAAGTTTGAAGCATACTTAATTGTTTTAAACGAGAAACTCCATCCACAATTCCATCAACTGACTTGCTAATGAAATTTTTAGTTCCGATACCTTTGGTGGATTTATCATTTAGCCAATAAATTAAGGTCGATAAATAAATAATAGATAAAAGACCTCTTTTAGAATAATAACTGAAGTCATTGGATTTATCTCCAGAAAGTTTCCATATAAAATCACTATTTTCATGAAGCATTTTAATTGACATAAATATGTTACCAGGTCGAAGAAGAAACTTTAACATTTCAGGGAGTGCTTTTTTGAGATATTCGTTACTATCAAATTTTAATTCTAAAATTGTTTTAATCTTGTCTCTTGTATTTAATCTTGAGTTGTTAAAAGAATTATAATTTTTAGTAACTAAATCATTATTTTGAGATATTAGGAATTTTAAGACATCATACTCAAAAGAAGGAAACATAAGTGCTAGATTAGGTGTTGAAATTCGTAGTTTTTTAGCACAATGAAGGAGGGTATCTCTAGACCATCCATATTTAGGAACTTGTTCTATAAATAAGGAGCTTAATTTTTCTTGCTTTGATTTCATATTTATATATAACTTACGCCTTT
>CENU01028911.1_pt1 | contig 12169 bp, 13 predicted proteins | sample 361331 | NCBI WGS metagenome assembly CENU01 (sample SAMEA2619766, study PRJEB7988) | marine metagenome | isolation source: saline water (ENVO:00002010), including
CATTTGATAGCAAAGAAGCTGCAATTGCTGCTATAATGCAATCTGGTCTAAGATATATTAGCCTTCATTAACTGGCCTCGAACAATTTGTAAATATCCTCGGCTGTTTTCTGTTTCCGAATCTTTTCAATGGAATCCTTCTTTTTTAGGAAGTTTGAAATTGATGATAGTATTAATAAGTGCTCTGATTGACAAGTTTCAGGTGCTATAATTGAAAAGACCATATCAACCTTTTTTTCGTCCGCTGCAGAAAAGTCTACCTTTGATGAGAATCTTATAAATAAAACCTGTGTTTTTTCTAAACCGTCAACTTTGGTGTGAGGAATGGCAACACCATTACCGATTGTGGTTGTTCCAAGCCTTTCCCTTTCATTAAGTTTTTCTGTAATCTGACCCATCAAATTGGGATTTTTTTTTTCAAAAAAATTTGCAATTACTTTGAAAGCATTTTTTTTGCTATCTACATCTACATTTATAAATATTGAGTTCAATGGTATGAATTCATGTAACTTCATCTTATTTTTTTGGGTCTAGCCATCCTATGTTTCCATCAGATTTTTTAAACAAAATATTTAACCTTTTAGTTTGTGAATTCTTGAAGAATATGGCACTTTGATCATTAAGATTCATAAGCATCATTGCTTCACTTACAGAAATTGTTTTTATTATTTCTTCTGATTCAGCTATAATTATAGGATCCTTCGCAAACTCTTTGTTCCCTAAATCTTCCGGATTTTTTAGAACATATTCATTTGCAGCTATATACTTAATTGATTTTGAATTACTAGATCTGTGATCAGTAAGTTTCCGATGATATCTTCTTATCCTTTTCTTTATTTTCTCATTAGCTAAATTAAAAGAACCATAAGGATCATTACTCAGAGCATTAGCTTTTACAAAAATTGACCCCTCCAGGTGGATACTTATTTCACATTTGAAATTAAAGGTATCTTTTGAAAAGAGCACACTAGAGTTTATGAAATTTTTAAAGAATTTTTTTAATGTTTCTTTCAAAGCATCTTGAACATATGAAGACAGGGACTTTCCAATCTTAGTTTGTTTGCCGGCAACAGTTATTATGTTTAGTGAGGTCAAAAGTTCTGTCCTAAATAAAAAGTCTTAACACTTTTATTATTAACAATTTCATTTGGTTTACCTTCAAATAAAACTCTTCCTTCAAAAATAATATATGCTCTATCAACAATTTCCAGTGTACTTTTAACGTTATGGTCGGTAATTAAGACCCCAATATTTTTTTTTTTAAGATTTTGGATAAGATTTTTTACATCTTGAATTGCAATTGGATCAATTCCAGCTAGAGGTTCATCTAAAAGAATGAAGTTGGGGTTAGAGGCCATACATCTAGCAATTTCTAATCGTCTTCTTTCCCCACCTGAAAGAGATAACGAAGGGGATTGTCTTATATGCTCTATTCCAAAGTCAGAAAGAAGTTTGTTCAGGGCTTTTTCTTTTTCATCCCTTGTATTTTTTGTTTTCTGGAGAATGGCGTTGATATTCTCTTCAACATTCATTCCTCTAAAAATAGAACTTTCTTGAGGGAGGTAACCTAAACCCAATTTTGATCTTCTATACATTGGTAATTCAGAGATTTCATTTTTATCTAATAATATTGAACCAGCATCTCTTTTTATTAAACCCATTATAATGTAAAACATAGTAGTTTTACCAGCTCCATTTGGTCCAAGCAAAGCTACAGATTCTCCTCTGTTTAAACTCAGAGATACATTGTCAAGTATTCTTTTCTTATTATAAGATTTTGTTATATTTTTAACTTCAAGTCCTTTGTTGTGTACAGCAACAAATGGGATGTCAATTTGGCTCATTTTCCTCTAATTTTTGATTTTTATCAATTAACGCTCGAACTCTATTTTCGTTTAGGCTGTTAATACTGGGTGCAGGAAGTAATTTACTTATTCCTCTGTTTAAGTCAACTTCAGCATAATCACCTGTCAAAAAACTTTGTCCTTTCTGTAATTTTACATTACCAAACAATTTACAAATTCCATTAATTTTATTATAGAGAGCTTTGTCGCTAAATGCTACTTCATTATTAGTGATAATTGAAACATTTTTAAATCCAAATATTTTCTTTACATCTACTTTTTCTTCATTTTCGTTTAAATACCATACTAGTTTTTCTGCTTTAATTGTGAATTCATTCCCCTTTTTTGCTTCAGATTTCCCGGTTGCTATAGCAACACCTTTAGTTCTCCAGTATTCCATTTTTTTATTTGATTTTAGCTGGTTTTCTTCCGAAGTTAAAATTAACTTCTTCCCAAATATAGAAAAAAAATCCTTTTTTAAATCATACTCTGCCAATCTCCCACCTGTAATTTCCAAATCATTATCCTTAACCTTTACATTTTTATGGGCTTTAACTATCTTGATATCCATCGCATCTTGATCTTTTTCCTCATAGAATGCCTCAATCCTATCAGAATTCAGGGACATAGTACCACTTTTGGCCATTGCATTACCAATAGCCAAATATTTTTTTTCATTTTTGTGCCATTCTATCCCCTGTTCTGCGAAGATTTCTATTGGTTTACCATTTTTTTTATTATTAACAATTTGTTGTGAATTTAGAAAATTAGGGAAAAAAAAAATTATTATTAGAAGTTTTATCATCTGTTTTTATCATTTCTTAAAATCAATTTTGATTTTCCAGTAAAAATAATTTTATTTTTTTTATTTAAAATCTTGAAGCCCTCTGCTGTTATAAGTGATTGTTTTTTTTTACCAACAACATCCGTATTACTAAAAAGGATTTCTTTTTTAAAATCAAAAAAAGCTTTTGAAGTTTTGAATTCCAAAGATATTTTATCTGTAAGATTTACATCACCTTCAACAGTAAGGAGTTGACTTTTCTTATTATAAACGCCGAAATCTCCATTCATAAAAAATTTTTCGGAATTAGTTTCAATTTCTCCCATAGGCTTTTCAAGATTAAATTCATCTTGATTATTATTATATCGAGTTGCTCTTAACGCAGAAACTTTAAATGGCTTTTTTTTTTTATCTAAACCCATAAACAACGGTTTAGATAAGATTTGACTTGCTGAAGAGAATCTCTCGTTTTCGAAACTAACAGTACTTTGAACATCTGTTTTGGTTGGAGTAATTTTGATGGCTAAGAGAATTGATATTACAATTGAAATAAATATTAAAAAATATTTTAAAGAATTTATAATAATTGAATATTTCATTTTACTTTAAAGTATATCGTGTAAATGAATGATACCTACAGGGTATTTGTTTTTTGTTATAAAATAGTTTGTTATCGACTGCGAGTTCATAAGGTTTATTGCTTCTGTGACTGAAGTTTCAGGCTTAAGAGTTTTGGGTTTTACAGTCATAATGTCAGTTACCCTTTTGCTTAATAGATCCTTTGACATATTTCTTCGAAGGTCACCGTCAGTTATAATCCCTTTAAGTATACCTTTCTTTGATGTAACTCCAACACATCCCTGACCTTTAGATGTCATCACTAAAATTGCTTCACTCATCTTTTGATCTTGATTAACCAATGGAATTTCCTCTTTTCTTTTCATTACATCACATACTTTCTGAAGCATTTTGCCCAACTTTCCTCCTGGATGAAGTTCTAAAAAATCTTTAGATGTAAAATTCCTTCTCTTTAACAATGTAACTGCAATTGCATCTCCTAGAACTAGAGTGCATGTTGTTGAACTTGTTGGAGCAAGCTCAAGGGGACAAGCTTCAACTCCACTTGGTATTGATAAAACTACTTCTGATTTTCTTGCCAAAGTACTATCTAATTCACTTGTTATTGAAACAATTGGAACCTTAAGTTTTTTGCAATGTAAAATTATATTTGATAATTCTTGAGTTTCTCCAGAGTTTGAAATTAAAATAACTGTATCACCCTTTGTAATCATTCCAAGGTCACCATGATTAGCCTCTGATGGATGAAGATAAAAAGAAGGCGATCCAATAGATGATAGTGTTGATGAAATCTTTGAAGCAATATGTCCGCTTTTTCCAATTCCTGAGACAACAATTTTTCCTTTAGTTTGATACAATAACTTAATAGCTCTATCGAAACTTCCTGACATCTTTTTTTTCATTAGCACTAGGCTTTTGATTTCTGTGTCAATTACACTTTTTCCTGTTATCAAATCTTTATTCATTATCTAGTGTGCAAAAATATCAATGTCATTCCAACCTGATAAATCCAAATCAACTCTGGTTTCGAGAAACGAAAATATTTTTTCTGAGAGATTTAATCTTCCTTCTCTTTCAAGCATCTGAATCAATTTTTTTTTTAGGTCATGTAAAAAAACTACATCGAATGATGCATATTTTAGCTGGTTATCGGAGAGATCTTTTGCTGACCAATCACTAGACTGTTGAGATTTATTTAAATCGATATCTAACATCTCTTTGCAAAGGTCTTTAAGACCATGTCTATCTGTATAGGTTCTAACTAGTTTAGAAGCTATTTTAGTACAAAAAATATTCTCACATTTGACTCCCAAAAATTTTTTGATAACTGCGAGGTCAAATCGAGCGAAGTGGAAAATTTTTTTAATTTTTTTGTTTTCAAGTGTTCTAATTAAATTGGTGCATTTCAAGTCATTAAGATTAGATTTATTAAATTTAACTAAATGACATTCTTTTTTCGAAACACTGATTTGTATCAGACATAATCTATCCCTGAATAAGTTTAACCCAGTAGTTTCAGTATCTATAGAGATCTCATCGTAATTTATCAATGATTCTGGCAAATCATTGTTGTGAAGAAAAACAGAGGTATCTGCAAGTTTTAAAGTTTTCATTTCTTGAACAATATTAACTATGATATTACTTAATGATTAAGTTACAACATAATTACAAAATAATTAAAAAAAAAATACTATGAGATCAGATTTGAGTGGGAAAAAAATCGTTGTATTCGGAGGAACAGGTTTTATTGGTACCCACCTGGTTAAGCGCTTATGTAAAGAGGCTTGCCAGATTAGAATAATTTCAAGAAGTCCTAAATCAAACCAAGCTCATTTTTTTGCTAATGATCCTGGGCAAATAGAAGTTATTAATATAGATGAATTTACCCAAGATAACGTTACCTCTGTTACGACTGAGAGTGATGTCGTTTTTAATTTGATAGGTATTTTAGCTGAATCCAAAAAAAATAAATTTGAATTCGTTCATTCTAAAATCCCTGAGATGATTGCAAATTCTGCAAAGGCTAATAAGATTAGAAATCTTATCCATATTTCTGCTCTTAATGTCGATAGGATAAAAACTTCAAAATATGCGATATCAAAAAAATTGGGTGAAAGAAAAATAAGCGAGATTTTTCCAAATGCCATTATTGCTAGGCCAGGCGTTGTTTTTGGTAAAGGCGATAATTTCACAAACTTCTTTTCATCACTTTCAAGATACAGCCCTTTTCTTCCAGTTATAGGAACGCCTAACATTGAATTTTCAAGGAGTCTTCTAGGAGTCCTAGATTTTTCAAAGAAGGTAAAATTTCAACCATTATATGTTGGAGATTTAGTTAAATTTTTAATAAGTGTATGTTTAAAAAAGAATCAAACATATGATTTAGCCGGCCCTTTTGTTAAGAGCTTTACAGAAATCTTCGACATTATATTAAATCATAAAAAAAGGAAAAGAATATATCTACCTGTTCCATTTTTCCAGGCAAAAATTTTAGCTTTCTTCTTAGAACTTCTCCCTAAACCACTACTTACTAGGGATCAAATAAATTTGCTTAAATACGATAGTGTCTCTAACAAAGGATTAACAAACTTATTAAAGTTTGTTGATAACCCAGCATCTATGGAAACAATAATAAAAAATTACCTTTAAAGTTCGAAGGAAACAAAAATAAGAAAGGTTCCAAAAATAATTCTGTATAAGACAAAAATTAGAAGAGAGGACCTTCTAACCCAACTTATTAAAAAATGAATGAATATAATTGAAAATACAAAACTTAAAACAAAAACATAAATTGCCGTCAAATTTAATGCATTATCAACAAATAAATTATTATTTTCATTAACAAATAAATATATTGCTGCACCTAAAATAACTGGAATACTTAAAAGATTAGAATACTTTACAGTAAAGTTTCTATTGAAACCGATAGCTCTTAAGGCAATCATATTTGCACCTGCTCGACTTACTCCTGGTATCAAAGCAAAGCATTGAAAAAAGCCTGTAAATAATGCTAGTTTATAATTCATAGATTCTTCATTTCTTATTAAAAGACAAAATTTATCTACAACTAATAGGATAATTCCAAAAACAATACTAGAAATTCCAATAATTAAAAGTAAAAAGTCGTTATCATAATCAAACGTTTTTCCAAAATAATAACCTACTATAATTATTGGTATAGTAGATATTATCAGTTTAAAAGATAAACTTAAATTTTTATTCAGATCTGGTCTAAAAAAAATCTTTAATCCTTTAATTGTACTTAAAATAAAGTGATTATAATAGATAACAACTGCAAGAAGAGATCCCAAATGCGATATAATGTTTAACTCCAATATGCTAAGACTACTTGAGTCTGTTACGTTGAAAAAAGTATTAAACACCAAAAGGTGCCCTTGCGAACTTATTGGAAGAAATTCACTAAAGCCTTGAACTAAGCAAAAAAGAACAAGAAACAACATTACATTGTAATAATATCACAAAAACTTATTTTTTTCTTAAAAAAATAATATAATGCCTATATAATTCACATTATGAATATAAAAAACTTTGATTTAAATTTACTTGTTGTATTTAAAACTCTTTATGAAGAAAGAAATGTAACCAAGGCAAGTAAGAAAATTGGTATTACTCAACCAGCAATGAGTAACGCTTTAAACCGACTAAGATACCTAGTTAAAGATGAGCTTTTTATTAGGGGACCAAAAGGAATGAGGCCAACTCCCAGAGCAAATGAACTCGCATCACCAATACAAACGGCATTAAATGATCTGGAACTTTCACTTTCATCAATAAATTTTGACCCAAAAACAACAAAGAAACTATATAAAATTTCAATTTCTGATGACGTTGCGCCGTTAATCTTACCAAATTTGATAAATTTTTTAGAAAAAGAATCACCAAATTCTTCATTAAGAATAAGATCTGAACAGGGCTCTGAGGCAATTAAACTTCTAGACAGTAATGATATTGATTTTGCAATTGGAAGATTTGAAATGGTTTCAACAAGATTTGAATCTGTTGATCTTTATACTGAAAAGTATGTTTGTATGATGAACTCTGATCATCCGCTAGCAGAGGATGAAAAACTTTCAATTGAACAATACCTTTCATCGAAACATTTAAGAGTAGCACCTGCAGGAACACCTGTTGCACCAATCGACCGGAGTCTTAGTCAATTAAATTTAGAAAGAGAAATTTTTGCTAGAATTGACCTTGTGACAATGGCACCGCTAATACTAAAAAACTCTGACCTAATACTAACCTTACCGTCAAAAACAGCTCAAAGAATGGCCAAAAATTATAACTTTTCAATTGCTGAGCTTCCCATTGGCTTAGAACAAAGACAGACTAAATTATTGTGGCACAGAGAATTAACAAATCATCCAGCATATGATTGGATTAAAAATCAAATCAGAACTGAATAAGATGAAAATTATTTTTCTTGGGGCAGGCTATTGTTCTAGATTTATCATCCCTTTAGTTGACAAAAAAGCAGAAATTATTTGTACTCATCAAGATAAAATAACAACACAAAAATTTGATAAAAACTTAAATTTGAAAAGAGTTACTTTCAGACAATTAATTAAAGAAAAGGAGTCAATTTTTGATGGTGTAAATGTTTTACTAAATTCTATTCCTCCAAAACACAACGGAGATTTAGTAGTGAAAAATTTTTCGAATATAATTGTTAAAAAGAAGAAAACTATAAATTGGTTTGGTTATTTTTCGTCAACAAGCGTTTATGGTGATCATTCAGGAAATTGGGTTGATGAAGAAACAGAGTTAATACCAAACAGTCAGCGGGGTATTTTAAGAAAAAAATCAGAAGCACAGCATTTAAAATTTTTTAAAGATCATAAAATCCCAATTCACATTTTTAGGTTGCCAGGAATATATGGTCCGGGAAGGTCTGTTATTGATAAATTTAAAAAACAGGAAGTAGTGGAAATACTTAAAGAGGGACATTTTTTCTCAAGAGTCCACGTAGAAGATATTGCAACTGCGATTGCAAAGAGTTTAAATAAATCTACCCCAGGTGAAATTTTTAATATTTGCGACGATTTGCCCACTGAATCATATAAAGTTTTAAGATATGCTGCCAAATTAATGAATGTTAAAAATTTTAAATCTTTAAACTTCGATGATCCAAAGATAAGTTCCAAAATAAAAAGTTTTTATAATGACAATAAAAGAGTAAAAAACGGGAAAATAAAAAAAATATTGCATTGGACACCCAAATTTAGAAGCTATAAATTAGGATTAAAAAATATTTTCAAATCGTATTTAAATGAAAACAGTTCTTCAAATATTACCTTCTCTAAAAAAAATTAATGGTGGAGTTGAAAGAGGCACTTTAGATGTCGCAAAGGAACTAGCACAAAAAGAATTTAAATCTGTGATTTTTTCTTCAGGCGGTGAAATGGCTGATAAGTATAAATACAAGGGGGTGGACCATTACACCATTGAACTAGAAAAAAAAGGAATTTTTAATTTTTTTTCTTGCAGAAGTAAATTTATGAAGCAGGTAAGTATAGTTAAACCCGATTTGATTCATATTAGAAGCAGGTGGCCTGCATTTTGTTTTTCTGGATTAGTCAAAAAATTACAAATACCGTTGGTGACTACCTATCATGGGACTTACAGCGGTAACAGTTTTTTTTTAAAAAGAAAATATAATCAGGTTATGACTTCAGGTGAAGTAACAATAACTATCTCAAAATTTATTGATGATCATATTAGATACTTCTTTCCAAATCAGACTAGTAAGCTTGTGCAAATTAATCGAGGAATAGATTCTGAATATTTCAATTTAAAGGCAGTAACTGAAATTAGAAAAGAGAAATTTTTGTCAAGTCTAGCTATTTCAGAAAATTCTCATATTATCTTGCTACCTGCAAGACTTACATCTTGGAAAGGACATAATGTAGCTTTGGACGCAGCAAAAATAATTATTGAAAAAAATTCAGACCTTAATTTCGTTTTAGTTTTTGTTGGTTCAGAAAATTCCAAAAGTAAATTTACAGACAAATTAAAAAAAAAAATTAAGAAACTAAATTTAATAAATAGAGTTGTTTTTTGTGGGAATATTTCCGATATGCCAGCAGTTTATTCTGTTGCAGATATAGTTCTTTCTACTTCACTTGAGCCTGAAGCGTTTGGAAGAGTATCAGCTGAGGCTTCATCGATGAGCAAACCAATAATATCCTCAAATCATGGAGGCTCTAGAGAAATAGTTGAAAATAATGTAACGGGTTGGCTTGTCGAACCAAATAACCCTGAGGAGTTAGCCAACAAAATTATATCTGTATTAAATTTACCTCAAGAAAAAAAAGACTTGATTGGCGCAAACGGGAGAAAAAAGGTTATGAAAAAATTTAGTCTAGCAGAAATGCTAGATAAAACTTTAGAGGTGTATGAGGAGTTAATTGAAAGAAGACAAAATATTAATAATTAAATTTGGAGGATTAGGTGATGTAGTTCTTTCTTTAGATGCTATGTATTCAATCAAAAAAAACTTTAACAAATCTAAATTAATTCTTTTAACTGAAAAGCCATATGACGATATTTTAAGAAAATCCGGATGGTTTGACAAAATAGTTTTAATTAAAAGATCTTTATTTTATTTTTTAGATATATTTCAAATAAAAAAAAAAATAGATGTAACTTCTTTATCAAAGGTTTTTGACTTACAAACATCTAAAAGATCATCCTCTTACTTAAGGATCTTTGCTAAAAGTGGTGTTTATACAAACGGAATAGGCAAGTTTGCTACAATATGTCATTCAAACCCTAATAGAAACTTCTTGCACACTTCAGATCGACAAAAGGAACAACTGAAATTATCTAAAATTAATATTAAAGAAAATGCTAAATTAAATTGGCTTTACCCCAGAATAAAAAATAACAAAACTCGTTTTGCTTTGATTGTTCCGGGTGGCTCTCTAAAAAGAAAATACAAAAGAATCCCTTTAGAGGTTTATTCCAATATAATTGAATTTTTATTAGCAAAAAAAATTAAGCCAGTTCTGATTGGATCAGTTGATGATCAGCAGATTTGTCAAACATTAAAAAAAAAATTTTTAACTTTGGATAATTTATGTAATAAAACAGATTTTTTTAAAATTGCAGAATTATCAAAACAAGCAATCATTTCTGTGGGGAATGATACTGGACCTATGCATTTGATTTCACGCGGCAATAACCCAACTATTGTTTTTTTTACAAAATTTTCTGACTCTAAGTTATGTGCACCTCTAGGAAAGAATGTTTCCATAGTTAAATATAGCTGTAATAATCTTGTTTTTGGAAAGACAGTAATTGAACAAATCCAAAGACTTATAATCAATCAATGATCATTGACATATATAACTTTATAATTTAATTACAGATATGCCTTTAATAACTTTTCCAGATGGAAGAAATAAGAAATATCAAAGTGGAGTTACAGGAATTGAAATAGCTGGAGATATTTCGGAATCCTTAAAAAAAAAAGCTGTAGCTATTTTAGTTGATAATCAACAAAAGGATCTTACCGATCCTATCGAAGAAGATTCTAAAGTATCAATTATTACTCTTAACGATAATGATGGTCTTGAGATTATGAGACACACTTTGACCGCACAAGTTTTAGCAAGAGCAATTAAAAATTTGTATCCTGGCGCAAAGCTTGCGATTGGCCCAACAATTGATGATGGTTTTTATTATGATATTCTTTTTAAGAAGCCAATTTCTATTGAAGATTTTCCAGAAATTGAGAAAGAAATGTTAAAAATAATCAAGGATGGTGCAAATATAAATAAGACTATAAAATCTAGGAAAGAAGCTATTTCATTATTTGATGAATTATCAGAACCCTATAAAGTAAATATTATTGAAGAGTCCAAGCAAGAAAATAATTTTCAGATTTACCATCAACAAAATACAGATTTTTATGATCTATGTAGAGGACCACACTTACCAAATTTAAAACATATTGGCGTTTTTAAATTAACAAAATTAGCTGGTGCTTATTGGCGGGGTGACGCAAAAAATGAAATGCTACAACGCATATATGGAACGGCATGGAGGAATGAAAAAGAGCTCAAAAATTATTTAAAATTAATTGAAGAAGCAGAAAAAAGAGATCATAGAAAGTTAGGTAAAGAAATGGATCTTTTTCACTTCCAAGATGATGCGCCGGGATCAGTATTTTGGCATTCAAAAGGATGGAATATTTTTAAGAAATTAATTGATTATATGAGACGCAAACAAGAGCTAAACGGTTATAATGAAATAAGTACGCCAACTGTTTTAGATAGGTCACTTTGGGAGAAATCAGGACATTGGGAAAAATTTCAAGAAAATATGTACTTAGCTCAAACTAAAGATGAAAAAATTTTTGCGCTCAAACCTATGAATTGTCCAGGAGGTATGCAGATTTTTAATAACTCATTAAGAAGTTATCGAGACCTTCCTATGAGAGTTGCAGAGTTTGGAAAGGTTTTCCGATTTGAACCATCCGGAGCACTTCACGGTTTAATGAGAGTTAGGGAATTTACACAAGATGACGCCCACATTTACTGCCTAAAGGAACAGATGCAAGATGAGTGTATAAAAATTATAAATCTTACTTTAGAAATTTATAAAGATTTTGGATTTGAAGATGTAAAAATTAAATTCTCTAACAGACCACAAAAAAGAATTGGAGATGATAAAACTTGGGATTTTTTAGAAAATTCTCTAGAAAATTCATTGAAAAAATTAGGTTTAAATTATGAGATTAATGAAGGTGAAGGAGCATTTTATGGACCCAAAATTGAATTTGTTTTAATAGATGCACTTTCTAGAGAATGGCAATGTGGAACACTACAAGTTGATTTAAATTTACCACCTAGACTAAATGCTACTTATGTTGACCACAATGGTGAGAAAAGCTATCCAGTGATGATACATAGAGCTTTTTTTGGTTCTCTTGAGAGATT
>CENU01088976.1_pt1 | contig 12160 bp, 13 predicted proteins | sample 361331 | NCBI WGS metagenome assembly CENU01 (sample SAMEA2619766, study PRJEB7988) | marine metagenome | isolation source: saline water (ENVO:00002010), including
CTGAATAAAGGTACCAATTTAGAAAATTTGTGCTAGATTCTGGTCTTTTGCGGAGATGATATGTTTGAAGCCTTTATGATAATTGGTTTTGCGTTAGCAGCCTACTCAGCCGTTGCTAACGACTCCATCCAAACCCTCGGTACATTTCTTGCTTCAAATGCCAAACGGCCCTGGTGGCTACTCTGGATATGGATCTCCGGCATCATGCTCGTCACGCTCATTGTCGGCTGGATGATCAACAGCGGCGACCCCGCATTCGGACGCCTCTCCGCTTCCGGGAAAAATATACCGCACCCCAACGATCTTGGACTGATCTTCAGTTGGCTCTACGTCATTCCACCCATCGTACTCGTTCTCCTCACTCGCAGCGGTATTCCCGTGAGCACCACGCTACTCCTGCTTACCTCCTTCAAAGGCATTGTTGCCCAGCAACAGGGAAAAAGTGCGACCGAAGCCGTCCAAATTTTTGAATCCATGATGAAAAAGTCACTCGTTGGCTATGGCATTGCTTTTCTCGTCGGTTTACTCGTCTTCATGCTCGTGCTCCACATCGTGGAAAAGAAAGTTCAACAGGAGAGCGAAAGTGAGAAAAAACTTCACCCATACTGGACGGTTTTCCAGTGGCTATCCACCGGCTTCCTCTGGTCCATGTGGCTGATTCAGGATTTGGCTAATATCTTTGTCTACCTACCCAGACAGCTCAGCTTCATCGCCATGCTCACCTCCGTACTCGGCATGGTCGCGGTACAAGGCTATATCATCCGTAACAAGGGTGGAAAAATTCAACGTGTCGTAACCAGCAAAACCAACACACTAGACGTACGTTCCGCCACGTTCATTGACTTTATTTACGGCCTCATCCTGCTCTTTTTCAAAGTGGACTATATTCCCAATCTACTGGAAGCCAACGGCATGAGCGCTCCCTGGCCCACCAATCTACCCATGAGCACCACCTGGATTTTCCTTGGCCTGTTGGCGGGTCGTGAAATCGGTATCGCCCTCAAACTCCGCCACCGGGGCAAAAAAAGAGTCGCCCAACTGGTGTTGAGCGACGCTGGAAAAGCCACATTTGGCTCTCTGGTGGCCGTAGGAATAGCACTCTTGCTCCCCTACATAGCCACGCTATTCTAGTTCTCCTCAAACAACCATGTTGAGAGATATCGCTCACCCGTGTCACACACGATGGTCACGATCAACTTGCCTTCATTCTCCGGACGCTTCGCCTGCTCAACCGCCGCATACACATTGCCACCCGCAGAAATACCGCACAGGATACCTTCCTCCTTTGCCAGTTGACGCGCCATATCACCCGCCTCCTCGTGATCAATCTGCATCACCTCATCCACTAGCTCCGTATTCAGGTTACCCGGAATAAAGCCTGCGCCAATACCCTGAATCTTATGAGGACCCGGCTGTCCACCCGAGATCACCGGCGAGGTGATCGGCTCAACCGCAACCGCCTTCAAACTTTCTTTCCGCGGTTTCAACGCTGTTGCCACACCCGTAATCGTGCCGCCCGTTCCCACGCCCGCCACAAAAATATCCACAGCACCGTCGGTATCCTCCCAGATCTCCTCCGCTGTTGTTGATTGATGAATCGCCGGATTAGCCGGATTTTCAAACTGCTGCAACATAACAGCGTTAGGGGTCTCTGCCACCAGTTGTTCCGCCGCCGCAATCGCACCCGGCATCCCCTTCTCTGCTGGCGTTAATACCAACTCAGCACCCAACACTTTCAACAACCGACGCCGCTCAAGACTCATACTCTCCGGCATCGTCAGCACCAGATTCAATCCTTTTGCCGCTGCCGTAAAGGCCAAGGCAATCCCCGTGTTACCGCTGGTCGGCTCCACCAACTTTGTATCCGGCTTAATCAGTCCTTGCGCCTCAGCCGCCTCAATCATCGCCACCCCAATCCGATCTTTCACGCTATAAAGCGGATTGCGCGACTCCAATTTCACTGCCACCTTCCCCGGCATTCCCTCCGTGATCCGGTTCAACATCACCATGGGTGTATGCCCCACCGTCTTTGTAATATCTGAATAAACAGGCATTTCATTCTCCTTTATATATTAAACATAATCGGCTCCACATCCGTAAGCCTTGCATAATCATCAACTAATTTTTCTAACGAAATCCCCGCAAAATAATGCTGCAACTCCTGAAAGGCGCCCTGCCAAATGCCCTGCATGACCCGCTCATCCGAACGACTCTCCCCCTCCATCAACATCTCCACCCGATTAAAATCGCCCTCCGTTGCCGAGAGCACATCATATAACGAAATATCACCCGCCCCCTTCGCCAAGGCAAAACCACCGCGTAACCCCCGTGTGCTCACCACCAATCCCGCATTTTTCAATGGCACAATAATTTGCTCAATGTAGTCGGTAGAAATTCCCTCCTGCTCGGCAATACGCTTTTTCGGCACCGGTCCATCCGCTTGCAACCGTGCAATACAATGCATAATGCGCGCTGCATACCGCCCTTTAGTCGACAATTTCATATCCCGCTTCCGCCCCTGTTTCTGGTTGTTTATACGAGATATAGAACTTAAAGAGCAAAAATCAATTATAAATTCGGTAAATCCCTACGTCTTTTATGTGTTTTACACCGTCTCATGCCGACTACGCAACTGCCCACACGCCGCATTCACATCAATCCCCTTCGACCAACGCACCGTCGTATTGATACCTGTTTTCTCCAACTCACCCACAAAATGTTCCACCGTCTCCCGATGCGATGTCTTCCCCTCATACTCATCAATCTCACTCAACGGAATCAAATTCACGCGGCACGGGAACCGCGACAGCCGCGCCACCAACTCCCGGCAATCTCGTTCCGTATCGTTCACATCCCGAATCATCGTATATTCAAACGTAATAATCCGCTTGGTCTCCCGTGTATAGCGCTCGCAACACGCCAGCAACTCATCAATTGCCCAGGTCGCATTCACCGGCATCAACGCATCCCGAACCGGATCAGAAGGCGCATGCAACGAGACCGAAAGTTCCACCTGCAGCCCCTCCTTCGCCAACCGCTCAATACCCGGAATCACCCCGCAGGTACTAATCGTTATGCGCCGGGCGCCCAGTCCAATTCCATCTGGATCATTCAAAATACGAATCGCGCGTAGCACCTCATCATAATTATCAAACGGCTCACCAATCCCCATAAAAACCACATTGGTCACCCGCTGCCCATAGACCCGCTGCGCCGCCAGAAACTCCCCCACGATCTCTCCCGCCACCAAATTCCGCTTCACCCCGTTCTGTCCACTCGCACAAAAAACACAACCAAACATACAACCCACCTGGCTTGAAACACAGACCGTCCGCCGCTCCTCTGCCGGAATCAACACCTCCTCAATCAACTCCCCATCCCGTAACCGACTCAGAATTTTCCGCGTACCCGTATTCGAGGAACTCACCTCCACCTCCGTCAGCGGCATCAACACAAACGCATCCTCCAGCGCCCCCCGCAAGCCCTTTGGCAGATTACGCATCTGCTCCCAGTCTGCCACCGGGTTCCGATAGAGCCACTCCCAAATCTGCTTCGCTCGAAAGCCCGGTTCTCCCCGCTCCTTCAGCCACGCCTCCAGCTCCGACCGATACAACCCATAGATAAATGCCGGCGAATCCATCAAGCCCGACGCTCACGGTAAAAGCGAATCAACGCATTCGTCGAACCGTCATGAGCCAACGCAGCCTCTCCTTGCAACTCCGGCAGAATCGCCTTCGCTAACACCTTCCCAAGCTCCACACCCCACTGATCAAACGAATAAATATCCCAAATAATCCCCTGCACAAAAATCTTATGCTCATAGAGCGCAATCAACTGCCCCAGCACGCCCGGCGTCAGCTTCTCCGCCAGCAGCGAATTCGTCGGGCGGTTCCCCTCAAACACCTTATGCGGAACCAGCGCCGCCTCAACTCCTTCCGCCTCCAGCGCCTCCCGCGTTTTGCCAAACGCCAACGCCTCCGTCTGCGCAAAAAAGTTGGCCATCAGCTTATCATGGTGATCCCCCATTGGATTATGCGACTGGCAAAAACCAATAAAGTCACACGGAATCAACCGCGTTCCCTGATGAATCAACTGATAAAACGCATGTTGTCCGTTCGTCCCCGGCTCTCCCCAGATAATCGGCCCCGTCTGCCACTCCACCCGCTCCCCCGAGCGGCTCACATACTTCCCGTTCGATTCCATATCCCCCTGCTGAAAATAGGCCGCAAACCGATGCATGTACTGGTCATACGGCAGAATCGCATGCGACTCCGCTCCAAAAAAGTTTTGATACCACACCCCCAGTAACGCCAACAAAACCGGCATATTCTCTTTCAATGGCGCCGTCCGAAAATGCACATCCATCGCATGATACCCTGCCAACATCGCGCGAAAATGCTCCGAGCCAATCGAAAGCATCAGCGGTAATCCAATCGCCGAAGGCAACGAATAGCGCCCCCCAACCCAATCCCAAAACACAAACATATTCGCCGGATCAATCCCAAAATCCCGCACCGCCGCCGCATTTGTCGAAAGCGCCACAAAATGCTTCGCCACCGCCGAATCATCCCCCAACTCATCCAGCAACCACGTCCGAGCCGAAAGCGCATTCGTCATCGTCTCCTGCGTCGTAAACGTCTTCGATGCCACAATAAACAACGTCTCCTCCGCCACCGTCTCACGCAACACCTCCGCCAGCTGCGTGGCATCCACATTCGAAACAAAATGCAGCTTCAATGCCCGATCCGCATACGGCTTCAATGCCTCACTCGCCATCACCGGCCCCAAATCAGACCCCCCAATACCAATATTCACAACATGCCGAATCCGCTTACCCGTATGCCCCAACCACGCACCCGACCGCACCTCATTCGCAAATGCCTCCATCTGATCCAGCACCGCATGCACCGCCGGAACCACATTCTCACCATCCACCTCAATCACAGCTTCCCGCGGCGCCCGCAACGCAGTATGCAATACCGCACGGCCCTCCGTTGCATTAATCTTCTCCCCCGTAAACATCGCCTCCACCCACTCCGACAGCTTCACCTCCTCCGCCAACGCTACCAATCTCGAAACCGTCTCCTCCGAAATTCGGTTCTTCGAATAGTCCAGCAGCAGATCCCCCACCCGCAATGAAAACCGCTCAGCCCGGTCAGACGCTTCAAAAAGAGCCCGCAACGAAACCCCACTCATCTCCCCAGCATGCGCCTCTAACGCCTTCCACGCCGCCCGATCTGTCAACTTCTCGCTCATCTACATTCTCCAAAAAAGAAGCGCAAACCTACCCTCTTCCCCCCCACATTCCAAAACAAAAGTAATGAACTCAACTGCAATGATGGTTGTCTTTAACGGAATAACCACTATGTTAATCACTGAGAAAAGAAAACGCATGAAAATACGACACACAACCACAATCACATGGCTCACCCTGCTCCTCGTCCAAACCGGCGTCCTTCATGCCGAAAAAACGCAACTAGACATTAACCGGATCAGCCGAACCGTAGCCTACACCCTCCCCGTCTTTCACCTCAATCAACTCCCCCTCGACACCCACATCTCCACCAACGCCTTCCACCGCTACCTCGAAACCCTCGACCCCGCCCGCAGTTACTTCCTTCAAAGCGATATCGACCAATTCGCATCCAACGCCACCCAACTCCACAAACAACTGCGCAAAGGCGACATCAGCTTCGCCACCAACGCATATGAACGGCTCATGGACCGCATGCAGGACCGCCTCGACTACACCAAACAACTCCTCGACCAAGGTTTCCAAACCGACATCGATGAAACCTTCAACTGGGACCGAACCCAATCCCCCTGGCCCCAAAATCAAGAAGAGTGGGACAATCTCTGGCGCAAGCGCATCAAAAATGAATACCTCGGCCGCCTCATCGCCAAACAACTGGACGACACCGAACCCACTCCCGAAACACCCGAAACCCAACCAACCAACACCAACCAAACCGCATCCGCCTCAGAAACAGCCCAGACCCAAGAAACCGAATACGACGAAACCTACGAAGAGAGTCTACTCACCCCCGAAGAATTCATCCTCGAAAAATACCAACAACTCCTCCTCACCATGCAATCCTTCGATCAAGAAATGCTCCTCCAACGCTACCTCTCCGCCTTCTCCCAAATATACGACCCCCACAGCGACTACCTCTCTCCCAGCGGCGTAGAAGATTTTGACATCAACATGAAACTCTCCCTCGTCGGCATCGGCGCCATGCTCCGCCCCGACGACGGCGCCGCCAAAATCGTCCGCCTCATCCCCGGCGGTCCCGCCGAAACCGACGGCCGCCTCAAAGCCGGCGACAAAATCATCGCCGTCGCCCAAGACGACCAAGAACCCGTCAGCATCCTCCACTGGCCCCTATACAAAGCCGTCCGCCTCATCCGCGGCGAAATAGATTCCAAAGTCACCCTCACCGTCATCCCCGCCTCCGACCGCAACGGCACCCGCACCCGAAAAATCGACCTCATTCGTGACGAAGTAAAACTCGAAGAACAAGCCGCCAAAAGCGACCTCCACGAAATCGACACCCCCACCGGTGAAACCCGCCGACTCGGCGTCATCACCCTCCCCGATTTCTACGCCGACTTCAAAGCCACCAGTGCCAAACAAGCCGACGCCCGCCGCGCCTCCACCGACGTCAAAAACCTCATCGAAGAACTCCGCCAAGAAAAAATAGAAGGCCTCATTCTCGACCTACGCAACAACGGCGGCGGCTCCCTCGTAGAAGCCATCGAAATTGCCGGCCTCTTCATCACCTCCGGACCCGTTGTTCAAGTCAAAGAACGCCGAGGCCTACAAGTACTACCCGATGCCGACCCCAACCTCGACTACGACGGCCCCCTCATCATCCTCGTCAACCGCCTCAGCGCCTCCGCCTCCGAAATTCTCGCCGCCGCCCTCCAAGACTACGGACGCGCCCTCATCATCGGCGATGAACATACCCACGGCAAAGGCACCGTCCAAACCCTCATGTCACTCGGCGACAAAAAAGGCTCCCTCAAACTCACCACCGCCGGTTTCTACCGCATCAATGGAGGCTCCACCCAACTGCGGGGCGTCGAACCCGACATCGTCCTTCCCTCCCTACTCGACATTATGGAAGTCGGCGAAAAAGAGCTCGACCACGCCCTACCCTGGGACACCATTCGCCCCGCCCTATACCGTAAAACCGACGGCTACCAAAACTACCTACCCCAGCTCACCGAACAATCCCAACAACGCCGCGCCGCCGACCCCGAATTTCAAGTATTCCTCGAACAACGCGCCCGCCTCGAAGAACGCTATGCCTCCAAAACCGTCTCCCTACTGCTCTCCGAACGCCTCGCCGAAGCAGAAACCGAACGCGAACTTGATCAAATCCAAGAGAGCCGACTCGACGCATCCGACGACGAACAAAACGACCTCATTCTCAACGAAACCCTACACATCATGAACGATCTAATCGATCTCGAAGCCGGGCATCAGCCCACGCTGCTCGCCCCCGCATCCTCACTCACCGACTCGCTCAAATAGAGCGTCCGCGTCGGAAACGCAAACTCAACACCCGCCTCATTGAAACGCCGAAGCACCTCACGATTCACATAATCCGCATGCTCCATGAACGCCCAGTAATGCCCCGGATGATACCAATAAATCACCACCAAATCTAACGACGAACTATTGAACGCCTTAAAATAAATCCGCGGCGGATACGCCTCAACTCGTCCCTCATGATCAGTCAAAATATCCGCTAAAATCGCTTTCGCCTCCTCCATCTTCTCCGGCGATGTATCATACGTCACCCCCAGCTCCAGCACCCGCTTGATGTGCGGCCGTTTGCTCACATTCTCCACCATCAAATTCGCCAACTCCCCATTCGGAATCGTTACCAAATGACCGTCCAACGTCCGCAACCGAGTCGACCGGAATCCCACCTCCTCCACAAACCCATCAAAATCACCCACCCGAATCCGCTCCTCCAATTCAAACGGTTTATCCGCGAAAATCACCAGCGAACCAAAGAAGTTCTTAATGGTCTCCTGCGCCGCCAAAGCAATCGCCAAGCCCCCAACACCCAACCCCGCCAAGATAGACGTAATCGGCTTATCACTCAAAATCTGTGCAATTTGCACCAGCGCCAGCACCACCACTACCACCCGCAAACTCTTCTGCACCATCGGCGCCATCATATCATCCAGCTTCGTCGCCGTCTTACTCGCCATCACCGTCAGCAAATGGTTAATCACATCAATCAACGAATAGATGAAAAACGCAACCGCAACGGTCAGCAAGACCGCCAACACATCCGCCATCAACCCCTCCAACACATTGTTGACCGGCAACGAATGCAATCCAAACCGAAGCCCCCAAACAAAAAACAGAAACGGAATAGGTCTCGCCAACGAAACAAAAAAGACCTGCAAGGTCGACCGTTGCGTAAACCGCTTCGCTCGCGCAGCACGCCGAATCGTCACCTGCAACAACTTGCCAAGTACCAACGAACCCAACACCCAGCCCAACAGCAACAACACATTGCTAAAGGGCACCCCGAAAAACAGCTCCGAATCGCTCATGATAACGCTCCTACTTTTCTATCTCATCCTCTTGCACATCGATATCTTCATCCGGTTCATCCGTCCCCGCCGCAGGCATCTCAGCTTGCAGCGCCAACGCCGCCGGAAACTCACCGTAGAAGCTCCGAATCGTTTCCGCAAACTGCTTTTTCAACGATTCGTCCACCTCAACCACCCCCTGCTGCGGCATAACCCGCATCAACCGCTCCAGCAATATATCCTGCGGCTGCTCCAACCGCGACAGCCAGGCCCCCAATAAATTCTTATCCACCCGCGGCGGCAACGAACCCAACACACCCACATCATTCTCATCATGCACCAACAACCCAGCCGTCGTTCCCCGATCCAACAACAGCACCTGAAATAAGTAGAGCGTATGATAGGCCAATTGCGCCGCCCGCTCCGCCTCCGTTGGCAGCTCCAACGCCCCACGACCCTCCATCAAAAAACCCATATAGGTCGTGATCATCTCAATACCAAACCGCTCCGCAAAAGCCAAATCCGCCGCCGCGTCTCCCCCCCATAACCGCTCCAGATAAAAATGAGAAACCCCCCGCTGCCGTCCCAATGCCGGAATGGTAAAATACCGATCCCCATTCTTCATAGCCTGCGCCACCTGCTCAGGCGCCACCCGAGCCAACATACGATCAAACTGCATCCGATGTTGCTCACTCTCCACCGCCGGATTCAAATCCCCCATCAACCGCCAAGAACACGCCCCGTTTTGCAACTGCGTCAAACTCACATGCAAATGCGCCGAGGGCAATAACGGATGCCTGGGATGCACAATGGCCGACAACGCAGTCGCCACCGACAGCCGCGCCGCCGAATCAGCTGGATAATGCACCTGCGAAAAATTAACCGAAGCCCCCGCAAGCCATCCACCCTCAGCAAACACCTGCCGATTTCCCCCACCTTGCGCACCCCCGGATCGCAACCAATCCCGTTGCACCGGCTCCGCACCGGAAAAAGCACACAACGCATTCACATACCGCCCCTGCAACGCCTCCAGCACCGCCGCCGCCGCAACCGCATTCGGAATCTCTGACCGCTCCCAGCTCATCATCTCACCTCTTCCATCAACAGCCGAAAGCCCACATCATTCGCCCTCAACTCCATTCCACTCGCTGCCGCACAAGCCGACCACTCCACCGGCACCGCCGCACTTCCCCCCTTCACCAACGGAAGCGACGCATCAGCCTCCGAAAACGAAGCCGTCAGCTCCCGAACATTCCCCGCCATATCCCGCGCCGAATAGATCGAAGCATCCCGAATCCGCTTACCCACCCGCTCCACAGATGCCAGAAAATCTTTTGGAGGCAGCCCCACATTACAAAACAACTCCGCCCCTTCTACACCCTCGCCCCAAACATAATCTCGTCCATCCACCCCCCGCGCCGCTTTCTCCCATTCCAACGCCGACGGCAACCGAACCACCCGACCCAACTGCTCCGATTTCCACCGACAAAAAGCCACCGCCCCCGCTCGCGTCATACCCACTACCGGATGCTCAAGCGACCAGCCCTCCAACACCACATCACCCCCCTCATTCCATATGCTCAGCCTATCACCCTGATCATTTTTAACCTCCGCCCGATAGGCATGCCGCTCCCCCTCATTCTCCAGAGAACGCCAAAAAGCGATATAGTCCGCCACCGTCACCTCTGTCCGTGAAATATAGAATGCAGGCAACTCCACCCGATGTTCCCGCACGCGCCCAGACGCACTCCCCCCCGTAATAAACGGCCCCTCCGGAACAAAAATCCACTCCGCCCCCACATTTTCTGGCAACCGCAACACTATCTCAATATCTTCATTCCGCTTCACCAACAACGGATACGACTGATACCCTCCCCACGGCAGCGCCGCCCAAATCAGATAGCTACCCGCCCGCACCGAATCCCGCACAACCGGATAAACCGTCGAACGTAACAAGGGATCACTCGGCACCCTACGCGAACCATCCTCTATCATCGGCCAAATAATAATCTCTCTCACATCCCCTGGCACTGCCACCCGTACAGACCCATATCCCGCCACCGTTGAACGGTGCGCACTCCACAGCTCCAACTGCTCACGAGAAAGCTCTACCTCCAACCGGTTTCGCCACGCCTCACCTCGATCCATCCACACCAACGCGCCCGCACCCTCCCCCACCAAAACATCCCACTCCGCCTGACGTCCACACAACCGCATATATGCTTCAACCAACTGCACACGCACCAAATCCCGCCGCGCCATCAAACTAAATTCAGCCAACAACTCCTCCGCCTCAAGCCGCTCCTCCTCAAAAAGAACCCTCAAGGCCGCCTCCATTCGCTGCTCCGCCTCATCCGGGAGGGAGACCCGCTCATCCGCCCACCGATCCAACTGATCCCGCAAACGAACTCCCTCCTCAAATCGACTTTCCCCCCTTATCCACCCCTGCTCAATCTTCTTCACCCGCAGCCGCTGCTCCACCAGATACGAACCAATTTCCCACGCCCGCCACCCAATAGAAACCAACAGCACCAACAGAATCAACCGCGCCACGCGCGGATAGCGCGTTACCAACTGAACAAAAACGCTCTCACGCCAACGATGAGAACGCACCCGCCCACTCTCACGCACTTTTGGCATCGCCATCTCCCGTCCATCCACCTCTCTGCTTTTCCAACGAGCAGAACGTTCTAGCCGATTAGGCTCGTATCCAAGCCTTCACCTCACTCGAAAGCGATAAAACCTCTGTCACCGTCATCCTTCCCTCCGGTGCCTCCACCTCATCACCCGCATGAGCTCCCAACAAAGCCGTTGCCAATCGCGTTTCGGAGGAAAGAATGTGCAGCGCATCATCTTGATCCCACGCACCCAAAATAAAGTATACCTGCTCCGTTCCCGCGCCATCCAACAACCGAACCCCTGTTCCCACTGACACGTGAGCCGTGGGCACATCCTCAAAATCACTCGGCTTAACGCGCTCCAAATCCTCCGCCAACTGCGCACCCTGCGCCATCAACAATCCTTGGCGCTCCTTCGCATACTTAAACTCCGCATTCTCCCGCAGATCCCCATAACTCCGCGCCACCTCAATCTCCTTTGAGTTCTCCGGAATATCCACCTTCATCAATTTTTCCAATTGCGCCTGCCGCTCCCGATACGAACGAGATGAGGTCAACGGAATCTCCTTTTTCGGCGGCGCCGATCCCGCCGGTGTCACAATATCCTGCAACTCAGGAAACTTCCGCAACACCTTCGCCAACACCGACTTGCGATCTAACACTTCCCACCCCTGACCTTCATTGATCCGCCGCATAAAATCACGCCGCTGCTGCTCAGACATCTCATCCATCACATCGTGCAACCACTCCTGCTGCTGAAACTTCTCCCGCAACTGATTCTGCGCCCGCAACAACGCACCCGAAAGATCCTTCTCCAACACTTCCTGAATACGAAATGCCAAATCACTCTTCGATATCAGCTTCCACGCCTTCACCTGCTTGGTAGAACGCTGACACCATAGCAACATCGAAGCACTCGCCTTCCGCCGACCCAATGCCGTTGCCATCAGTTCCCGAGCCACGTCCTCCGCACCATGCCGGATCAA
>CENU01060066.1_pt1 | contig 12150 bp, 12 predicted proteins | sample 361331 | NCBI WGS metagenome assembly CENU01 (sample SAMEA2619766, study PRJEB7988) | marine metagenome | isolation source: saline water (ENVO:00002010), including
GAAACCGGCCAGCAGGGCCAGCACGATGCCACCGCCGATCCAGCCATGGCGAAGCCCGCCTGCCGCTGACTCTTTCGGCATGGACTGATCAGGCATGGGGGCATGGCCCCATGGCGCCCATTCGATCAGCAGCACCCTCAACCCGAGGATGAGGTGCAGGCTGAACACCACCACCAGCCCCCATTCGGCGAATTTGACCAGCGGCTGTTCGGTCCATGCCAGCATGCTGTCCAGCCTCGCCTCACCTTCAATCGCCAGTCCCAGTACCAGAAAATGAAACGGCAAAAACAACGCCAGCAACACCCCGGAAAGCCGGTGCAGCACGAAAGCGAGATAGCTTGGTGAGAACCGCAGTGAAAGTCGGGGCGAAAGACGGGGCGAAAAACGGGGATTACCGGTCATGCCATCACCCCGCTGACCGCGATGACGGCCCGCATGCCGGTGATGAAAACGATTCCCCCCAGCATCACGGCGATCCAGCCTGCCAGACGGCGTTTGACCCCGGCCCATTCGATGAGGATTTTGCGCAATCCCAGCGGGGCATGAACCGATACCGCCACCACGAACACGCCATAGAACACTGTCCATGCAGACGCGCCGCTGGTCCGGGCCAGGATTTCTTCGGCCGAAAGCCCGCCGCGCACCGCATACATTATGGTGATCAGATGCACCACCACCAGCGGGGCCATGATGACCGCGCTCAGCCGTTGCAGGGAATAGAGCTGTGCTTCGTTCATCACTTTATCCCGATCATGGCCATGAGGCTCATCTTCTTCAGCCCGGCGATGCTCCGTGTCGGGCTTAACCCGATGGGGCAGGCGGTCATGCAGTTGCCGTGGCTATGGCAGTTGCTGCACCCGCCGGGGCCGAGGGCCGCCTCAAGGGTTTCATCACGGGCTTCATGGCGTTCATCATTGACCAGCGACCAGGCGCGGTTGAGCGCGGCCGGGCCAAGGTATTCATCATTCCACGCCACCACATCACACGATGCGTGGCAGACACCGCAATTGATGCATTCAATGGCGGCATTGGCGGCCTTGCGCTTCTTTGAGTTCGGATCAACCCTGGCGGGGTCGTCATTGCGATCACGGGCGCTGGTAAAACCGGCCCCCGCCTCACCCCACTGGTCAATGAAGCGTGACATATCGGTGGTGAGGTCCTTGATCCGGGGCATGTTGCGCAAGGGCTCCAGCGTGATCTCATCACTGTCACCTTCACCGATACCCTCATCGGTACCGACACCAAGGCTCCGCACATGGGTCCGGCAGGTCCAGCGCGCCCGGCCATTGACCATCATGGCGCAAGACCCGCAGACACCGACCCTGCACGCGAAACGATAGCTCAATGTCGGGTCCTGCTGACGCTGGATTTCAGTCACCAGATCAAGCACGGTCTGGTTTTCACGCACCGGCACCGAAAACCGGTCAAAATGGCCCTCGTCCGCGCCACGCCAGATTTTAACGCTCAATGATTTCACCAGCACTCTCTCCCCTGTAAGACAGTAGCAAATTTTAGTTTTCTGTGAAATTTTATTTTTATCTTTATTTTTTCTGGAATTAATTATTATTGCGGAATTCAGCCTGCGCTTTAATGTTAAACCAACAATAAAGGGCCGGACAATGCCGCGAGTACTCAAGACAACCGCCGCCGCCATGGTGGCCGAAGCACGCACCACCATCAGGGAAATCGACGCCACCGATGCCATCGCGCTGGTGGGGGATGATAACTGGCAATTTATTGATATCCGCGATATTCGTGAACGCCGCAAATCAGGCTTTATCCCCGGCAGCTTTCATTGCCCGCGCGGCATGACGGAATTCTGGATTGACCCGGAAAGCCCCTATTTCAACCCTGTGTTTGATCAGGACAAATCCTATATTCTCTATTGCGCGGCGGGCTGGCGTTCGGCACTCACCGCCGCGATGATGCAGGATATGGGGTTTGAACCCGTGGCCCATGTCACCGATGGTTTTACCTCCTGGCTTGAGGCTGAAGGGCCTGTTGAACATAGTGGTGAGGATAAATAATCCGCCCCTCACGGGTTCAGCAATGATCCCGCTTTTCAAATACCCCCGCCTTTCCTATAAGAGTGCTTTAACCCGAAGGTATACAATCAATGATCACCCGAATTCTCAGCCCGCTCTGCCTGGTTCTGACCGCTGTATTACTGGTATCCCCGCTGATGGCGGCGGACCGGAACAGCATGACGATCGGCCTGCAACTGGAACCGCCCCATCTTGACCCGACCAGCGCCGCCGCCGGGGCCATTGATCAGGTTCTCTACGCCAATGTCTTTGAGGGGCTGACCCGGTTTGCCCGTGATGGATCCATTATCCCCGGTCTGGCAAAAAGCTGGGTGATCAGCCCGGACGGGGCCGTTTATACCTTCACACTCAACGAAAATGTGCGTTTCCATGATGGCAGCGTGATGGATGCATCGGACGTGAAATTCTCGCTCGACCGCGCCCGGGCCGAGGGGTCAACCAACGCCCAGAAAGCGCTTTTTGCCGGCATCACCTCCGTTGAGGCCACCGATAGCCAGACAGTCCGCATCACCCTTGATGAGGCCAACGGGCAGTTTCTATTCAACATGGCCTGGGGCGATGCCGTGATCGTTGCCGAGGAAAGCATCGGGGCTATCCGCACCAAACCTGTTGGTACCGGCCCCTTTATCATGGAACGCTGGCAGAAAGGCGACCGTATCATCCTGTCTCGCAACCCTGATTACTGGGGGGAGCCTGCCCGGCTTGATCAGGTGACCTTCCGTTTCATCGCTGATCCGAACGCGGCTTACGCGGCGATCATGGCGGGTGATATTGATGCCTTCCCGGGCTATCCTGCGCCTGAAACGCTCCCCGGATTTGAAAGCGACCCCCGCTTTCGGGTGATCGCTGGCAGCACCGAGGGCGAAACCATTCTCGCCATCAACAATCAGGCCGGGCCACTGGCGGATCAGCGTGTCCGCGCCGCCATCGCCCATGCCATTGATCGTTCTGCCCTGATTGATGGTGCCATGTTCGGCTATGGTGTGCCAATCGGCACCCATTTTGCGCCGCATCACCCCGATTACCTCGATCTGACCCAACTGTCGGCTTATGCACCCGATAAGGCAAAGAACCTTCTGGCCGAGGCCGGGTATGCCAATGGGTTTGAGACAACGCTGAAACTGCCGCCCCCCAGCTATGCCCGCCGTGGCGGCGAAATCATTCAGGCCCAGCTGGCTCAGGTCGGGATCACCGCCCGCATCGAAACCCTGGAATGGGCGCAATGGCTGGAACAGGTTTTCCGCGGCAAGGATTACGGGCTGACCATCGTCAGTCATACCGAACCTTACGACATCGGCATCTATGCCCGCCCTGATTACTATTTCCAGTATGACAGCCCTGCATTCCGGGACCTGATCAAAACACTGTCAGCCACCAATGATCCTGCCCGCCGCCGTGATCTGGTTCAGTCAGCCCAGCGCATGATTGCCGAGGATAACGTCAACGCCTTCCTCTTTCAATTGCCGCAGATCAACGTGATCAATGCTGGGGTCATGGGGATGTGGGAAAACGCCCCGACCCAGGCCACCGACATGACGGCGGTTTACTGGCAGGACTGAGCGCATTATCCTCAAGCGTATTAGCCAGCCTGCCAACAGGAAACGCCATGTTGATCTATGCACTGCGCAAGGCGGGGTTGTTGCTGTTAAGCCTGACCCTGTCATCGCTGGTGATCTTTGCCCTGATTGAGGTCATTCCGGGTGATCCGGCGCAATTCATGCTCGGCATCGGCGCGGAGGAGGACAGCCTTGCCGCCCTGCGGCAGGAACTGGGGCTGGACCAGCCCGCCCCTCAACGCTACCTGGCCTGGATTGGCGGCATGCTGTTGGGTGATTTCGGGCTGTCCTATACCTACCGGATCCCGGTGCTGGATGTGGTGATGGAACGGCTTGCTGTCTCCCTCCCCCTCGCCGGGCTGGCCATGGCCATGGTCCTGGTGGCGGCACCGGTGATCGCGATCATCGCGGCATGGCGGCATGGCAGCACCGCTGATCATGTGGTCGGCGGGATGACCCAGATCGGCATCGCCGTTCCGAATTTCTGGCTGGCGATCCTGCTGATCCATCTCTTTGCCCTCGGCCTCGGGTGGTTTCCCGCTGGCGGGTTCAGCGGCTGGCACAATGGCAGCGGCGCGGGGTTGAGGGCGTTGTTCCTGCCTGCCCTTGCGCTGGCGATCCCGCAAATAGCGATTCTGGCCCGGATCATGCGCGAAGAATTGATCCGCGCCGCTGATCAGGACTATTTCCGTACCGCCCGCGCCAAGGGGCTGGGCCCGCTGGAGGCGCTGTTGCGCCATGCCCTCAGAAACGCGCTCCTGCCCGTGCTGACGATTGCCGGGATGCAGTTTTCCTTTCTGCTGGCGGGGGCGATCATCGTTGAAAATGTCTTTGCCCTGCCGGGGCTGGGGCGGCTGGTGTTTCAGGCCATTGCCCAGCGCGACCTGATCATGGTGGAAAGCGTTGTCATGCTGCTGGTCTTCGCGGTGGTTGTGGTGAGCTTTCTGGTGGAGCTGGCTTACGGCCTCGCTGACCCGAGGGTCAGGACCGGGGTGAGGCCCCCCAGGGTGAGGAAAGGGCCATGAGCAGCTTCAACACCCGATTGCAACGCGGCGGGATGGTGCTGGCGGGATGCCTTGCGCTGTTTGCACTGATCGGGTTTTTCTGGACCCCTTATGATCCCGCGGCCATGGCCATCAATGAACGGCTCAACGCGCCCACTGCCCTGCATCCATTCGGGACTGATCATTTCGGCCGGGATATTCTTTCGATGCTCATGGCGGGGGCCTATACCACGCTTGCCGTGGCGGCACTGGCGGTGCTGATCGGCGTGGTCATCGGCGTGCCGCTGGGGCTGGCAGGATCAGCCCGCAAGGGCCGGATGCCTGATGAGGCTATCCTGCGTTTTAACGATCTGGTCTTTGCCTTCCCGGCACTGCTGACAGCGATCCTGATCACGGCCCGGTTCGGCCCTGGGGCGGTCAATGCCATGATCGCCATCGGCATTTTCAATATTCCCGTTTTCGCCCGTATCAGCCGCGCCGCCGCCCTGCCCTTGTGGCAGCAGGATTTTATCCTTTCCGCCAGGCTTGCCGGAAAGGGGGATGCCCGCATCGCGCTTGAACATATCCTGCCGAATATCGTCCCCCTGTTGCTGGTGCAGATCGCGATCCAGTTTTCCATCGCCATTCTGGCTGAGGCAGGGCTGGCCTATATCGGGCTGGGGGTTCAGCCGCCTCAACCCAGCTGGGGCAGGATGCTGGCTGATGGCCAGACCATAGTCGCCATCGCGCCTCACGTGGTCTACGCACCGGGGCTGGCGATAGTTTTATCGGTGCTATCACTGAACACACTGGCCGAGGTCATGAAACAGCGTTTTGGTCTTATGGGGGGGAGAGGCTGATGGTCGCCGCGCTCACCCTCAAGGGACTGACCGTCACCATCGCAGGGCAAGAGGTGCTGGCCCCGCTCGATCTGGAACTGGCCAGGGGCAAGGTGCTGGGGATCAGCGGGGAAAGCGGTGCCGGTAAATCCATGACAGCCTTTGCCATCATGGGGCTTCTGCCGGGCGGCTCTGTTCGCCGGGGGCAGATCACCCTTGACGGGGAGCGTATTGACACCCTGTCCGATCAGGCCATGGGGCGGGTCCGGGGTCGCCGCATCGGCATGGTTTTTCAGGAACCCATGACCGCGCTCAACCCGCTGCGGGCGATCGGCTCACAAATCGCCGAGGTCTTCCGGCAACATCAACGCATCAACCGGGTAAAGGCAGCGCGTCAGGCTGATGCCGTGCTGGCGAGGGTCGGGCTGGGTGATATTCCATCATCGCGCCTGCCGCATGAGCTCTCCGGCGGGCAGCGTCAGCGTGTTGTCATTGCCATGGCGATTGCCCTCAAGCCAGGGCTGCTAATCGCTGATGAGGCGACAACCGCGCTCGATGCCACAACCCAGCTTGAAATCCTCGGGCTGATCCAGCGCCTTGCCCGTGAGGATGGCATGGCGGTGATGCTGATCACCCATGATCTGGGGGTCATTGCCCGGATGGCTGATGACATCATCATCATGCAGGATGGCAAGGCTGTTGAACGCGGATCTGTCGCCATGCTGGCGGGTGGTCTGACCCATCCCCACGCCATCGCGCTGGCCGAGGCGGCAAGCCCGCCTGCGCATAAGGCGGATAAAAGCAGGGCGAAAACCCGTCCTGCCCCGCCTCTCCTCAAGGTGGAGGGGCTGCATTATGACTGGGCGAGTGAAACGCAATCCACCGCCAATGGACTTTCCGGTGGGTTACCCCTTGGACTGCCTCGGGGACTGCCTCGGGGTCTTAGGGGAATTGATCTCAGTATCGGTGAGGGGGAAACCCTTGGCCTGGTCGGGGCATCGGGTTGCGGCAAGACCACGCTGGCGAAGCTCCTGCTCGGCCTTTATGCCCCTGATGGGGGCAGCATCACGCTTGACGGGGAAAACCTGCCGGTGCCGCCACGCGGCGGCATGGTTTCGGCCGTTTTTCAGGACCCGTATTCATCCTTCAACCCGCGCCACCGTATCCTGCGGCTGGTGACCGAACCTTTCCATGCCGTCACCCCGGCCCCGTCCGGTCAGCATCAGGGGGATGCAGCGGCGGCCATGCTGGAACGGGTCGGCATTGACCCCGGGATGATGGAACGCCGTATCCATGCTGCATCAGGCGGCCAACGCCAGCGCATCGCCTTTGCCCGGGCGTTGATCACTACCCCGCGCCTGATCGTGCTGGATGAACCTGTATCCGCCCTTGATGCCCCGATCCGGGTCAGGGTTCTGGCGGCCATGGCCGAGATTGCGCGTGAGGCGGGTATCGCCACACTCTTTATCAGCCATGACCTGGCGGTGGTGCGTTCTGTCTGCCCGCGTGTTATGGTCATGGCGGATGGTGCGCTGGTTGAAGACGGCCCCACGGCTGATGTTTTCGCCAACCCCCGTCATCCGGAAACAGCCCGGCTGGTGGATGCAGCACTGGACTGGCGTGATGAGATCAAGACCCGCTTGATGAGGGATGAAACGAAATGATGCAGCCGGGCAGGAAAAACCTGATCACGGATATCAGCGGGATCAGGGTTGGCAACGCTGGTGATGACCGCATCAAATCCGGCGTGACGGTGATCACGGCTGATACCCCTTTCACGGCCGGGGTGAATATCATGGGTGGTGCGCCCGGCAGTCGGGAAACGGCCCTGCTAGACCCTGATAAGCTGGTTTGTGATGTCGATGCGATTGTGCTGGCGGGCGGTTCTGCCTTCGGGCTTGATGCTGCCTCCGGTGTGATGCAGGGGTTGAGGGATCAGGGCCGGGGTTTTGCGGTGGGTGAGCATCGCATCCCGATTGTCCCTGCCGCCATTCTCTTTGACCTCAATAATGGTGGTGAGGGGGCAGGCACTGAAAACCCCTACCCCCGGCTCGGGCTTGATGCCCTCAACGCGGCCGGACCCCAATTTGATCTCGGCACGGCGGGGGCTGGCACCGGGGCCATTGCCGGTGATTACAAGGGCGGGCTTGGTTCTGCCTCAATCGTGCTTGAGGGCGGGATCACCGTTGCCGCGATTGTTGCGGTCAACTCCCTTGGTTCGGCCATCGTCCCGCATCAGGGCCGTTTCTGGGCAGCCCCTTTTGAATGCGATGATGAATTTGGCGGGCTTGGCATGGCGAGCCAGCATGATGCCCTCACGGAACCCGATCTGCCCAAACTGAACGGCGCGAATACCACCATCGCTGTTGTCGCCACCGATGCCGCCCTCGACAAGGCCGGGTGCCAACGCATGGCCACCGCCGCCCATGACGGCATGGCCCGCGCCCTGGTGCCGTCACACACACCCTTTGATGGTGATTGCATCTTTGGCATTGCCACCGGCGAAGGCGCTATGCCCGGCCCGCTCGACCAGCTCCGCATCGGTCATGCTGCCTCCCTTTGCCTGAGCCGGGCGATTGCCCGCGGTGTCTATCACGCCACCGGGGTTGCGGGTGACCCGATGCCCGCCTTTCGTGACCAGCTGGCCTAATCCCCGGCTGCGACCTCGGCCGCTGCCTTGATGAAGGCTTTTTCCGTGGTGATCAGGTCATCCTAGGTGAGGGCGAGATGGGGGTACATCTTGCTGTTGGGTTTCAGGATACCGCTCCCCCTAAGGCTGGTGTTGAAAATCCTGGCTTTGACAAAAGCAAAATCTGCCACAGTCCGGTTCGGGTGGATGTCATGCATGGCTTCATCTTCGTCAATCTTGACCCGGATGCGAAACCAATGGATGACTGTTTCCCCGGGGTCCGCGATGAGGTAGTGGCGTTTGTGCCGCATATCGCTGATCTGAAACCGCTCGAATGGGTGGAGATACCGGAGAATTGCAACTAGAAAGTCTCCATCGAAAACTACTCCGAATGCTACCATTGCAGCCTCAATCACCGGACGTTTTCAACCGGTGTCGTGAAACCGGAAACCTATGATATCCAGCCTCAGGGGTATTGCCTGCGCCACACCACCGAATGCCAGAATCTGGATGCGATGAGCTACCCTATCGACCTTGATGCCAATGATTACGCCGGGTCCTATTCATCGTGGTTCCTGTGGCCGATGTTCTCATTCCAGGTCTATCCCGGCAATGTGCTGAACACCTATCACTGGCGGCCGGTGGATAGCGGCAGGGTGGTTGTCTGGCGCGGTTGGTATTTGACTGATGGCAGCTACAGCGAGATTATCCGGAATTTGGCTATTCAGGATCGCCAGACCACGGTAGAAGAGGATATTCATCTGGTGGTATCAGTCCATAAAGGCCTCGGCAGTCGCGATTATGTTCCAGGGCCGCTGGTGCTTGATCCCTCCTGCGGTGTGAATTCCGAGCATTCAATCAGGGCGCTCCAGCAATGGATGCGTGAGGCGTTAAACCATGACTGAACTTTCTCTTTTCCAGCAAAGCGCCCTTGATGTGGTGAGCCTCCTCAAAACAGGGGCAATCTCACCGCTTGATGTGATTTATGCGATGGAAGCGCGCATCAATGAAGTGGATGGCGCGGTCAACGCATTGCCGACCACGGCTTTTGACAGGGCCAGAAAACACGCTGAGGCCCTGATGCAGAAACCGCTGGATGAACGCGGTATCCTCGCAGGGCTGCCCGTGGTGATCAAGGACCTGACCCCGGTTGAGGGGGTGCGCTCCACCCTCGGCTCGCCGATTTACGCTGATCATATTCCCGATCAATCCGGGTTTGTCGTCACCACGCTTGAGGCAGCGGGCGGGGTGATTGCCGCCAAATCAAACACCCCTGAATTCGGGGCCGGGGCAAATACCTTCAACACTGTGTTTGGGGCGACGCTCAACCCATGGAACACCGCGCTTTCGGCGGCGGGATCATCGGGCGGGTCAGCCGTTGCGCTCGCCACCGGCATGGCCTGGCTTGCCCATGGCACCGATCTTGGTGGCTCGCTCCGTAATCCGGCCAGTTTCAACGGTATTGTCGGGATGCGGCCATCGCCAGGACGGGTTGCCTGCGGGCCGGGGTCCGACCCGTTTAATACCCTCGGGGTAGAGGGGCCAATGGCGCGAAACGTTACCGATCTTGCGCTCTTCCTCGATGCCATGGCGGTGACAGACTGGCGTTCACCGATCAGCCTTGAGACACCGCCCCGGGCTTTCGTTGATCACGCGCTGGAGGCACGATTGCCAAAACGTGTTGCCTTCAGCATGGATCTCGGCATCACGCCGGTTGACCCATCGGTGCGGGCGGTAATGGACCAGGCGATGGCCAGTATCGCCGATGCCGGGGTTGAGGTGATCCATGATCATCCCGATTTCAGTGAGGCGCATGATGCCTTTCAGGTTCTGCGCGCCCATGGTTTTGCCTCATCATTGCATGAGCTTTACACCGACCACCGGGATCAGCTGAAACCTGAAGTGGTCTGGAACATTGAAAAAGGCCTCGCCCTTGGCGGTGCGGAAATTGCCCGGGCCGAACGCTTGCGGGGCGCTCTGTTTGATCGTGCCGCCCTGTTCATGCAGGGTGTTGACCTGCTGCTGACACCCGCCACGATTGTTCCGCCCTACCCGGTTGAGGAACGCTACGTTACCGAATGCGACGGCATCGGGTTTGAAACCTATATCGACTGGTTGGCCATTGCCTATGCGATCACCCTCACTGGCCTGCCTGCCCTGTCCCTGCCCGCCGGATTTACGCCATCCGGCCTGCCCTGCGGGTTGCAGTGCATCGGCGCAACGCGGGGTGAGGCTGATCTCCTCTCCCATGCCGCCGCGCTGGAGGCGATCCTCGGCCTGTCACCGATCCCGATTGACCCCCGCCCAACGTCTCCATCAAATTGACTGCTCCATTAAATTGATTGCCAAATCAAATTGATTTCCTGAGGGTCAAAAATACTTGAGGAATTTGCTGCCACGGTTTAAGTACCTACCTATGCTTGAGGTAAAGATATAACGCCATGACCCCTCCATCATCCGCTGACTCTTCATCATCCATCAAACCTCTCCCATCCTATCTGGTGAAACGCTATATGGCGTGGCACAAGTCAGGATTTGAAGAAAACCGGAGCTGGTTTCAGCATCTCGCCGAAATGGGCCAGCATCCCCGCGCCATGGTGATTTCCTGCTGTGACAGCCGGGTTCAGGCAACCGCTATTTTCGGGGCCGAGAGCGGGGAGTTTTTCATCCACCGCAACATCGCCAACCTGATCCCGCCCTTTAACCCGAGCGGTGATCACCACGGCACCTCGGCGGCGATTGAATACGCTGTCACCGCGCTTAAGGTCGCGCATATTCTGGTGCTGGGGCATTCTGGCTGCGGCGGTATCCAGCACGGCTACCATACCTGCAACCAGACCCCGGGGCATGGGCTGGAAGACACCAGCTTTATCAAGAAATGGCTGGATATCCTGAACCCCGCTTATGATCTCCTGCCAGATGAAGGCACTGATGAGGAAAAAATCGCCACGCTGGAAAAACGGTCGGTGGTGGTCAGCCTGCAAAACCTGATGGGCTTCCCCTTTGTGCAGGAGGCGATTGAGGCAGACCGGCTGACCCTGCATGGGTTGTGGCAGGATATCGGCTCAGGCGCTCTGCTGGCGTATAATGCTGAAACCGATGCGTTTGAACCGCTCGAATCCCCGCTTTAATTTCAGGCTTTCATCCAGGGTAAACGGATCAGGTCAGCTCGCTGATCTCACGATGGCATTCGATGACGTGCTTTTCGCTCGGCATGCGTTTCGGCGGTGATGTCACATCACAGGTGCCGGGAATAGCCAGCGGGCAGCGGTTGAAAAACGGGCAGCCAGTGTCGGTCATGGTCACCCCGCCGCCGATACCGGCGCTCGATTCCTTGGTGCCGATTGTCTCTTCCAGCCAGCCAACCCTTGCCTCAGGCACGGATGACATCAACAGCTTGGTGTAGGGATGGTTCGGGGCGGAAAGCACCTTGTCGGTCAGCCCCTGTTCGGCAACCCGGCCCGCATACAGCACCACGATTTCATCGGCAAAAGATGCCACGGTGGAAAGATCATGGCTGATAAAGACAAACGAAACACCGGTTTCCGCCCTGAGTGATTTCAGCAATTCAATGACATTGGCCCCGACAATCGTATCGAGCGCGGAGGTCACCTCATCACAAAGCACGACCTCAGGTTCGGCGGCCAGCGCCCTTGCCAGATTGACACGCTGTTTCTGCCCGCCGGACAGCTCATGCGGGTAGCGGCCAGCGAAGGCATAGGGCAGTTCCACCATATCGAGCAGCTGTTTCAGGCGTTGTTCTTTCTTCTTGCCTGTCAGCCCGAGATAGAATTCAAGCGGCCTGCCCAGAATATCCCTGATGCGTTGACGCGGGTTGAGGGCGGTGTCCGCCATCTGGTAGACAAACTGGATTTTCTGCAACTGCTGGCGTGGACGACTGCCCAGATCACCATTCATCTTGTCGCCATCCAGAAAGATATCGCCCCTCACCGGCGGCAGAAGCCCGGCAAAAACACGCGCCAGCGTGGATTTCCCGCAACCCGATTCGCCGATAATGCCGACTGTCTTGCCGCGATCAATCGACACGGAGACATCGCGCAGGATCATGGCCGCAGGCTCACCATCCGAACCCTTGCC
>CENU01004606.1_pt1 | contig 12137 bp, 10 predicted proteins | sample 361331 | NCBI WGS metagenome assembly CENU01 (sample SAMEA2619766, study PRJEB7988) | marine metagenome | isolation source: saline water (ENVO:00002010), including
GCGTCGGCTCCGGATTATTTTTTGTTTTTTGCCCGACTTCTCTTGGGCATTGCTGTAATTTGCCAGATTCTGCTCCTTCTCTGGATGGATCTACGCTAATTTGTTTCCACCTTGCGGGCAACGACGGAATCATATGCATCCATCAAGCCCTGAAAGTAGGTTTCTCTTTCGTGGGGCCACGGATGACTCGGATCGATTTCCCAGTAAGCATTCTCTTCGAGATGCTCGATCGTCCAATCAAAGTAAGCGCGGTCATCTGTTCGGAAATAGAAATGTCCACCCGGAAGTGTACGGCGCGCGAGCACGTCTAACAGTGTATGCTGCACCATCCGACGCCTATGATGACGGGCTTTTGGCCAAGGATCCGGAAACAAGAGTATCGAGCTATCCAGACGCAAGCCTTCCGGCAATACCTCGAGAAATTCTCCCAGTTCTGCCTTAAAAAAATGCAGATTCTTCAGGCCGCGCTTATCCTTTTTCGCCAATGCCTTGCGAACGCGCAAAGCGATTAAGTCAATCCCCACGCACACCTGCTCAGGATGCGCTTCTGCATAGCTCGTTAACCAATGACCATGCCCACACCCGGCCTCAAAGAAAAGACTGCTACAGCCCGCAAACGCAGTGCCGCACGCGACCCGAAGAGCCTCTTTACGCTGTTGCTGCTTTTCCAGCTCACGGGCATGTGCCTGAGAAATTTCCATATCGGACAATATGCACTCCCCAAACAAGTCCAGTCAATAGCGGTACGCAGCGCCTTTCTAGGAGGCGACAATCTCTTCGCCAATAAGCTGGTGGGGCAAACTGAAAAAGAATGTAGCTCCTTTACCGGGAACACTTTCCGCCCAGACTCTGCCACCGTGCAACTGTACGATATGCTTAGTAATGCTTAACCCCAGGCCGGTTCCGCCGCGCTCGCGAGAACGCCCCTTATCGACGCGATAAAATCGCTCAAATATATGTGGCAGATCCTTGGTGGGGATGCCCTGACCATCGTCGGCCACACTGCAGATAACGAAACCATCGTCCTCAAGCTGCACCTTGATGACTAAGCAAGTAAACTCCGGCGCATAGCGAAAGGCATTCTCTACCAGATTATCGACAACCTGGTTTATCCGAAAACGATCAAAAGAGAAGTCCCCCACCCTTTCATCGTAAACGAGTTCGAGCTTTTGGCGCTCGGGCACGATACGGCTGCGGTAATTGTCCAGCGCGTCCGTCAGTAAGTCCTTAAAGGAATACATTCCCATTTCAATTTGATCCGGCTTTGACTCCAAACGTGACAAAGTCAGGAGATCTTCCACCAGCACATGCAGGCGCTGGGCATTATTCACAATCTTGCCTATAAATCGGGCTTTGGATTCATTTGAAAGGTCATCACTGTCCTCCTTCAGCGTTTCGGCAAAACCCTTAATGATGGTCAGCGGTGTACGCAGCTCGTGCGAGACATTTGCCACAAAATCACGACGCACCATTTCCAAGCTCTTCAGGCGAGTGATATCATGCAGCACAAGGATTGTCGAAACAGGACCACTCCCGTCGATACTTTCGACCATCGCACAAGAAACTTCAAACCAGAGTGGCTCACCGCGCCAATCCAGAGAAATTTGGTGCAGTTTTGTTTCCCGTCCGGTCATCGGATTCCCCAAAAAATCTAGCAAGCTGGGTGAACGCAGAAAAGACTCCAGCTTCGCTCCTTTAATTGGGCGTCCTACTTGGAATAGCCGTCTCGCAGATTCATTCGCATATTCAATCATCCGAGAATCGTCGAAAATTAGAACCGCCTCCTGGATGGACCCTAAAACTGCCTCAATCTGATTGGAATAACCGCTCTCTTCCTGTTTCACAGACTCGCAGCGGTCGACCAACTGATTCATCTGCCGAATGACTCCGTCAAAGCCCAAATGCTGTAGCCGGGTGGAACGTTCCTGCAGCAAAAAGCGACGCCCTTCCTGAAGACTGTCCGCCAGATCCCTGACGATGCTACGCACCTTCAGAATGTAGGCAAATAGCGCAAAAGACGCTCCCGCTGCGAGAATGCCCAAGAACCAGGTCATCTACACCTCCACCGCGCGATACCCAACACCCCGCACTGTTTCGATCAGGTTTGCATAACGGCCCAGCTTCTCCCGTACCCGTCGTACATGGGTATCCACTGTCCGCGTCTCTAAATCTGTATCGTAATTCCATACATTGACCAAAAGGTTTTCTCGAGATTGTACTCGACCCTTTCGCTCCATCAGCAACTTGAGCAAACGAAATTCCGTCGCGGTTAAAATAACCGGCTTTTCATCAACAAAAAGCTGATGCATCTCCTCATCAATCACCACGCCGCCGATTTGCACGCGGGACAACGAATCCTTTTGAGTCGGCCCCGTAATACGATTTAGTACCTTGCCGATTCTAAGCATTAACTCCTTGGTGTTGAACGGCTTAGACACATAGTCTTCCGCCCCAATCTCAAGCCCTTTAACGCGGTCTTCGGCCTCGCCGCGAGCCGTCAGAAAAATGATCGGTACTTCGGATAGAGACGGATCAGAACGGGCGATCCGGCAGAGTTGCCAGCCGCTCAATTCAGGCATCATTATATCGAGAATCATCAAATGGGGCTGAAAATCACGCGCTCGCCCAACAAAGAGCAGTGGGTCATTCAATACTTCGCACTGATAACCCTCTTGCTCAAGCTTGTACTTGAGCAGTTCGGTGACGTCTGGCTCATCATCAACAACAAGAATGCGATGGATCGTAGAAGCTTTTGTTTTCATGCGCGATCGGGAAAAAACAAACGCTGTAGCATATCGATGCCGCACGCCAGAAAATTTTCTACCTAAACACGAATCCTCCAATCCTTACCCATTGGCTGTAACACATTCTCCACTAATCTGTTACAAAATTGTCACAGGAGGCCTTCGGCGCTGACTTCTCTCAGAAGGATGCTTCGGCAATGCAGCGCGCTTGCCTATGATTCCACCCCGCCCTGTGCCCGCCGGTTAGCCTCCAAATAGACCATGAGAATACTTATATCAGCCGGATTGACCCCACTGATACGACTGGCCTGGCCGAGCGTGCGCGGTGCGATAGCCGACAGTTTTTCTGCACTCTCATTGCGCAACCCTGCAACCGAACGGTAGTCAAACACCTCCGGAATACGGATGCGATCAATATGACGAAGCTTTTCGATCTGTTTGGCCTCACGCTCCAAATAGCCGCGATAGACAACACGGTAAAAGACTTCTTCGCGCACCTCCGAAGGGAGCCGTTTCAGGGCATCTGGAAAGTCTGCCTGAGAGCGCGAGTGCCGGAGAAGATCGCCGATCAAACGCCCGCCTACTCGCGTGCTTTCCAATTGCTCCACCCAGTTCTGAACGTGCTCAATTTTTTCTTCTATCTTTCGCGAACGGCTGGCCGATAAAATTCCCAAGTCTTTGATCTTGCGATAGATACGCAACTCTGCGCTCGCGTGATTAAAGAGTAGCCGATGCTCCGCTCGACTGGAAAACATACGGTAAGGCTCTTCTGTGCCCTTTGTCACCAGGTCATCAATCAAAACCCCAATGTAGCACTCGTGGCGATCAAAAATCAAGGGCGCCCCACCCCGCAGCTTTTGTACTGCGTTGACCCCGGCAATCAATCCTTGTCCTCCAGCCTCTTCATAACCCGAAGTTCCATTGATCTGTCCGGCAAAAAACAAATTTTCTACCCTTTTAGACTCCAAAGATGGGTACAACTGAGTCGGTGGTGCAAAATCATACTCGACGGCATAGGCCGGACGAAGCATATGCACATTTTCCAACCCTTCTATCGATCGCAGCATGGCCAACTGCACATCGAACGGCAGACTTGTCGAGAGGCCGTTAATGTACCACTCGTCCGTATTTCGACCCTCTGGCTCGAGGAACAGCATATGTCGCTTTTTGTCTGCAAACCGGACAAACTTATCTTCAATACTAGGACAGTAGCGAGGGCCCGTACCTTCAATTTCTCCAGAATACATCGCCGATCGATGTAGATTATCCCGCACAACCGATTCTGTGCTTGGCCCGGTATAGGTTAAAAAGCAGGAGATTTGGTCGCTTCCCGGAGTCCAGCCCAATTTGTGCTGACCAGAATGTTCCACGTGGAACAAATCCTCAGAATCTCGCGTATCGTAGAAAGCAAACAGGGTAGGGTCCATATCGCCCTTTTGCTCCTCCAGCCCAGCAAAATTAATGCTGCTGCCCAAAATTCTTGCCGGTGTGCCTGTCTTCAGCCGCTGCAATTCGATGCCTGCCTCTAAAAAAGATCCGGACAGCCCTTTAGCGGTAAAGTCACCCATACGACCGCCTTCATTCTTATTTTGACCGACATGCATTAATCCACGCAAGAAAGTGCCTGTCGTAACGACCACCGTTCGTCCATGAAATGATATATCGAGAGAGGTTCGGACACCAATAACGCGTCCATCTTTGTAGAGTAGGCCCACTACCATGGCTTGAAATAAATCCAGATCTTGTTGAAGCTCAACGACATGCTTCATTCTATACTGGTATGCCTTTTTGTCACACTGGGCGCGTGGAGCCTGTACCGCTGGCCCCTTGGACGCATTTAAAAGCCGAAACTGAATGGCCGTCGCATCGGTGTTGATCGCCATTTCACCCCCCATCGCGTCAATTTCCCGTACCATATGTCCCTTCGCTTGGCCCCCAATCGCCGGATTGCAGCTCATCTGTGCGATGGTATCCAGATTCCCCGTGAGAAGCAGCGTTTTGGCCCCCATGCGCGCCGCTGCCAGCGCGGCTTCACAGCCAGCGTGACCCGCGCCACAGACAATGACATCGTACGGTTGATCGGGTCCAAACTGTAAACCTGTGCTCATTTCCCTATGCAGAACTGCTGAAAAAGACTGTCCAACATACGCTCGTTGTCGATCTTTCCAACAACTTCACCCAAAGAATGGACAGCCTCACGCAGTTCGGCAGCGATAAATTCCGCATATTCTCCTTTAGAGAGTCGTTTTCGGGCCGTTTCCAGAGAGGCCGCTGCTTTCTCCAAAGCAGCGGCATGACGCGCATTCACAACAATGCCGTCCGCGCCGGGAAGTGATAGTCCTGACTCAATCAGCGATCCAACCCCTTGGCGCACATCAGCAAGTCCTGAACCATCCGAAAAGGAAGTCGATATATGTGGACAATCCGGCAGGCAAGCCGGGTGGGGGACTGCAGCAGGCAAATCCGACTTGTTTTCCAAGACCAGCGTATTGTCCGCGCGCATATGCGAGAGCAAGTCCTCGGGGAGCGCAGGAGAGGGCGCGGCGGCATCCACCACCAGTAGAAATAGATCGGCGCTTTCTGCCAGTTCCAGTGTGCGCGCCATGCCGATTTGTTCAATATCGTCGCCCCCTTCACGCAAACCGGCGGTGTCCAAGATCTCCAGACACCAACCATTTATCTCCAAACGATCCGAAACATAGTCTCGCGTAGTACCCGGTAGGTCGCTGACAATCGAACGATCGGTTCCCGTAAGTGCATTGAGTAAGCTGCTCTTGCCCGCATTGGGCTTGCCTACAATGAGTACACGAATGCCCTCATGGAGTAGGGCAGAGTAACGACGCGTCTCGACCATCTCATTAATTTGGTGGATCAGGACGACTAAATCGGCCGCCGGACCAGCTTCCTCTTCGGTTGGCAGGTCTTCTTCTGGAAAATCGATATAAGCTTCCAACCGCGCCTGAACCGCAAGTAACTGCTCGGTTAATAAACTGATTTTACGACCTACGGCACCGTGTAACTGTCGTCGTGCCACCTCGAGCCCACGCTCCGAGCGTGTATGAATAAGATCCGCCACTGCCTCGGCCTGACTGAGGTCCAGTTTACCGTTTAAAAATGCCTGACGGGTAAATTCACCCGGTTGCGCACTTCGACAACCACGCGCCAGCAGATCGGTAAGGATTTTTTGTACGATTAATGGATTTCCGTGGGGCGCAATCTCCAGCATCGCATCACCGGTGTAGGATTTACCGGCGACAAAGTACGTGAAAAGACAATCATCCAGAATCTCTCCGTCGATCGCATGATAGGATGCATAATAGGCGTAGCGTGGGCGCAGGGCTTCCGAGCGATCCATCAACTGCTCAGACAGCCGGGCACAGCTAGGACCACTCAGACGTATTAGAGCGACCGCCGATTCACCCGATGGGGTAGAAAGCGCTACGATGGTATCCGGTTCCAACATGAAGGAACCCAACGTTCGAAGAATGGCCGGAGAGGTCAAGCTCGACCAGACGGTAGCCGTTAAAGAAGCCTAGGATTCGTCTTCCGTCTCTTCGGCAGCCCCCGCTACCGTTTCACCAACTTTAGGCTGCACCTTGTCCATAATTAACTGAGTCAATTCCGCTGCCAGCTCGGGGGTTTCAATCAAATGTTGTTTTGCGGCTTCCCGGCCCTGACCGATCATTTCGCCCTTGTAGGCGACCCAAGAGCCCTTCTTCTCCAATATCTTATGTTCCACGCCGAGATCGACCAAAGACCCCGAGTGGGAAATTCCCTCGTTGTACATAATGTCGAATTCCGCTTCGGTGAAGGGTGGGGCGACCTTGTTTTTCACAACCTTCAGTCGGGTACGGTTACCCCCAACCCTACCTGTAGAGTCCTTAATCTGCCCAATCCGGCGTATATCCATGCGCACAGAGGAAAAGAATTTAAGAGCGCGGCCCCCCGGCTGTGTCTCCGGGCTACCAAACATCACGCCGATCTTTTCCCGTATCTGATTGGTAAAGAGCACAACGCAGTTCGTCTTATTAATCGCACCGGTCAGCCGACGCATGGCCTGGCTCATCATCCGTGCCTGCAATCCTACCGTGGTGTCCCCCATCTGGCCGTCCAATTCATTGCGTGAAACCAGAGCGGCGACTGAGTCGACCACGATGATATCAACCGCACCCGAACGAATTAGTGTCTCTGTGATATTTAAAGCATCTTCACCACACTCCGGTTGTGATATCATGAGATTATCTAGATCAACCCCAACCACCTTGGCATAGCGTGGATCCAGCGCGTGCTCCACATCAACAAAGACTGCGTTGCCACCGAGTTTCTGTGCTTGTGCAATGCAACTAAGACAAAACGTTGTTTTACCGGAACTTTCCGGCCCGTAGATCTCACAAATACGGCCGCGGGGGAGGCCGCCGGTACCGAGTGCGATATCAATCGAGATTGAGCCCGTCGAAATCGTATCAATATTCATTTTGGCCGCTTCGCCTAGCCGCATCAGCGCACCGGAGCCGAATTGCTTATTAATTCCAGAAATCGCCAAATCGAGGTTTTTGCGGTCACCTTCCGGTGTGCGTTCAGCGCTTTTAGATGCTTTTTTGTCTGCCATAGTTCGTAGCGGTAAGTGGTTTTGATCCTTCTGCAACGGGATTTGATCTATTGATCGGGTCGTGGCAAGCATAAATGCAATTTTGTTCACTACTTTTGTTGGTTCTATGCGTTCCCTCCGCTTGACCTAAGCGCCAGTCACAGGTCTTGTTATGCGAAGTGACAGATCCTGACATCAACAGCAATACATCGACTGGTCTCCTGCGGAGCATTCGCTTCGCCCGAAGAGGTGGAAAAGTTTTTGGGCTGGTACTCATATTGGGTGGACTGCTGTTTTTCCTGCGTGGGGCAGGGGAGAGCAGTTTTGGTAGCTTTCGGGCTATCTACAGTATCTTTTACGGCGGTCTTCTCTGTCTGCCCTTCGCTCGATTCCCGGCGGGTTCGTGGAAGATCAGCTTTATCGCGGTATGCTTATTCTCGGCAGCGCATGTCTTCGTCCTCGTCGTTGCAGTCATGTACCAGTATATTGAACTGGCCGAGATGGGGGAGCGGCTCGGCGTACCGGGACTGGAGGGGAGCCTTGTCTTTCTCTCGCTCCTGCAACCGCCCACGCTCCTCTTTGAACGCCATCCGGACTTTCTCGACTAGCCATGCCAGCCCCCTACAAACATATAATATGGGACTGGAACGGTACCCTTTTAAATGACACCTGGCTCTGTGTTGAAGTGCTTAACGGGCTACTTACTGAACGGGGCAGAAAGCCGCTCTCAGAGGAAGATTATCGCACTCATTTCGGCTTTCCTGTTGTGCATTTTTACGAATTCCTTGGCTTTGATACTGACCGCGACAGCTTTGAAAAAGTTAGTCATGAGTTCATCGGTGCTTATGAAGCGCGCTGGCTGGAAGAGTGCACCCTACACCAACGAGCCGCTACCGCACTAGAAAGTCTGGCCGCTCGCGGAATTAGCCATTCCGTGCTTTCTGCCGCCGAACAATCGGCCCTGGAGGCCGGCATCGCGCATTTTGGTATACGCGAGCACTTCCTCGGACTGGTCGGTACCGATAATATCTTTGCCCGCGGCAAAGTCGAGCAGGGCAAAGAATGGATCGCCCAACTGGATTGGGCACCGGCGGAAATCGTTCTAGTCGGTGACACTCTGCATGATTTTGAGGTCGCCCAGGCAATCGGAGCCGATTGCATACTCTTGGCTCATGGCCACCATTGCCCGAAGCGCTTGCTCCGCACCGGAGCACCGGTCGTCGACTCCCTCGACGAGTTGGTTCAACAGCTCGGTCCATCCGGCCCGTCCAGTGGCCACACGCCAGACTCTATCCAAGTACCGGAGCAGCGCGACAATTCCGCCTGACTGACCTCATAGGCCCATGCCTCGCCGAGTATCTCGCCAAAACTGTCAAAACAAGCAACCCGGCGACGAATATACTCATTGGCCGCCTCCGAACGGGCGGGGTCGTAGCCTTCAAGCTGGTCGATGCGTGCTAAATCCTCCGGTTTGGGCAGCTCGAGGAGACAGCCCTTGACCCAACCTTCTCCCTCCAGGCGTAACCCGGGGTAGCCAATATGCAAGTCGTAGAGCTTCCCGTGTATCCGGGCGGCACTGACCGAACGGACCCGCCCGGCACAGTGACTTTGCCAATACAGGCCTCCGGGCTGTAATGTGCCATAGACAAATACATATGCCGGAAAGCCAGCCCATTTATCTTTAGAAAAAGTCATGCGTCCATTTTACTGCTGACTACCATCCGTTTGCCAGTTCGGGATTGTCAAGCGGCTCCAGTCTACCATTCTGCTCGGATTCAATGAATCGGGTTTTCATCAAGACCTACGGCTGCCAAATGAACGAACGTGATTCCGAGGCCGTCGCCGCCATGCTCCGCGGCAAGGGGTACAGCATCGTCGATCAGGAAATGGACGCTGATGTTATCTTGTTGAATACTTGCAGCGTGCGTGAACAGGCGGAACAGAAGGCGATCGGCAAGGCCGGGCACATTGCCTCCCGTAAGAGAAAAAACCCCAACCTGATTGTCGGTGTGATGGGTTGCATGGCCCAAAACCGGGGCGCCGACCTACTTGATAGCCTGCCCGACCTCGACCTTATCGTCGGCACTCAGAAATTTCACCGTGTCCCCGAACACCTCGAAAACGTCATCGCCTCACTCAAGGGACAAGGCCCGCGGCCCGATACGATTGTTGACCTCGAGGCCGAAGACGGCTCGCAAAACACCATCGACACGCACCTCGAGGATGGACCGCAGATCACGGCCTTCGTCAGCATCATGCAGGGCTGCAATATGAACTGCAGCTACTGCATCGTTCCCAAGACCCGCGGCCCCGAACGCGCCCGTCCGATTGAGGCGATCGTCGAGGAAGTCGAACAACTCGCCGCCAACGGCACCCGCGAAGTCACCTTGCTCGGGCAGATCGTCAACCAGTACGCCGTCCGCGAATTCCCCGTAGTCGACCGAAAAAGCCCGTTTGTACAACTACTCGAACGAATCAACGAGATCGACGGTATCGAGCGCATACGCTTTACCTCCCCGCACCCTGTTGGCTTCCGCGAGGACCTCATCGAGTGCTATGCCCGCTTACCCAAACTCTGCGAGTACCTCCACTTCCCTATGCAGAGCGGCAGCGACCGCATCCTCAAGGCCATGCGCCGCCCCTACACGGTGGAGCGCTTTCGCCGCATCATCGACCGCATCCGCGAAGTTTGCCCGGGGATCTACATTTCCACCGACGTAATCGTTGGCTTCCCCGGAGAGACCGAGGAGGACTTTGAGCTGACCCGCCAACACTTCGACGACATCGGGTTTGATATGGCCTACCTCTTCAAATACAGCGTACGCCCCGGCACCACTGCCGAACCGCTGGGCGACCCCGTCCCCGTCGAAGTCAAAGAAGAACGCAACCAGATACTCATCGATATCCTCGGTAAAAACTCCCTCACCCGCAATGAGTCCCTCATCGGCAGCGTCGAAGAAGTTCTCCTTGAAGGACCCGCCCGCAGAGGCGAAGGTATGTACGTCGGTCGCACCCGTGGTTATCGCAAGGTCATCGTCCCGGCCAGCCCACGCCTCGTCGGCCAACTTCTCCCCGTCCGCATCGAAAAGGCGACTATAAGCTCTCTTTTCGGGCAGCTAGTCCTCCAGGAGGAATAACCTTCCGGGAGAAATTACATCACGCAGCGGTTCAGAAGAAACGAAACAAGGGCATTGGAGTCTCGGCAAGGTATTAGCTCTCGTTACTGCTTTCGAATTCGGCTAAAATGTCTTCCAACGGACGCAAGGATTCGGAAGGGAAGAAGCTATTTATCCGGTAAATGACTTGCTGTATGATGCCGTCTGGACATGAGGCGCCACCGGTGACGAGCAGAGTGGGTGGTTTCTTCGTAGATTCGGGCAGAAAAGGACGAATCAAATCCTGACCTCCAGGAAAGCTCGCTCCGGAAAGAGGATAACTGTAATGACGAATTTCCCGAGAGGAAAGAATGTTGTCTTCGGACTGGATATAATGGGCCTTCCTGCCGAGCCGTTTGCTGCAAACGTGGTACAACTGATAGGTGTTGGAGCTGTTGTGCCCGCCCACAACCAGGGCAATGTCGATCGGCTCTGCAAGGGCACTCTGCAGGGCGTCTTGATTGACTTGAGTGGCATAGCAAAGGGTGTCGCCTTTTCCTTGAGACCAGAGGTGCTGGTCCACTTTATCCGCTCCGTATTTTTCAGCCAGTACTGAACGCAAGTAATCAATAATACGGAGTGTTTCGTTGCTCAGAAGGGTGGTTTGATTAACCACGGCGATCCGCTCGAGATCCCGCTCAGGATCGAAACCACGCGAATACAGCCCGGCAAAAGCAAATTCGAATCGTTGGCGCTTAGCAGATCCTTCTAGTCGAATGACATCTGCTAAGGCTTCCGCATGAGCCCGGTTACGAATCATCAGAGCCGGGCCATAACTGGCGCTGTTAGAAAAAGTGGCCTTGGTTTCTTCGTGCTCTGACTTGCCATGAATGAGCACCGTGTAGCCTTCTTTTGCATAACGGCGCGCCGCTTTCCACACCTTTTCTACAAGCATACAAGTAGCATCATGCCGACGAATGGGGATACCGGCACGAATAAGCCGTGCTTTATCTTCGTTAGTCGCACCAAAGGCAGGGATAATGACAATGTCATCCGGGCTTAGTTGGTTCCAAAGGGCGTCCGGATCGTCGTGCCCGACGGCCGTGGCTCCGTCAGCGCGGAGGGGCAGGCCTTTATCCGTCTGCAAATAGCGCAGACCACGAGCCAGCAGGTCTTGATTAACAAATGGATTATGAATCAGCTCGCTCAGCATGAAGACCCGTTGGCCGGGATGTTCCGCTACGGTTTCATAGGCCCGTTCAATCGCGTTCTGTACACCAAGACAAAAACCAAAGTGGCTGGGGAGTCGGTAACGAACAGCACCAAAATCGAGCAGGGCCGATTCACCGGAGGTGTTCTCGCGGGTTCGTCGGGCTGCCTTCACGACTGCACAGAGCTGACTTTGATACAGTGACAACGATTGTTTGTCGACATACACTTGGCGGTTGCGCTCTTTAGCAGTGCGGAAGCGGTAAATGTACTGATGCTCGCCCAAATCAAGATAGGGAAGTCGGTGCAGTTCGCTAACGAGTGCGGTGAGTGCTGCGCTAAGCAATGGATCCAGTCGATCCGGATCGTTCGATTGAAATTCTTCTAGAGTGTCTAAGCTGTAAAAAGAAAGACTTTCTTCCGAAAAATGCTCGACCACAGCTGCATAGATGGTGAATTCACCCGCTGCTGTTTGCATGGTTGTCATATGATGGGAACGCA
>CENU01074444.1_pt1 | contig 12127 bp, 13 predicted proteins | sample 361331 | NCBI WGS metagenome assembly CENU01 (sample SAMEA2619766, study PRJEB7988) | marine metagenome | isolation source: saline water (ENVO:00002010), including
CCTAATACCTTTTTTTAATTCAACATTAGATTTATATGTAAAACACTGTCTTAAAGGTAGTCCTATAGCAATATCATAATAAAAAATATTCATTTTTTAATTGTAAAGGATTTAATTTTTGATATAGTTCTCATCCTAATTTGAATTTATTATGAAAAAAGACATACATCCTGAATACCGTGAAGTGTTGTTCCATGATACTGGAGCGGATAAATATTTTCTCATTCGTTCAACATTAGAAACTACTCAAACAAAAGAGTGGGATGATGGAAAAACCTATCCATATTATCCTGTTGAAATATCATCTGCTTCTCATCCTTTTTACACTGGTAAGCAAAAAATTATTGATACAGGTGGTAGAGTACAGAAATTTGAAGAAAGGTTTGGTAAGAAAAAATAAAGATCTCAATTTACACCTGAACTCCCAAATCCTTTATTACCCCTTTTTGATTCTATAAATTCTTCAACAATTTCAAAGTTCGCTTGTAATACAGGAACAATAATCATTTGTGCTATTCGATCACCTGAATGAATTGTAAACTCTTGGTCAGACCTATTCCAAGCTGGAACCATGAGCTCGCCTTGATAGTCAGAATCTATTAATCCAACTAAGTTTCCAAGCACTATTCCGTGCTTAGAACCAAGTCCAGATCTTGGAACAACAAGCGCCGCTAAACCTTCGTCTGCTAGATGCATTGCAAAACCCATTGGTATAAGTTCTGTTTTGCCTGGATTTAAAATTAACTTATCCTCAATACATGCTCGCAGATCAAGTCCTGCAGAACCTTTAGTTTCATATTTTGGTAGTGGTATTTTTTTTCCAATAAGCGGACTAATTATTTTTAATTTTATGTCTATCAATTTATCATTTCCTTAGGTTTTATAATTGATATTAAACTACATTTTGATGGCGCAAGAGTTTTCCATTTTCCTTCAAAGCTTATTTTCGCTAGATTGCATGTTGTAAACCTATTAATGTGCTCATTTGTGAGCATTTCTGTTAGCGTATGTAAGGTTGGATTATGTCCGATTATTAAGATCTTTTTTATATCATCACCTAATTCATTAATTGTATTTACAATATCCTCTACCTCACCAAAGTATAAATTATTTGTATAAGTTGCTTTTTCTATTTCAAAATTAAAGCCATCAGCTACTAAATAAAATGTTTCCAAAGCTCTTTTTGCATTTGAACAAATCACTTTATCAATATTAAAACTATTTTTTTTTATAAAGCCACATAATTTTTTGGCTTCTCTTATACCTCTATCAGCAAGGGGTCTATCAAAATCTGAGAGATAAGAGTCCTTCCACGAAGATTTTGCATGCCTTAGAATAAATATTTCTTTCATAATATTCATTATAGTATTGATAAGTAAGCTTCTGTTCTATAAAATCGCGATTCTATGAGTAAAAAATGCCAAGTAACAGGAAAAATGCCACAAGCAGGAAACAATGTTTCCCATGCTAATAATAGAACTAAAAGAAAATTCTTTCCAAATCTCCACACACACAAATTTTGGGTAGAATCTGAAAATAAATTTGTTAATCTAAAAGTTTCAGCCAAAGGCATGAGGATTATAGATAAAAAAGGCATTACCCAAGTTTTAAAAGAGATTAGAGCTAAAGGCGAAAAAGTATAAACCTAAATCTTATTAAAACCGGATGCGTGTTTCATAAAAAAAGTTTTTAAAAACTTATTTTTATTTACCGAACTTAATCCCCAATTCCTAATCAATTTTAAGTATAAGTTCTCATTACCAAATAAGTGAACAAAGAAATCCATAGATTTAAGCATTACTAAATTTAAAGACTTTCTTCTAATTTCATACCTTTTCAGAGCAATCTTTTCGCTGAGATTAGAACCCTTCTTATAATTATCTATAATCTCTTCACAGAATATGTCTGCATCTGCAAATCCTAAATTAATGCCCTGTCCTGCTAGAGGGTGAATAGAATGTGCTGAATCTCCAAGCAATACAATTGTCTTATTAACATAATTCTTATAATAATGTTTTGATAAATTAAAATTGAGTATTGATGATGTTATTTCTAACTTTGTATTTAATTTTTTTTCAAAATAACTTAAATTCTCGTTAACGTAATCGGTGTAGTCTTTTTTTTCTAAATCCGTATTTTTTACGGACCAAACAACAGTCATGTTGTTATCTTTTGGAGAAGGCATAAGGGCAAATATTCCTCTTTCAGAAAAAATTTGTTTTGCAATGCTTTCGTCATAATTTTCAGCTTTGACTAAAAACGTGAATGCAACTTGTTCATAATTACTATTAAAACTTTTGAGCAATGATAATTTAGCAACTCTAGAAGATCTTCCATCACAAGCAGCAACAATGTTAGTAGTAAATTTTTTTCCATCAATTAATATAACCTCAGTTGAATTATTATCTTCTTGAAAATTAATTTCGTTTATTTCTGCATTAAAAAAAGTATTCTCCTTGTTATGACAAGAAAGTTTATTTTTTAGCTCATCAAACATCACAACATACGACAGATTTTTTTCGTTTATATCTTTTGCATCAAAATCAATTGCACCAGAACCCTCTCCATCTCTAACACTTATTTTTGTAACGGGTTGGTTTTTTACCTCAATATTCATATCTTTTAATAACGCCATAGAGTAGCTATTGAGGGTTACAGTTCTGATACTCTGCACTTGATTTGAGGAGTTTGATAGTTTTTCGATAATTATGGATGAGATATTATTTTTTTTAAGTCTTAATGAAATGTAATTCCCAATGACACCTGATCCTGAAATAATTATTGGTACATGCATTTGTTTATGCCATTAATGCTTCTATTTCTTTGGGATCTGTTGGAACTTTTTTTGTTAAGTTAATATTTCCAGATTCTGTTACAAGAATATCGTCTTCAATCCTAATACCAATTCCTTTCCATCTCTCCTCAACATCCAAGCTGCTACTGATATAAATACCGGGTTCTATAGTTGTAATCATGCCTGGCTTATATGTCATGTGTTCACCATTTTCCATATAGTCACCAGAATCGTGAACATCCAAACCTAGCCAATGACCAACTTTATGCATATAAAAATCTTTAAAAGAATCTTTTTCAATTAGTTCATTTTTCTCACCTTTTAAAATTCCAAGAGCTATCAAACCTTCTGTGATCACAGACTCTGAAACTTTTTGTGGTTGCATAATATTATTGCCACTCTTCACAGCATCGGTAGCAGCTTTGTGGGCATCTAAAACCACTTTGTATATAGCTAGTTGCTCCTCAGAAAATTTTCCATTAATTGGATAGGTCCTAGTTATATCTGAAGCATACATTTCGTACTCACAACCGGCATCAACTAAAAGCAAATCAGAGTCATTTAATTTTTGATTGTTTTTAACATAGTGAAGAATGCATGCATTTTCACCACCAGCAACTATAGGAGTATAGGCAGGATATCTCCCACCCTTTTTACTAAACTCGTATAAATATAATGCTTCTATGCTTTGCTCATTTAAACCAGGTTTAACAGATTTCATTGCTGTAATATGTGCATCAGCAGATATTTCACAAGCTTTTTTAATTATATTAATTTCATGATCATCTTTTATTAATCTCATATTACCTATAATTGATGTGCTATCTGCTAGCTCTATTGACTGACTATGTCTATCTTTTTTATTCGCTTTAAGTGTCCAATCAATAACGTCTTCATCAAAACCCTCTTTTTTGCCAAAAGCATAAAAAACTTTATGTTTACCATGCAAAAGGTCTGGAATAATTTCATGTATCTCATCAACATTGAAAGCACTATCAAATTTATAATTACTGACAGCTCCTTCAGGGCCTTCTCTAAAACCATCCCAAATTTCTTTTAACTTATCTTTTTTTGGTACAAAAATTATTGACTCTATTTGATTATCTTTTTTTATAATTAAAATTAATGACGAAGGTTCTTCAAATCCTGAAAAATAATAAAAAGTACTATCTTGTCTAAATGCATATGATGAGTCGGAGTTTCTTAATTTTAGATCTGCACCAGGAATTAAAATAGCAGTATTATCTGGTAGAAGATTATTTAGTTTCTCTCTTCTTTTGGAATATATTGAATTAATCATGATCTATTTTACTATTTTATTTATAAATTTTTCCAATTCAATCGAGTACAATTAATAAATGACAAAAAAAAATGATTTCTCTAGTGATTCTCTAGAACAGAAAGTTGATCTACTAATCAAACGTTTTGAAGAACAAAAAGGGATTATTGATTCTTATATAGAAAGAGAAAGAGATTGGAAGAAATCAAAAGTGCTTCATAATAAAGAAATCAAAGATTTAAAAAAAACTATAAAAAAGCTAAGGTCTGTAAAGTAATTAAATGCCGAAATTAGAGACAGTTTCATTAAGAATATTTGGAAGAGATCTAACTCTGTCATGTCCTGCCAATGAGAAAGATAATCTCTTAGAAGCATCTAAACTCTTCAATGAAGAACTCGATTCAATTAATGATAAAAATAATGCATTAATAATTGCAGGTTTATCTTTAGCAAATAAATTACTCTCAGATAAAAATGTTTCTGATAAAGTCGATAATAAAGAAATTGAAAGTCTGATAAAAAAAATAGACTCTGTTTTATAACTAATTTATACTTTTTTATACATTCTGGTTCATTCGCTTATGTGTTAATAAATTTGAACCGATACAATTAAATAGGTGATATTCCCCTACCATTGTTGAGCAATACCTATTAAGGGAAGCCTGATTTGGTATGAAATTCACCACCTGACCTTTCGGTTCAGGTACGACACATGGCGGTGATTTGGTTTGTTAGCCTCGGCACAATATATGGTGAAAAATAAAATAAGAAAATCACTCTTTGAGCAGGGGCAATTTTTATCTAATGAATACATAAAAAAAGCTAGCCAAAGTATTCAAATGTCAGCAATAGAAAAGATTGATTTAAAGTCATCATTTAATACACTTTTATATTTTCCCTTTAGAAACGAAATCTGTATTGATATTATTCTGGATAAACTTGATAGATATTCATGCAGTGTCTACATGCCGAGAATTTTCACTAAATCAAAAATGAAATTTAATCTTTATAATAAAAATGAATCTCTTACAAAAAATGTTTATGGAATTGACGAGTTAAGAAATAAAAATTATTTGGATCCATCTTTATTTCATACAATGTTTGTGCCATTTGTTGGAGTTGACATCAATGGAAAAAGACTTGGATATGGTGGTGGTTATTTCGATAGAGCATTAAGCAATCTCAAAAAAAATAATAATAAGCCTACTATCATTGGTCTTGGATATGAATATCAGATTCTTAAACAAAATATTGGTGAAGATCATGATATTAAATATGATATTGTTATAACAGAAACAGATATACATTTTTTTAGCTGATATATACAATGCCTTTCATATATTCAATATAATGAAAAAATTCCCATATCTAGTTTTTCTTCTTGTGTTAACTATTCACAGTAAGGAGATAGTTGTAGATGGAGACCTGAATGAATCTGAGTGGAAAAATGCTGTAGTTATAAATGATTACTTTGAGGTTTCACCTTATACTCGAGAGCCAGCAAAAGAAAAAACAGCTGCCTTAATATTTTCTAACAAGGATGGAATATATATAGGCTTCAAAAACTATCAAGAAAATTCATCAATGCTTGCTCAAAAGTCTATGCGAGATGAAACACCTAATACAAGTGATCAAAATGGAGTTGCTATAGATTTTGATGGAGATAGATCGAAAGCATACATGTTTCAAGTTACTTTAGCTGATATTAAAGCAGATGGTATAAGAGCTTTAGGAAGTTTTCCAAAATATGATTGGGACGGTGACTGGGAAGTAAAAACAAAAAAATATAATGGTTATTGGGTATCTGAGTACTATATTCCTTGGAATGTGGTACTAATGAAAAATGTTGATACTGAAAAAAGAGAAATTAATATTACAACATTTAGATATATCGCAAGAGATCAAACTTGGCTTAATGATTCAAAAACGAATGGATTTCGATCAAATTTTTTATCAAATATGAAAACAATCAAAGTGGATAATTATACAAAAAGCAAGCTTAATTTTTTTCCATACATATCTAAAACATATAACTCAGTTACAGATTTTGATGAAGATAAAATCGGAACTGAGGTGTTTTATAATACAGGTACAGGGAAACAAGTTAACTTAACTATTAATCCTGATTTTGGGCAAGCTGAAAGTGATGAAGTGATAATTAATTTTTCTGCACAAGAAACTTTTTATTCAGAAAAAAGAGCCTTTTTTAATGAGAATCAATCCTTATTTAATCTCTCACATTATGATAGATATAGAATCATTAATACTAGAAGGATTGGTTCAGCATCATCATATGATTGCTCTTCCTCAATTAATGAAGAGGCGTGCAATAGATCTAGAAAAACATATACCGATATTGATTTTGCATTAAGATTTACGCAAAAAGTTAACAACAAAGATTTTGGAATTTTTGTTGCAAAAGAAGCAGACGAATCATTTACAAAAGGTCGTGACTATATTGCACTAAGATCGAAAACAAAAGTTGGAACAAAAACTTTTGGTCACTTCTTGACGCATGTTGAAGATAATTTTTTGAATGAAGGTTCAACAGTGGGAGTCTTTGATTATAGCAATGTTAAATCAAATAAACTTACACTTTATAACGACGTTCTTGCCTCTGAGAAAGATGGGCAAACAGGTGTAGGATTGCGATCGCAATTTGTCTATAAACCAACTATTTTAAGCAAGGCCACTGGAAGTTTACTCTTCTTTGAAGATGATTTTAAACTTAATGATTTTGGATATTTAAAAAGAGGTGACTGGTTTCATTTAGGAGTTGGTGGTGATAATACATTAAACAAATTTTCTCCAGAAAGTCCTTTGAATGAATTTGAATTTGGTATGGACATAAATTATGATGCTGATACTTCAGGTAATTCTAATCCAATAAGAATAAGCCAAAAAAATGAATTTACATTCAAAGATACTTCAAAATTTCAATTTTCATGGGATTTTAAAACATCTGGAAAAAATACAACAATTACAAGAAAGAATGAGACCTACCCTTTCGTTAAAAAAACTGGAAGTGTGAGTTTTAATCTAGATTACGAAGCTCCGTATTTTAAAAAATGGACCTATGATTGGCGTATAGGATACGAAAACGGCGATAAATATAGTACCTGGGATTCTGAAGGCTATGAAAGAAAATTTGCAAAAATAGCAGGTTCATTTTTCCCAACTGAAAACATTTTAATAAAATCACAGTTCAGAATAAGAACTGAAGATGAATGGCTGAACTGGATACAAGGAAATGAACTTGCAGTATATAGCTTAAGTCAAAAAATTATTTCAATTGATATGAATTGGTTTAGAGGAAATAAACATGAAATAAGACTCAAAAGCCAATTTGTTGCTCTTGAGGCAAGAAATCCTAAAAGTCTAATTGTTGATTCCTTGGGATATCTATCAAGTGGTTCAAATGATGTTGCTTCTTTTTCTGATGGAATTACCTCATTTCAAGTTAGATATAAGTATGAAATAGCTCCTCTTTCTTATTTATACCTAGTTTACTCAAAAGGCGGGAATGTATATGAGGATAATAATGAAAGAGATACGAAACAAATATTTAAAGATCCATGGGAAGATGCTGCTAACGAAGTTCTTTCGGTAAAAATTAGATTAAAATTCTGAATCTATTTTAAGAAGTTTTTATAGGCCTTATTTGAAGTTTCTTCAATAAAAATTGTCCCAGATTTTCCTAGATGTTTGATCAATAAATTTTTATCTTTGCTTTGATCCTCTATACCAACTAAAATTTTTGCAAAAGCTGAGCCCAAATTTCTGTAGTGAAATAACGAAATATTCCACTTAGTACCAAACTTCTCTAAAAAAGCTAGAAGCGCACCTGGTTTTTCCGGAAATTCTCCTCTAAATATTCTTTCCTTGTTATGGACATCGCTTTCATTTGAATTTCTTCCACCAACCATATGTCTTAAATGATCATTAGCAATTTCATTGTCTGAAAGATCACTGAATTTAAAGTTTTTTCGGTTTAGCTTATTTTTTAATATTTCAAATGACTTATCAGTTTTTGTTCTAATGCCAACTAGAACAAAAGCATCTTTGTTATTAGACTTTCTGTAATTAAATTCAGTTATTTGTGAGTTTCCAAATATTTTACATAGGTTTAGGAAGCTTCCTGGAATTTCAGGTATTTTAATGCTTAATATTTTTTCTCTTTTTTCACCTAATTCGGATCTTTCAACAATGTAAGGGAGTCTTTGAAAATTTAAGTTTGCGCCAGAACTTATCGCAAGCAACTTTTTATTTTTAAGATTTTTAGAATATTTTTTAAGACCAGCAAGAGCAACAGCTCCAGCTGGTTCTGAAAGAACTCTTGTATCTTCAAATATATCTTTTACCGCAGAGCAAACCTCATCTACTGAGACTGTCATTACTTCATCAACGCATTCTTTGATGACATCAAGATTGTTTTTTCCAACTTGAGCGACCGCAACTCCATCTGCAAAAAGACCTACTTCTTTTAAAAGTGTTCTTTTATTAGCTTTAATAGCATCATACAAGCAGGCAGAATCTTCTACTTCAACACCAATAATCTTAACTTTTTTAACATGTTGCTTTATCCATGCAGAGATACCTGCAAGAATACCACCTCCTCCAACAGGAGCAAATATCACATCAAAGTCATTGTTGTCTTCAAGAATTTCTTTTCCAATTGTTCCCTGGCCAGCTATTGTGAACTTATCATCAAAAGGGTGTATAAAAGTCATTTTATTTTTTGTTGACATCTTAACGGCATGATTAATAGCTTCACTGACATTATCACCAGCCATAGTAACTTTGGCACCCATATTTTTTACTGCTTTAATCTTTATTTCTGGAGATGTTACTGGCATAACTATCAAACATTTTAATTTTAGTTTTTTACAAGCGTTTGCAACGCCTTGTGCATGGTTTCCAGCAGAAGCAGCAATAATGCCACATTTTTTAAGTTCGCTTGGGAGATTGAAAATTTTGTTATATGCGCCTCTATTTTTAAAAGAAAATATTGGCTGTAAGTCTTCTCGCTTTAAGAAAATTTTATTGCCATCTTTCATTGAAAGATTTGATGCAAAAGTTATAGGCGAATTAATTGCTACGTCATACACAGATGCATTTTCAATCATGTTAAGGTACTTTTTTGAATTTTTAAAAGAACCTGTTTTTTTAATTTTTAGTCTCAACTTAACTATCTCTATGTAATTTTCTTGTATTATAACTGCATGAATACTCCAAAGATAAATGTTGCAAAGCAAGCAGTCAAATTAATTGAAAAAAAAATAACGCCAGAAACCATTATTGGAATTGGTACTGGATCAACTGTTAATTTTTTTATAGACGAGCTTAAGAAATATAAAAATCTTTTTAAGGGTGCGGTTTCCTCTTCAAACGCTTCAACAAAACTGCTTAATGATTCTGGAATTCAAACATACAATCTTAATGAAGTATTAGAAATTGAGTTCTATATTGATGGGGCTGACGAAGTATCTAAAGACAATTATTTAATTAAAGGTGGAGGTGGTGCTCATACAAGAGAAAAAATTGTCGCCTCAGCTGCCAATTATTTTATATGTATCGTTGATTCATCAAAATTAGTGAATCAACTTGGGGCTTTCCCCTTGCCAATAGAAGTTATTCCTGAGAGCAGAAGCCTTGTATCAAGAAAGATAGTCTCTATGGGGGGCATTCCACTTTATAGAAGTGGATTCTTAACAGATCAAGGTAACGAAATTATTGATGTAAAAAATTTAGATATTTCTGATCCAATGAATCTTGAAATGGAATTAAATAATATACCTGGTGTTGTTGAAAATGGAATATTTGCTGTTAATAAACCTAGTGAAATATTGGTTGGAAAATAATCTAGAGAAGGTTCTCTATATCATTTAATAGTTCTTCAGAATCTGGTTTCACACCCGAATTATATGATTTAATAACTTTACCCTCTCTCGATATTAAATATTTATAAAAATTCCAACCTGGGCTTACGCCAGATTCTGCAAATAATTTTTTATAAAATGGATGTGCTTTTTTTCCTCGAACTTTTGTAGTTGAATACATAGGAAAATCTACTCCGTATTCGGTAGAACAAAATTCTGCAACATCTTTTTCAACAGAAAATTCTTGCATGAAGTCTCTGGATGGAATTCCTACAACTACTAAACCATTGTCTTTATATTTGTCATACAAATTTTGTAAGCCTTCATATTGATAAGTATAGCCACATCGACTTGCTACATTTACCACAAGCATTACTTTATCTTCGTATTTACAAAAATTTTCATATTGAGATGAATCCAATATTTTCATATCAGTGTTCAATAGACTAGAACATGCATACGAAAATGATGAAAAAAATACAAATAAAAAATATATATATTTCATGATACCTATTATATATTAAATGCTATATAGGGGTAATTGCAGCGATAGAAGTTACAAACAAACAAGTTAAAAATAATATTTCAAAAATGTCTCTATAATTATGTTTCATAATATGCCTAAAAAGGAGGGTTAAAAACCCTCCACAATTTCAGATTTGTCAGCAAAATAATAGGGGGAGAGGAGTGCTGACAACATTATTATAATTATTTATATTTAATTATCAATAGAAATGATAAATTAATTGTAATTTTTATTAAAAAAGACGGATTTGCAGCAAAATTTTGATATTTTTTTAGGTATAATGCCCCTCTTAGCGATAAAAAGGAGAATAAATTGAAAGGCACAGTTTTATATGAAGTAAATGATGATGTAGCTATCTTAACCATTGATAATCCACCAGTAAATCCCTTAAGTGAGGGTGTCAGAAAAGGATTATATGATGGAATTATTAAAGCTGAGAATGATGATAATGTTGTAGGTATTGTTCTGACAGGACAAGGAAAGGCTTTTATTGCTGGTGCTGATATATCTGAATTTGGTGCACAAGATATTGGTACGGATCTCCATACAGTATTTTCTAAAATAGAATTTTGTTCAAAACCTGTTGTTGCAGCAATTAATGGTGTTGCCCTTGGCGGAGGTTTAGAAACAGCACTGTGCTGTAATTATAGAATTGGCTCTCCAGCAGCCTTAGTAGGCCTTCCTGAAGTAAATTTGGGGCTTTTACCAGGTGGTGGTGGTACTCAAAGACTGCCTAGAGTTGTTGGACCAGAAGAAGCTTTAAAAATGATGTTAACGGGTAGGCATATTAATGCTAAAAAGGCATTATCAATGGGAATTTTGGATTCATTATCCGAAAATGTTGTCCAAGAATCTATAGATTTTGCAAAAAAAATAGCAAAAGATACAAATGAGCACCCTCTTGTTCGTCATTTAAACGATAAAATAATAGATTCTAGAGGCGATGATAACGTTTTAACAGAAGCAAGATCACTTGTTGCAAAAACTAGAAAGGGACAATTTGCCCCTGGACAAATAATAAAGTGTGTTGAATCCGCTATAAATTGTGATAATTTTGATGAGGGGCTTAAGAAAGAACAAGAGTATTTTATTGAATGTCTACTTCATCCTCAAAGAGAAGCAATGATAAATATCTTTTTTGGTGAAAGGTCTGCATCTAAAGTATCGGATATACCAAAAGATACCAAACTAATTGATATAAAAAAAGCAGGCATTATTGGATCGGGAACAATGGGTGGTGGTATTGCAATGTGTTTTGCAAATGCAGGCATACCTGTACACATAATCGATCAAGATGAAGATAATTTAAAAAGAGGTATTTCAGTAATAGAAAAAAATTATGATTTTATGGTTAAAAGAGGAAGATTAACAAGTGATCAAAAAGATGCTGTTTTTGGTTTAGTTGATTCAAGTTTAGACTATTCTGATCTAAAAGATTGCGACATTGTTATTGAAGCTGTTTATGAAAATCTAGACCTTAAAGAAAAAATATTTAAGTCTCTAGACGAGCAAGTTAAGCCTGGCGCAATACTTGCAAGTAATACATCAGGTTTAGATATTGATTCTATTGCATCAGTAACTAATAGACCTGAGCTAGTAGTGGGTACTCACTTTTTTAGTCCTGCAAACATTATGAGACTATTAGAAGT
>CENU01026756.1_pt1 | contig 12112 bp, 13 predicted proteins | sample 361331 | NCBI WGS metagenome assembly CENU01 (sample SAMEA2619766, study PRJEB7988) | marine metagenome | isolation source: saline water (ENVO:00002010), including
TCTCCTAATGAGTTTAAAAATTTTATAGGTGACGATATTAAATTAGATCCAGTAATTATAGATAAATCTACAACTGTAGAGGAAATACTAACATTCTATATGGGTAAAAACACTCCTGATAGACAGCAATTTATAATAGATAATCTTAAAGTTGAACTAGATCTCATAAACGAAAATCTAAATGATTGAAAAAGATGAAAACATAGATTCGGATTACCCTAATACGCTTACTAGAGTTGGAGGAATGTATAAAGAGTGGTTTCTAGACTATGCCTCATATGTAATTCTTGAAAGGGCAGTTCCCGATTTAATGGATGGTTTAAAGCCAGTGCAAAGGAGGATATTACATTCAATGTTTGACCTAGAGGATGGTAGATATAATAAAGTGGCTAATGTAGTAGGCCATACAATGCAATATCACCCTCATGGAGATGCTAGTATATCTGATGCTATGGTGCAAATTGGTCAAAAAGAGCTATTAATTGACATGCAAGGTAACTGGGGTAATATATATACCGGGGATAAAGCTGCTGCATCAAGATATATTGAAGCAAGATTATCAAAATTTGCACTGGAGGTTGTATTTAATCCAAAAACTACCAATTGGCAACTTTCCTATGATGGACGTAAAAAAGAGCCTATTCACCTTCCTGTTAAATTCCCATTATTATTAGCTCAAGGAGCAGAAGGTATTGCTGTTGGTTTATCAACTAAAATTTTACCCCATAATTTTAATGAGTTAATTGATGGGAGTATAAAATATCTTAAGGGAAGAAGCTTTAAGCTTTATCCTGATTTCCAAACTGGAGGTAGTATAGATATTAAGAATTATAATGATGGAAATAGAGGTGGAAGAGTCAAGGTAAGAGCTAAGGTTGAGAAATATGAAAAGAATGTGATTATAATCAAAGAGATACCATATGGAACAACAACAGCTTCTTTAATTGAGTCTATTATAAAAGCCTCTGAGAAAGGAAAATTAAAAATTAAGAAAATTGAAGATAATACTTCATCTGAAGTCGAAGTTCTTGTTTATCTGCCTTCTGGATCTTCAGTTCAGAAAAGCATAGACTCATTATATGCATTCACACAATGTGAAGTTTCTATATCACCATTATGTTGTATTATTTCACAGAATAAACCACAGTTTTTAGGCGTAAGAGAAATACTAAAAATTTCTACGGATAATACAAAAGATCTATTAAAAAAAGAATTAGATATCCAACTTACTGAACTTGAAAATCAATGGCATACCATATCACTTGAAAGAATATTTATTGAAAACAGGATATATAGAGATATTGAAGAGAAGACTACATGGGACGATGTTATTTCAATAATTGAGGATGGACTTAAACCATTCAAAAATAGATTGAAGAGACAGATAACTACTGATGACATAAAGAAACTTACTGAAATTCCTATTAGGAAGATATCAAAGTTTGACCTTGATAAGGTTAAAGAAAAATTAGCTAGTATAGAAGCTAACATAGAGGAGGTTAAAAATAATCTTAAACACCTAGTAGAATACACAATTCAATATTTTACTCATTTAAAAAAACAATATGGTAAAGACAAAAAGAGAAGAACTCTTATTAAGGAATTTGATGATTTAGATAAAAAGAAAATATCAATAAAGAATCAAAAACTATATGTAAATAGAGAAGAAGGTTTCGTTGGCACTTCAATGAAAAAAGATGAATTAGTCTGTGAGTGTTCTGATCTAGACGATATAATTATTTTTACTGAGGAAGGAATAATGAAAGTAATTAAGGTTGATTCAAAAGTATTCGTTGGAAAGAATATTAAACATATTTCATTATTTAATGCAGATAGTAAAAGTAAAATTTATAATCTAATATATAGAGATGGAAAAAATGGAACATCCTTCATGAAAAGATTTAAAGTCTCCGGTGTCATTAGAGATAAAGAATATGTTTTAACTCAAGGAAAAGACTTATCCAAGATCTTTTACTTTAGTGTAAATACAGTTGATGAAGCTGACCTAGTAACAGTTTATTTAAGAAAAAAACCATCTCTAAGAAAAGATAAATTTGAACAAGATTTTGGAGACCTAATCATAAAGGGTAGGGATTCCAAAGGTAATATTGTAACTAAAGACTCAATAAGAAAGGTTTCATATAAGTCAAGAGGATCTATTTTAAAAAAAGATGATGAAGTTGAAAATATTGAGGTCCAAGACGAACAACAGGTATCCAACGAAAATGATGAAAGTCAAACTAAGCTCAACTTTTAGCTTGAATAATTTAAAGATTTGAAATTCTTTTAACAGTCCCTCTACTTATCTTTTGTGGATCATTAACTTGTGAAAATTCAAAATCATATTTATCCCCATAAGTTCTTAAAATCTTTATTCTAACTGGTCGTTTTTCTTGATTGGTCCTAGGTTTTAATTTAGTTAATAGAAACTCACAATTATTAACCCACTTAATGGATGATGAATCTTTAATACCATTATATAACTCGATCTCAAATTCATTAGTTCTCGTAAAAGTTGAAGTAATAAGAGAGTCATTAACTTCTGTTGAAAACTGAAATACACCCGTTTTGAAATCAACACAATTTCTTTCAACGTTGTAGCATGACATGAATAAAAAGGTAAAAATTAATATTTTTTTCATCTAGAGCTTTTCAATTTGCTCAAATTTATTGTTTTCGTATATAATAATGATTGATTTAACTCTATTATTTGATTCTTTAAAAGAAACTTGACTATTATCTTGAAAGTGTGAAGAGAAAAGATCCTCAGAGGCCTTAATTTCACTTTTTTTGGATAAAGTGCTTCCAAAAATAAGATAATCTGTAGTTATATCATGAAATTCTTCAGAAATCTTAGTTATTATATCTAAACTAGCTTTATTTCTTTTTGAGAGAAGGTGAGAGATAGATGATTTAGGAACCCCTATTTTTTCAGCAAATTCTGAGTTTGTTAAATCATTATCTTCTATAATCTTTTTGATTCTATATAATACTGATTCTTTATTCATCTTTCACTTTTATTAAATGTTGTAAATAATTGATTTACAGTGTTTATATATTTATAAATTTACAAATGTAAACATAAAAAACATTTGTAAAATAAACAATAATATTGATAAAAAAAAGGAGAAATAATTGTAATTATTGAATTATATTCATAAAATATTGAAAAATGATAAGAAAATTTTAATATTTTAGCATATATACCTAACAATATGCTAAAATTAGATGACGTTGACAGAAAAATCCTTGATATTTTAATAGATAATACAAGAACACCCTTCACTGATATTGCGAAAAGGCTCCTGATCTCCCCTGGGACAGTTCATGTTAGAGTAAAAAAAATGGAAGATCTAGGTATTATAAAAGGCTCATCTTTAACTTTAGACTATAAAATGCTTGGTTATAACTTCATTGCTTATGTAGGGATTCTTATCGACAGATCAAGAAGAACTTATGAAGTGATTGCAGAACTTGAAAAGAAACCTTATGTAACTGTTGCTCACATAACATCAGGTAAGTACAACATATTCTGTAAGATAAGAGCAAAAGGTACAGAACATGCTAGAGAGATCATTTTCTCTATAGATGATGTGGAAGGTGTTCTTAGAACTGAGACAATGATATCATTGGAAGAGAGTATAAATGATAAAAAGAGATTGATGAAGAATATTTTTAATGAACTATAACTTATTCATTGTAAAACACAAAAGATTCTTTAAAGAGGTCTTTGTTTACAGTTTGATCAATGACTGGTTTTCCAATTTCTTTTAATAATACAAAGTTAATCTTACTCCCCTCATTTTTCTTGTCATAGACCATAAGATCATATATATTCATTACATCATCTTCTTCTAAATGAATTAAACTGAAATACTTTTTTAGATGCTCTTTAACAGACAATACATCCTTCAAAGGAAAATTAAATTTTTTGTGTGAGATAAAAAGTTCAGCAATTATACCTATAACAATAGCTTTACCATGTTTAAGATCAGCTATTTTATCAGAAATATAAGAATAAGACTCTACCGCGTGTCCAATAGTATGACCTAGATTAAGAATTTTTCTTATGTTTGACTCATACTTGTCAGATTTGACAATTTCATTCTTCACTAATGAATAACTATTAATTATATAACTCGAATCTTTAAATAAATCGAGTTTAACTAAGCTGTAAAAAGTTAAGTCAGGTTTGTTAGTTAATAAGCTGTGTTTGACAACTTCTGCATAACCATTAATAAACTCTTCTTTTGATAAAGTTTTTAAATACTCATTATCTAATAACACTTCTAGCGGTTCATTAAATACTCCTATTTGATTCTTTAATAGTTTAAAATCTATACCCGTCTTTCCACCATGTGCTGCGTCAACCATTCCTAAAAGTGTCGTTGGAATATTAATAAAGTCTATTCCCCTTAAATAAGTTGAAGCTGCAAAACCACCTATATCTGTCAAAACGCCACCACCAATGTTAATTAATAGGGATTTTCTATCAGCTTTAAAAGAATTTAGTTGACCCCATATTGATATACATGTATCAATATTTTTATTCTCTTCACCTGAAGGAATAATTATTTTATTAAATGATTTAATACCACTTTTGTTAATGAAAAGCTCAAGGCAAAACTGCTCCGTGTTTTCATCTACTAATATAAATATCGATGAAAATTTATCTGAACTAATTTTTTCAGCTATGGATAAATAAAGATCAGTTTTCATTTATTAATTTTTTATCTAGATTTACTGCAAAATTAGGTATTTATTTTATGCTTTTAGACAATACTAAAAATGGATTTATACTAAAAACAGACTTTGAGTTAAGAAAAGCATATCTTATATTTAAAATTATTTCAAATAAAACACTTACAAACCTTGGCAAAACAGCCCTTGAGATTGCATTAAAATTAAGACTTCCAATATTATTTATTATCAAGGGTACGGTTTTCGAACAGTTTTGCTCAGGCGAAACACTGGATGCATCTTTTGATACTGTAAAAAAACTCAATAATAAAAATGTTAAAAGTTATCTTCACTATTCTGTAGAAGGACTTGAAAATGAGGATTCTTATGATCAATCCTTAAAGGAGGTGCTATCCTCCATAGAATTTGTTGCAACAAAACCAATACTAGACTTTACGGTTTTTAAGCCAACAGCTATTGCATGCACTAGAATCTTAAAAAAAGTTTCTTCCAATGAACCTTTAGATCATAAGGAAAAGATACTTTTTGATAAGTCATTAGAAAGATTTGACAAAATTTGCTTTCTAGCATATAAAAAGAACGTAAAAGTACTTGTAGATGCAGAAGAATCATGGATTCAAAAAGCGATAGATCAAATTGTATTAAAAATGATGATAAAGTTTAACAAGGATAAGGTTGTTGTATTTAATACCTCTCAGATGTATAGACATGATAGATTAGATTATCTTAAAAGTCTTTACAAAGCTGCAAAAGAGAATAACTTTCATGTAGGCATTAAGCTTGTGAGAGGAGCATATATGGAGAAAGAAAATAAACGTGCAAAAAAAAACAATTATCTATCACCAATATGTAAATCAAAGGAATTAACAGATGATAACTATAATCATGGTGTAAGTTTCATTTTATCAAATTTAGATTTATTCTCCGTATTCTTAGGCACTCATAACGAAGAAAGCATATATAAAATAATTGAAATAATGAATTCTATGGGGATTAATAAAAATGATACAAATATCTGGTTTGGGCAGTTATATGGAATGAGTGATAATATTACATTTAATCTAGCAAGTGAAGGATTTAACGTAATAAAGTATCTTCCATATGGACCTATTAAAGAAGTAATTCCTTACCTTATAAGAAGAGCTGAAGAAAATACTTCTGTAAAGGGGCAGACATCAAGAGAGCTTCAGCTAATTAAAAAGGAACTAAATAGAAGATATTCTATCTAATCTCAACTATTGCTTTTTTATCACAGTTTTCAACAAGTAAGCTTAAAGTTCCCGATTCAATAAAGTATAATGCACAAGGCTTTTTATCAACATCACTTTTGTTAAACCTAACCTTACCATTTGAAATAAAATCAACTAATTTTTCATTTTCAATAGAGTCTTGATCAGCTTTAAAAATTAGTTCTTTAGATATAATATTATCAATAACTCTTGCACTTGGCCCATAGTTACATGATGTTTTTTTACCATTAAAAATAAAAAACAAAAATATAGTTCCAATTATAAGACCGGTAGAGAAATAATACAATCTTTTTAAAAAACTCATCTATTTTTTTTAAGTATTCTAGAGTTAGAATCTTTAGTAATTGTAAACTTATTATATTCTGAGTCAATCAACTCCTCAATCATTTCACCCCACTCAATAATACAAGTTTTTCCAGATTCTAGATATTCAAAAAAACCAATATTATCTAACTCTGATATATCTTTTATTCTGTAAAGATCCATATGGAATATAGTTTCATCTTTATTAGTTGAATATTCATTAACTATAGAGAAAGTTGGGCTAGACACATTGTCAATTACACTCATAAGCAATAACAATTCTTTAATTAATGTTGTTTTACCAACCCCCATTTCACCACATATTAAAATAATATTATGGTTAATATTTTTTTTGAGATCTCTTGAGGTCCTTTTTAACTCATTTAGTTTAAATTTTACATTCATATTAATCGAGCTAAATATAAGCATTTAACATAATTTTTTAATTTTGCAGATATGAATTTAACAGCTGGACAAATTGCTGATCAAATTAATGGGACAATAATCGGTGACAGAGATGTTGATATATTTAACATATCTAAAATTGAAGAAGGTGGAAAAGGTTCGCTTACATTCCTTGCAAATCCAAAATATACTGAATATATATATTCTACAAATGCTTCTGCTGCTATTGTAGCAAATGATTTTGAACCTTCAGAAAAAATTAATACGACTCTCATAAAGGTAAAGGACCCTTATTCTTCATTTACAACCATCTTAGAACTTTTCAATAAAGAGATTAAATCAAAAAAAGGTATAAGTGAATTTACAGTGATTGATAAATCTGCTAAAATTTCTGACTCATCCTATATTGGTTCATTTACTTCAATAGGAAAGAATTCTGAAGTTTCGGATAATTGTGTAATTGAAAATCAAGTTTATATTGGTAATAATGTTGTAATAGGTCAAGGATCTAAGATATTTCCGGGAGTAAAAATTTTAGATGATACAATAATTGGAAAAAATTGTATTATACACAGCTCATGCACAATTGGCTCCGATGGCTTTGGTTTTGCGCCAAATGATGATGGTAGCTATAAGAAAATACCTCAGACTGGAAATGTAAAAATAGGAGACAACGTTGAGATTGGTTCAAATTCGACTATTGATAGGGCAACACTAGGTTCTACTTTAATCCATAATGGTGTTAAACTTGATAATCAAATTCAAATTGCCCATAATGTTGAAATTGGAGAGAATACTGCAATTGCTGCGCAATCAGGAATAGCAGGTTCCACAAAAATTGGAAAAAATTGTATGATTGGTGGCCAAGTTGGAATTATTGGACACCTTAAAATTGGAGATAATGTTAAAATTCAAGCTCAGGCAGGAGTTACCTCCGATATTAAAAGTGATTCAAGGGTTACGGGAACACCAGCTATATCTTACATGAACTACAATAAATCTTATATTCACTTCAAAAACTTACCTGAAATAGTAAAAAAAATTGATAACAAGGACTGATGATAAGAAGAACTGTTCCCCAAAAAACAATTTCTAAGGAATCTTCACTTAGTGGAGTAGGGCTCCACACTGGTGAAAACGTTAAGCTTACATTTAAGCCAGCACCATCTAACACTGGTCTTGTATTTATTAGAGAAGATATTGACGGTGATAATTTAATTGAGGCGCATATAAAGCACATATCTAACACAGACAGAGGGACAAACCTTGACAACGGTTCTTTTAGAATTCATACTTCTGAGCATGTCCTAGCAGCTTTAACTGGATTAGATATCGATAATTGCTATATCTCTCTTGACGGAGCTGAAGTACCAATTATGGACGGTTCATCAAAATTTTTTATCGAAGCAATTGAAAATGCAAAAATTGTAGAACAGAATGCTCTTAGAGAAGAATTTTTTCCTACCGAAAAGATTTCTTATGAATGTGAAAATACAGGAAGTAAGATATCCATAATACCAGATAAAAATTATTCTTTAGATACCAAAGTAAATTATGACACAGAGGTATTAGGTATACAAACAGCTGTTTTAAATAATATAACTGAATTTAAAAATGAAATTTCATCTGCGAGAACCTTTAGTTTTCTTCATGAACTAGAGACTTTACTAGAAAATGGATTAATTAAAGGTGGCGATCTAAATAATGCTATCGTTTATGTTGACAAACCATTAGCTAATAGTAATATGGACAGGTTAAAAAAAGCATTTAATAAAGATGCAATATCAGTAAAAGAAAACGGAATACTTGATAATCTTAGTCTTCATTATCCAAATGAAGCTGCAAGACATAAATTACTAGATATTATAGGTGATTTAGCTTTAATTGGAATGAAGATAAGAGGAAAAGTTATAGCTGATAAACCAGGACACTCAATAAATGCTAAATTTGCGCAAAAAGTTTCTCAAGTGATAAAATTAGATAGAAAGAACATTTTACCTAAACTCAATTTTAACAAAAAACCATTAATGGACTCAAATCAAATAATGGATGTAATTCCACATAGACCTCCATTTCTTCTTATTGATGAAGTTTTAGAATTATCTGACTCTCATGTAATAGGTCTTAGAAGAGTCGAAGAAACTGAATCTTGGGTAAAGGGTCACTTTCCAGGAGCCCCTGTTATGCCTGGTGTACTTCAGGTAGAATTTATGGCTCAAGCAGGTGGAGTACTAGTATTAAACACTGTACCAGATCCGGAGAACTATCTTACTTTCTTTATGAAAATGGACAAATGTAAATTTAAAAATCCGGTAGTTCCTGGTGATACACTTATTTGTAAATTAGAGTTAATTTCTCCAATAAGGAGAGGAATAATACATATGTATGGTCATACCTTTGTCGGCAACGAGATTAAAAGTGAAGGTGAATTTATGGCAAAAATTGTAAAAAAAGATTAAATATGAATCAACCATTAGCATACGTACATCCAGGAGCAAAAATTGCTAAAAATGTTGTTGTAGAGCCTTTTTCAACTATAAATAACAATGTTGAAATTGGGGAAGGAACTTGGGTTGGATCAAATGTAACAATAATGGAAGGAGCAAGGATTGGAAAGAATTGCTCAATATATCCTGGTACAGTAATTTCTGGTAATCCTCAAGATTTAAAATTTGAAGGCGAAGACTCATTGTGTGAGATTGGCAATAACACAACTATTCGTGAATGTGTAACTATTAATAGAGGAACAAAAGATAGAGGAATCACAAAGATTGGATCAAATTGCTTAATAATGGCTTACTCTCATATAGCTCATGATTGTTTTGTTGGTGACAATTGTATCTTCTCAAATAACAGTACTCTTGCTGGACATATTACTGTTGGAGATTATGTTATTTTATCTGGATTTGTTGCTGTACATCAATTCTGTAGAATCGGATCACATTCTTTTGTTGCAGGTGGATCTTTAGTAAGAAAGGATGTTCCCCCATATGTTAAAGCAGCTAGAGAACCTTTATCGTATGTTGGGATAAACTCTGTTGGACTAAGAAGAAGAGGATTTGAAAGCAAGAAAGTCCATGAAATTCAAAATATATATAGAATACTTTATCAAAAGAAATATAATAATACTCAAGCTGTTGAGATTATCCAGGCAGAGCTAAATGCAACTCCTGAAAGAGATGAAATTATTCAGTTTATAGAAAATTCTCAAAGAGGGATAATGAAGGGATACTTTCAAAAAAATTAAATTATGGCAAGTACCAGTGATATAAGAAAGGGACTCTGTATTAAATATAATTATGATATATACAAGATAATTGAATTTCTTCATGTAAAACCAGGAAAGGGACCTGCTTTTGTTAGAACTAAATTAAAGAGTATTACTAATGGAAAAGTTTTGGATAACACATTTCCATCTGGTCATAAAATTGAAGAAGTAAAGGTGGTTACTAGTCAATATCAATACTTGTATAACGATACAGATTATTTTCATTTTATGAATAATGAAGATTATAATCAAATTACCATAGATAAAAATAAAATTGATTACCCTGAGCTTCTTAAAGAAGGAGAAAATGTCACCATAATTATTAATACTGAAGATAATAGTCCTCTATCAGTTGACATGCCCTTGAGTGTTATTTTAGAAGTAACTCACACCGAGCCAGGTGTCAAAGGAAATACTGCCACAAATGCTACAAAACCTGCTACTCTAGAGACAGGAGCTAACATCAATGTGCCTTTATTTATCAACGAGGGTGATAAAGTAAAAATTGATACTGAAAAAGGTCAGTATATCGAAAGAATAAAATAAATTTGTCAAAAATTAGACTAAATGAGTATTATAGTTAATAAAAACTCAAAAGTTTTAGTTCAAGGGTTTACGGGAAGTGAAGGTACATTTCACTCTGAGCAGATGATTGAATACGGAACTAATATTGTATGTGGAGTGACTCCTGGGAAAGGTGGTACAAAACATTTAGATAAGCCTGTATATAATACTGTTGCAGATGCATTAAATAATGAAGATATAAATACATCAATAATTTTTGTACCTCCAATGTTTGCTGCAGATGCTATAATGGAAGCTGCTGAATCAGGAATTAATACCATTGTAACTATAACTGAAGGAATACCTGTGAACGACATGACAAAAGTTGTATCTTATATAAAAGGAAAAAATATTAGATTAATTGGCCCTAATTGTCCCGGCATAATTACTCCTGAGGAAGCAAAAATTGGTATTATGCCTGGTTTTGTATTTAAAAAAGGGAATGTAGGTATAGTGTCAAAATCTGGTACCTTAACATATGAAGCTGCTGATCAAGTTGTTAAATCTGGATATGGAATATCAACTGCAATCGGAGTAGGGGGAGACCCAATAATTGGCACCACTCTTTTGGACTCTGTTCAATTGTTTATGGAAGATGAAGAAACTGATGTAATAGTTCTTATAGGAGAAATAGGTGGTCAATTAGAAATTGATGCTGCGAGATGGATAAAAGATAATGGAAATAAAAAACCAGTAGTTGGATTTATTGCAGGAGAAACAGCTCCAAAAGGTAGAAAAATGGGGCATGCCGGTGCAATTATTGGTGGTAAAGATGATACTGCATCTGCAAAAAAAAGAATCATGAGACAATCAGGCGTTAATGTAGTTGATTCTCCTGCAGATATTGGTAAAACTGTAAATGAAATACTTAACTAATGAAACTACTTGAATTAAAAGTTGCAATTATAACTGGAGGGAGCAGGGGTATTGGTAAATCTATTTGTAAGACTTTTGCTCAAAATGGTTGTAATGTTGCATTTACTTATAATAGCTCTAAAGAATCTGCAGAAAATTTATCTAAAGAACTTAATAAACTAGGAGTAAAGGCCAAAGCGTATAAAAGTGATGCTTCAAATTTTGATGATTCCACTAAACTAGTTGAAGATGTCTTGAATGATTTCGAGAAAATTGATATTCTGGTTAATAATGCTGGTATTAAAAAAGATAATTTATTAATGCGAATGGAGAAATCTGATTTTGATTCTGTGATTAATACAAATTTATCTTCTGTATTTAATCTTACTAAAGCTTCAATTAAAACATTCTTGAAGCAAAGAAATGGTTCAATCATAAATATTAGCTCTGTTGTAGGCGTTAAAGGAAATGCAGGGCAATCAAATTATTCTGCTTCAAAGGCAGGTATTATAGGTTTTTCGAAATCCATTGCTCTAGAATTAGGTTCTAGAAATATTAGAAGCAATGTAATTGCCCCTGGATTTATAGAAACTGATATGACAGACTCTTTATCAGAGGATGTTATTAACTCTTGGAAAGAAAGTATTCCACTTAAAAGAGGTGGTAATCCAAGTGATGTTGCAAATGCATGTGTGTTTTTTGCATCAGATTTATCTAGTTATATAACTGGACAAACTCTTCATGTAGATGGAGGAATGTTAACTTA
>CENU01064287.1_pt1 | contig 12087 bp, 10 predicted proteins | sample 361331 | NCBI WGS metagenome assembly CENU01 (sample SAMEA2619766, study PRJEB7988) | marine metagenome | isolation source: saline water (ENVO:00002010), including
GATAAAGAACGGCTTCGAACGCTGCTCAAAGACTTAGATCATGGGTGCTCTCACCTTTTAGACACGTACGAAACAGGTCGCCTCATTCGAGATGGGATCAAAACCGCCATTTTAGGGCAGCCGAATGCGGGTAAATCGACGCTTCTAAATGCATTGATAGGCCAGAACCGTGCGATTGTTTCACCCACTGCGGGAACAACTCGAGACACCGTCGAGGCCGATTTCTCCATTGATGGCGTCTATTTTCGGTTGATTGACACAGCTGGGATTCGCCAGACGACCGATGATATTGAGGTTGAAGGGGTTAAGAGATCCCAAGCCGCCATGCGCGATGCTGATCTCATTCTGTGGGTCAAAGATCAGTCCAAACCATTAGGCCCCGAAGAGATCGCCCTGCAGGAGTCTATGTTGGAAGCCAAAGCTCCTGTTATTCGCGTATTGACGCATCAAGACCTTGCGAAAGACCCCACCTTAGATTTTGCCAACTGGGATTTATCGTTTGACCTCACCACCCCTGATGCGTCACGACTCGGAGCCCTTTCTGATCTAATGATTGAGCGCACGCTTCAAGCTGAATATCTAAACGATGAGTCGACACTCGTGACCTCCAGCAGACATCGTCAAGCACTCATGGAAGCACAGGCGCACATCCAGTCAGCTATCCAGGGACTTGACCAATCTCTACCTGGGGACCTCATTGCCATTGATTTGCGTGGAGCGATTCAACAGTTTGGGCTCATCACGGGGGCAATCTCCAATGAGGATGTGTTGGACTCGATCTTCAGCCGATTCTGTATCGGAAAATAGAGAGCCAACGAAGTAGATCTTGACGAATCTACAGGATAACTATTGAATTTAGTTACATTAACCCCATATACAGCACATAATATACTGAGATGCTATCCGGTAGAGGAACGTGATAGTGATCTCAAAACGGTATTATTAGGATAAAAACTCTATCTGAGGGACAAAAATTCGTGAACAAAGACGATTTTATCATTCGAAGAACTTCCTCTGAAGACAAACACTTTGCGAAGACCATCACTAAAGAGATTGAGGAAAGCGCAAAAGCTAGAGGTACGGGAATTGCTCAGCGATCTGTTGAATATATAGAGCAAAAAATTGAACAGGGGAATGCGGTCATTGCATGTACGCAAGATGGAGACTGGGTTGGGTTTTGTTACATCGAAGAGTGGGGGCATGGAAAATACGTGGCTAATAGTGGACTGATCGTATCACTAGATTACCGCAAGACAGGTGTTGCAAAAAAAATAAAGCGACAAATCTTTCACTTGTCTCGTGAGAAGTATCCGAATGCGAAAATTTTTGGACTCACAACGGGCCTTGCAGTCTTGAAAATTAATAGTGAATTGGGATACAAGCCCGTGACCTATTCTGAATTAACGGATGATGAGAACTTCTGGAGTGGCTGTAAATCATGTGTGAACTACGACATTTTGACCCGCAAAGAACGACAGACTTGCTTGTGTACGGCGATGTTGTATGACCCCAAAGATGATGTTATTACGGATGAAACCACTGAGTTCTTCGAAGAGAAACAAACAGTATTTGAGCGATTATTTCGCCTAAAGTGGCGTAATCTGGGAAGTCAAAAAAAATGAGATAGTATGTCAAAATCAGTTGTTCTTGGATTTAGCGGGGGGTTGGACACTACATATTGTGCTATTTATCTATCAAAGGAACTAGGGTATGATGTCCATACAGTAACCGTAAACACCGGAGGGTTTAGCCAAAAAGAGCTTCAAGAGATTCAACAGCGTGCAGAGTCATTAGGAGTCAAAAGTCACAAAAATATTGACGGTACGAAGCAGTACTATCATACTATCATCCGATACCTGATTTTTGGTAATGTGCTCAAAAACCAAACATACCCACTGAGTGTATCCGCTGAGCGATTGTCTCAGGCACAACATATTGTCGATTATGCAAAATCATTAGGTGTCCAAGCTGTTGCCCACGGCTCAACAGGAGCAGGCAATGATCAGGTGAGATTTGACATGATGATTGAGACCTACATGCCCGAGGTAGAATTGATAACCCCTGTTCGAGATCAAGCCCTGTCTAGATCTGAAGAGATTTCTTTCTTGCAATCCCATGGAGTCGAAGTCGATGCATCAGAAGCCGCCTATTCTATCAATAAAGGGCTCTGGGGTACTAGTATCGGAGGTGTAGAGACTCTTCAGAGTATGGGTGATTTACCCGAGAAGGTTTGGCCAACCCAGCGAAAGAGAACCGATGAACTGGAATTACAACTACACTTTCAACAAGGTGAGCTATCTGGAATTGATGCAGAACACGTTGAAGATTCTGTTGAGGCAATCGAGAGGCTTAACAAGATTGGAGGTGAGTTTGCGATTGGTAGGGATATCCATGTTGGAGATACAATCATTGGGATAAAAGGGCGTGTAGCCTTTGAAGCTCCAGCCGCTATGATGATGATTAAAGCTCACCATGCGCTAGAAAAACATGTCCTTACAAAGTGGCAGCTTCACTGGAAAGACACGATTTCTTCATTCTATGGTAACTGGTTACACGAAGGGTTAATCATGGATCCTGTGATGCGAGACATTGAAGCCTTTTTAGAAAGTTCTCAGCAAAGAGTCACAGGAAGCGTGTTGTTGAGACTGCACCCCTACAGGTTTACCGTTGTGGGCGTGGAGAGTCCATATGATTTAATGCAATCTTCATTTGGTGCATACGGGGAAGAACAGGGGACATGGACCGGAGAAGATGTAAAAGGGTTTACGCGCATTTTTGGACTTCAAAACAAAATCTATCACCAAACCAAGAAAAGACCATGATTCATGCTGGAATACTTGGGTCTGCAGGATATACCGGTGGAGAGTTACTTCGTCTACTCTTGAATCACCCCTCTATTGAGAGGATTTCACCGTATTCTCGCTCACATGCAAATCAAGCGATTTCTAGTGTGCATGATGACATTCGCTCCGATAATCTATTATTCAAAGATGCAGGATCACTAAAGGAGGATTCTCCTGATGTTCTTTTTTTGGCGTTAGCTCATGGGGAAAGTCTAGAGTGGCTTCAGCAAGAATCTTGGGCAGGCGAAGCTGTGAATTCAGGCCAAATGAAGCTCATAGATCTATCTCAAGACTTTAGAAACGAACAGTCACCAGTACATAATGTCTCTTTCGTGTATGGCTTACCAGAATTAAATCGAGCTCAGATCCAGCAGGCACAAGCTGTTTCTAATCCAGGGTGTTTTGCGACGGCCATTCAGCTATCCATTCTTCCATTTGCCTCTACGACTGCATCACCCATACACGTCACGGGGATTACGGGATCCACTGGAGCTGGTCAAACTCCCACCTCTACGACCCATTTTAGTTGGAGAACCCAAAATGTCCAACCCTACAAAGTCTTGACCCATCAACACATTGCAGAGGTTACTACTCACCTAACTGAAACATTCACCACCCTTCCAAAAATCCATTTCGTACCATGGCGGGGTCCTTTTAGTCGAGGGATACTTGTATCGACAAGCATTTCATGGGAGGGTACTCACGAGGAAGCTACTCAGCGAATCAATGATGCTTATAACTCCCACCCCTTCGTGCATGTATCTGACCAAGCTGTTCATTTGAAACAAGTAGTAGGTACAAATCAGGCAATGATTTCTACCGATCTCCAAGAGGGGTGTTTAGTCGTGAGTGTTGTGATTGATAACTTGCTTAAAGGGGCAAGCGGTCAGGCGGTTCAAAACATGAACCTTATGCTAGGATATAAGGAAGAGTCAGGACTCTCGCTATTGGCAACAAGATGACGAATTCAGGGTCACTTTTTGAGGTTTATCAACGATTCGATTTTTCAATTGTGCATGGTGATGGGACGGTTGTTCGTGATTCTCGTGGAACGGATTACCTCGATTTTTATGGGGGTCATGCTGTAATCAGTATTGGCCACAATCATCCACACTGGGTACAGAGACTTCAGACACAAATGTCCAGTTTATCGTTCTACTCCAATGCCGTAGATCTCCCAATACAAGAAGAATTTGGACACCACTTGTGCACCCTTTCTGCCAAACCAAATCATCGCCTTTTTCTTTGCAATAGTGGTGCAGAAGCGAATGAAAATGCGATCAAACTCGCATCCTTTCACACGAAAAGACAAGGAATCTTAGCGTTTACAGGTGGATTTCATGGGCGCACTTCCTTAGCTCTGGCAGCCACTGATAATCCTACCATTAAAGCGCCAATCAATCATTCTACCCCTGTACATCATTTACCACTCAATGATTTGGAGCAACTAGAGACTTACTTCAATACCCATGGAAATACACTTGCGTGTGCGATTATTGAAGGAATCCAAGGTGTGGGTGGTGTCTATGAGCCTACAGATGAATTTCTCACCATACTCCGATCGCTGACACAAGAATATGGTGTAGTACTCATCGCGGATAGCGTCCAATGTGGATACACTCGCTCGGGTGAGTTTTTTGCCCATGATAAGAGTTCAGTGATAGCTGACATATACACAATGGCGAAAGGAATGGGTAATGGATTTCCAGTTGCAGGGCTATTGATTTCAGAGAATATAAAGCCTGTGAAAGGTCAACTTGGTACCACGTTTGGTGGAAATCCACTCGCATGCGCAGCAGGCCTAGCTGTTCTTGAGGTGCTTGAAGACGAGAATGTTGCTGAGAATGTGAAACAGAGGGGTCAACAATTATGGGATGGATTAACCAACGTCTCATTTGTCAAAAACCTCCGTGGCAGAGGATTAATGATAGGTTTTGACACACCTGAAGAAGCGCCCACCATTCGTGAGCGATTGCTCAAAGAGCATCAAGTTCTTACAGGGAGTTCATCCCCAACAATCCTTCGATTACTTCCACCTCTTACCGTTACGGAAAAGGAATGTGATCAATTTTTAGAGGCTTGTTATCATCTCGATCAACATCTTTAGCGATTCTGGAATGAGGCCTATGTTGAGTTGGAAGAAACACACAAATTACGTCGTATGAAATACTTTCATTCTGTTGGTAATGTGCGTGATCTATCATCCCTTGTAGCCAAGGCGCGAGAGTATGACCGAGAACCGTTACTCCACCCTCAAAAAGGTAAAGGACTCCGATTGGGGCTCGTCTTTTTTAATCCTAGCCTTAGGACAAGACTTTCTACAGAGATTGCGGCTCAAAACTTAGGGCTCACTACGATTGTGTATTCCGTACAAAAGGACGGATGGTCATTAGAATTTGAGGATGGAACGGTCATGAATGGGTCTACTACTGAGCACGTGAAGGAAGCGGCTTCGGTGCTAGGTAGATATTTTGACATTCTTGGGGTCCGAACGTTTCCAGGATTAACAGATCAAGAAGTGGACCAGCAAGAAAAAATCTGGAATGCCTTTTGTACCTACAGCAAAATCCCTGTGATTAGCCTTGAAAGCGCGACGCTTCACCCATTACAATCGCTAGCCGATCTTGTTACCATAGACAAAGATCTTGAAAGGAAAACTGGAAAAGGGCTCTTTTCCAGCGGGTCGACTAGACCCAAGGTTGTTCTGCACTGGGCGCCCCATGTAAAACCCCTCCCTCATTGCGTAGCCAATAGTTTTACTGAGTGGGCTCTGGCGTCTAATGCAATCGACCTTACCATTGCCGCGCCTCCAGGATATGCACTTGCACCGCACTTCACAGATGGAGCAAGTCTAACCCATGATTCTTCAGAAGCACTCGAGGGGGCTGAATATGTTTATGTGAAGAATTGGTCTTCTTACGAGTCCTATGGGCAAACACCCCCAGTACAAGATGATTGGATGTTGACTGAGTCAAAACTGCGCCATAGCCCTGATGCAAAAATCATGCATTGTTTGCCAGTAAGACGAAACCTAGTACTCCCTGACGAGCTCTTAGATGGGCCCAGAAGCATGGTGATTGACCAAGCTCACCATAGGGTTGGTGCTGCCCAAGCAGTACTTGCCGAAATCATAGGGGCTCTATGAATCACGTACCTATCATAAAATTGGGCGGCTCTCTATTGGATCACCCTGATCAGTATGCTGAGGTGTTAGATCAACTTGTAAGGCTGCAGCATCCATTTATTCTTGTGCACGGAGGTGGTAATAAAGCAACTGAACTGTCTGAATCTCTAGGAATAAAACCAACGCTGATCGATGGTAGACGCGTCACAGATGCGCCAACACTTGACGTTGCAGTGATGACGTATGCTGGTCTCGTAAACACAAGGATTGTTGCTGACTTGAATGCAAAGGGAATTCAAGCTGTGGGTCTTACAGGCGCAGATCTTCACTGCATACGGTCAGCAAAACGGCCTGCGACAGCCCAAGTCGATTTTGGATATGTTGGTGATATACAATCTGTAAACACACCCTACATAGAAGAGATTCGAACCAAAGGGTGGTCGCCAGTATTTTGCGCAATTACCATGGATGATTCAGGCCAGCTATTGAATACCAATGCCGATGCAATAGCATCCAATCTTGCCCTAGCATACGCTAATAAGGGGCAATCAAGTTCGTTGATCTATGTCTTTGATCATCATGGCGTGTATACAGACTCTCAATCCCGCGCGTCTATACTTTCAGAGCTTACATATGAGCAGTTTTTGAAGCATCAATCCACGAATGCTATCCATCATGGAATGGTTGCCAAACTGGAGGAAGGGTTTAAGGCAGCTTCTAAAGGAGTCCATGTGCGACTTGGTCGGTATGATGAGCTGGAGGCACTATTCAATGCTCAAAAGGGCACTCAATTACTTGCATGACCTATGCTCAAAGATGGAATTGAACAGGATAAAGAACAGGCGATAGAGCTTTTATCGAGGTTAATTGCAACTCCATCCCTGTCTACAGAAGAGGGTCCTGCAGCAGACGTAATGGAGGAATTCCTTCGGGGGCATAACGCCGAAGTTCATAGGCATAAGCATAACGTGTGGGCTATTGCCCCCACATGGGATCCAAAAAAACCTTCTATTCTATTAAACTCACATCTTGATACGGTTCCACCAAATTCTGGGTATACAAACATTCCATACGAACCAATACAAAAAGGGGGCAGACTCTATGGGCTCGGTTCTAATGACGCCGGTGGTGCGCTCGTTAGCCTTGCTATATCCTTTTTGAAACTATCAGCTTGGCAAGAGAGGCCCTATAATCTTGTGTTTACGGCGACGGCTGAAGAAGAAATATCCGGACCGGATGGGATTAGCTCTCTTTTGACAGATCCTACATTCCTTTCTCATACTCATGAGGCCTTTACGGGAGAAAAAAACAAAACGAATGAACTCAATTGTGGGGTGGTAGGTGAACCTACTCAGATGAGGATGGCTGTCGCGGAAAGAGGGCTGTTGGTCGTAGATTGTGTAGCCCATGGAAAAGCAGGTCATGCTGCTAGAAAAGAGGGAGAAAATGCTCTCTACAATGCGCTTAAGGATATTATGTGGCTACAGGATAATCAAATGCCAATCGTAAGTCCGATGTTAGGCCCTGTCACTTGGACAGCGACAATGATGCAAACCCCCAACCGCAAACATAATGTGATTCCTGATCGATGTGAGTTCACCATCGACATTCGTATCCATGAAGGGTACTCTCATGAAGACGTTTTTGAAACACTTTCTGCAAATCTTGCGAGCGAATTAAGCCCACGATCGTTTACTCTTCGCTCGTCTATGATCTCATTAGATCACCCTTTAATAAGCGCAGGTATTGATTTGGGTTGGCAAACGTATGGATCTCCTACAAGCTCTGATAAAGGAAGGCTACCATTTAGTGCATGTAAGCTCGGACCTGGACGTTCTATGAGATCGCATACAGCAGATGAGTATATTGAAGTAGAAGAAATTAGAACTGGAATCATTGGATACATGGATCTACTACAACGTGTGCAATTTCCAACCTAACACACCTATCCCACTAGAATCCTTTGAGTATGACAAAGCTTTGGTCAAAAGGCAGTGATTTGAATCAACGTGTTCATGAGTTTACAGTTGGGGAAGACCTGCATTGGGACAAGGTGCTGGCACCGCATGATGTTCTTGGTAGCATTGCACATGCCCTCATGCTCCAAAAAGTTGGACTCCTCAATGAATCAGAAGCCAACGCAATTATCACTCATTTGCAGTCATTACACACGGAGGTTAGTGATCCAAGTTTCAAGATTCCAGACGATTACGAAGACATTCATTCTTTCGTAGAGGCCAACCTGACAGATTCGTTGGGTGAAATAGGCAAGAAAATTCACACGGCGAGAAGTCGTAACGATCAGGTTCTCTTGGACACAAAGTTGTATTTGCGTGATGTTCTGGGACAATTAACGACCCAGATTGAAGCATTTATCACACAGCTTCTTGTTCATAGTGAGGCTCATAAAGACATTCTTTTACCAGGGTACACCCATCTACAATTAGCGATGCCGTCGAGTTTTGGTCTGTGGTTTGGAGCGTATGCAGAAAGCCTCATTGATGATCTTGAGCAGTGGTCAGCCACCTACCGATATGTCAATAAAAATCCATTAGGAAGCGGTGCTGGATATGGATCGTCGTTTCCAATAGATCGTGAATGTACCACAAACCTTCTTTCATTTGAGTCTCTGCATGTAAATGTAGTGGCCGCACAAATGAGTCGTGGCAAAACAGAGAGAGTGGTCGCGCAGTCGCTGGCTGGTGTTGCAGACACTTTGGCTCGGATGGCAATGGACGTGGTACTATATGCCAATCCACACTTTGGCTTCCTCTCTTTTCCTGAGAGCTGGACAACAGGCAGTTCTATTATGCCTCACAAGAAAAATCTCGATGTGATGGAGCTCATTCGAGGACACTGCAACCAAATTAAATCGCTGCCTAATGAATTAGAGCTGCTTTCCACCAATCTCCCATCAGGATATCATCGTGATGTGCAGTTGAATAAAAACCATCTATTCCCAGCGATTCAGCAACTCAAAGATTGTATAGAGATTATGCATGCAATGTTGATGGATGTTGAAGTATCAACCCAATCGCTAGAATCAACGGAGTATGATGAGTTGTTTAGCGTGGAAGCTGTCAACGAACTAGTGCAACAGGGCACACCATTTCGTGATGCTTATCGAATGGTTGCACAGTCTATTCAAGATGGCACATATGCACCCAACCGTCAGTTAGATCATCGTCACATTGGAAGCCTTGGGAATTTAGGCACATCCATACTACAAACACGACTCAAAGAGGTTGTTTCGGCTATACCGACAGGACTTTCTCACCAAACAACACAAACGTTACTACAGCCCTACGAAACATTGAAGCAATTGGCGTAAGCGGGTCAATCAGTCACGTTGCAACATCCCCTCTTCGCGCATTATAGCCTCGATGCTTGCCATATCCCGAGGATATCGATCTGAAATCACATCAGGACCATCCTCTCGGATAATGATCATATCCTCGAGTCGTACATACACCCTCTCCTCTGGAATCCTAAATTGAGGCTCTATCACAAAGACCATTCCAGGTTCAATAGGTTTGCTGTAGTCGCCAACATCGTGGACAGCCATTCCAACACCATGCCCCAGACCTGTGCGTGGATTTTTGGCTCTTTCACGATATGAATCCACAAAGGCAATGGCAGCTTCTCTGTGATGTTTATGGGTGAACTCTAACGAAGGAAAAATCTTATCAAAATCTGATAATGCGTTTTGATAGACCTGTTGAGGAGTCAACCCAATCTCAATGTTGGTGAGTATAGCCTCATACAACTCGAGATAAAAGGTATAAAGCTCACGTTGCACTGGGTTAAATATCCCATTCACTGGCCACATACGCGCCATGTCGCTAGTGTAATACTCATATACAGGTCCGTAATCCATTAAGATCATATCTCCTGGTCTTGCAGGCCTTTCTGAATTATGATAATGGTTCATGAACGCATCTGGACCCACATGAATCAATGCATAGTAAGCCTCCTCTTCAATCCCATTTTTCCAAAAAATATAGCGCGAGGTAGCCTCTAGTTCAGAAGCAGTAATCCCGGGAGTTGTCGACCTCATAGCCTCAAGAATCGCCTCTCCTTGCCTATGAGTGGACCATTCTATTAGCTCGATCTCAGCATCACTCTTGATCTTTCTCATCTCATCGATAATCGGATCAAGATTTTGTAATTCTACGAACGGTGCGAGCTCTTCTAGGTGTGCCATAAACTCGAAGTGGCGACCCGGGCGGTCATCCATTGGGTCTAGCTCGCGATCTGCGAGCGTTCGCCGAGCCATAGATCGTGTCACCTTAAGGTTTTCATAGGCACTCATGGGTGTATAAAAGCTCCGTAAATCGGACTCAATGCCAAGAGCAGCGATATCTTCACGGAGCTCATCTACATGTTTGACATGTTCTAGCCCAGACAGAGATTTGATGAGCTCTTCATCTTGATAAGAGAGCATTTTCCCTTCATTATATTCACGTCGTTCATTTCGATCCTGGACATAGATCGTTGTTTCCTTTGAGGTACCATCAAGAAGTAGATAGGCAAAGGGGGATTCAACGCCTGATAGGTAATAGAACTCGTTGTTTTGACGAAATGCCTCAAATCCCATGGGCATGGGCGCCCCTTGAATCAATGCGACTCTCCGGTTCCCGATCGCTTCATAAACCTTTGCTCGACGTTCAGCAAACTCTTGCTTAGTAAAGCGCTCCGTAAATAAAGGACGTTCCTCAACTTCCGTTGATTCATTCCATGTTGATTGAGCCGCGCTGGATACTCCTATCACCCCTAAAAAGACCGTTAAAACTATTCCTTTAATTATCTTATTCCTCCATTTGTAACTGTGCTGCTACTGCCTGCACCTCATCGAGTACCCGAAGAAGGTTTCCACTCCATAACTGTTCAATTTCCTCTTGTGAATACCCACGTTTCACTAGCTCCAAGGTCACATTATAAGTTTCAGAAGCGTCCATCCAACCGTCGACACCTCCACCTCCATCAAAATCGGAGCTTATGCCTACATGTTCGATCCCTATGAGATCAACGAGGTAATCAATGTGGTCCACAAGATCGGACACATTAACCGGAGGGGCGCTTTCTGGGCTAATCGTGGAATCATTTTGAGCTTCACGCCAGGCCAAATGTTTTTCAACATCCACATAACTCCGAAACGCTACGGTCTGAATGACCCCGCCATTTTCTTTTAATGCGAGAAGTTGTTCATCATCCATATTTCGACTCACATCACTCAAAGCTCTTGCTGAAGAGTGTGATGCAATCACAGGTGCTTTGGACAAGCTCATCGTCTGAAGATTGGCTTCTTTGGAAGGGTGAGAGAGATCAATCATCATGCCCAACCGGTTCATTTCCTCGATGACCTCTTTCCCGAATTCACTGACGCCTCCATGGATATATACCCCATCCCGTTCCCCAGTATTTGAGTCACTGAGTTGATTATGGCCATTGTGAGACAAAGACATGTACCGACCGCCTCGATTGTAGAATTCCTCAACCCGTTCAATGTTTGTTGCTACAGGGTATCCGTTTTCAATACCAATCATGATTGCAAGCTTCCCTTCGGCTACAATCGAACGTACATCATCCGATGTTGTGGCAATAGCGACTTGATCCGGAGCATATTCTTCTGCTAAACGGTGGATGGCGTCAAACTTGTCAATGGCATTCGCATAGGCATCCGCATAACCCTGCGACGTCAATTCACCCTGACCTGTGTACACGATAAGCCATGCAACATCGAGTCCACCTTCGATCATTTTAGGAATTGTCACCTGAGTGGGAAGGTCTTGTGTATAGTTTCTATCCGCTGTGAAATTTGCCGTATTGATATCGACATGGGTGTCAAGGGTGATGACTTGTTCATGAATAGTGCGGGCAACATCTTCGATTGTTTCGGAAGTCGTCTGGCACCCAGCCCAAATCAAACTGATGGCGCAAATGGTAAAAAGTTGAGTCGTCTTCATGTGCAAAGGTTTTAAGTATCGTAAAGGTCAACATGGTCTAGTATACATATCCTAGTATATTCAATTTCGAGCTAAACCGAGACGCAAGGTTTTCCCTTGTCCCTTCCATGACCCAACCCACTCTAGGACTCCGGCAAAACGGTGTACAGTTTTC
>CENU01022747.1_pt1 | contig 12078 bp, 9 predicted proteins | sample 361331 | NCBI WGS metagenome assembly CENU01 (sample SAMEA2619766, study PRJEB7988) | marine metagenome | isolation source: saline water (ENVO:00002010), including
AACCCGAGCTAATAAGCCTGCGCCAATTCTTTCTTTCAACTTCACTACGACCGCGCAGAGAGACGTATACCTCAAGGTAAAAGCAGCATGTGACTGCCCTGACTGGGTAATCACATCATTGAGGCGGGTAAATCAGGCCGCAATCCAGAGTGCTCGATTCAACGATACGTCCATAAGCGGTGCTATTCGCTCGTCACTTTGCCATGCTTAAATACATGCTGGGACTTTCTTTGTGCGCCTATGCTGTCCCCCGCATGCCGCTGGCGTGGGCAAATCCGGATTAAAAGGACAGTTACAGACGAATTGCCACAGAATGGCCATGGCCGTCAAGCTGTTCGAGACGGGCGAAGGTCTCAACCACAGGAGCCGCTTGCCGAAGGCTAGCTGAATCGTAGCGTACGGTACTGGAGCGACGCATAAAATCGATCGCCTGAAGGCCACTGGAAAAGCGCCCGGCGCGTCCCGTAGGTAAGGTGTGGCTCGGGCCTGCGGTGAAATCACCCAGCGCCGTCGGGGTGTGGTAGCCTTGCAATATAGCGCCCGCAGTTGTGATCTGCCGGCTTAGGGCATCAATTGACTTGGTGGCAACCTGCAACTCGAGGTGCTCGGGTGCGATGTATTCAGCGACTTCCGCGCACTGCCCGAGACTGCGACAGCGAACCGCAAGACAGCGGGCTTTTAAAACTTTGGTGATCTTTGCCGCATGGATTCGGTCGGGCAATTGCTTCTCAATGGCCTGCTCAATTTTGCCGAGAAGAGCCCTACTCGTGCTGGCCAAATAAACAATCTCTTTGCCGCTACCATGTTCCGCCTGAGCGATTAGATCGGCGGCAACATGCGCAGGATTTGCCCCCGAGTCCGCAATGATCATGACTTCACTGGGGCCGGGCAAGAGGTCGATCCCCACTGTGCCCAAGACCTGCCGCTTAGCTTCCATGACAAAGGCATTGCCTGGACCGAAGATCTTATCCACTGCCTCGATCGAACGGGTGCCATAGGCCATAGCGCCAATCGCTTGAATTCCGCCAACTTTATAGACCTCTTCAACCCCAATCATGTGCAAAGCGGCGAGCATTGCCGGCGCGATGGTTCCGTCGGCCGATGGTGGGGTACACACAGCAATTCCCGGATTTTTTACCAGCTTAGCCAATACTGCGGTCATGACCACGGTGGAAACAAGGGGGACGTTGCCACCGGGAATATAGAGCCCGACCCGTCGAATCGGATAAAAGCGTTCGCCAACGATGCCGCCCTGAGCGTTCTTTGCCTTCCAGTCAGTCGGTAATGTACGGCGGTGGAAGTCTTTGACCGAAGCAATGGCCTGGCGAACGGCTCGTCGCTCAGCCGGCGACAAGGCGCCTACCGCAGACTTTAATTCAGCAGACGAGACACGCAGCCCTGACAGAGACATCTTCGCGCCGTCAAATTGCTCAGTATACTCACGTACGGCCACATCGCCGCGCTGACGAACATCGGCCAGAATGCCGGACACAGTAGCGGAGACATCACCCGCAGCGGAAGCCGCAAGGTGACAAAAGGAACGAAGCTTTTTGCGGAAGGCTGGCCCGTTAGAATAATCGATGACTTTCATATTTGCCTAAGAGCAGAACAAGTCTCACAGCAATCTGCAAGACAGGGAGCTGTTTTTACTGTAATCGGGCCGACCACTCGTCACCCGAAACAATAACCTCACCGGGAGAAGTCCGGCTCGGAACGGAAAAGACTCCAACACGAAGGGGCTTATTCACGAGGATTTTTTCAAGTACGAGGGTATGGAGAAGCTGACCGCCTTGAAAAGACTCGATCTTCTCAGGAAAGCGAATACCCCCAACGAACTGACCCCCTGATTCGACTGTCTCGACTCCAAAACAGTCACGGGAACTAACGCAACGGTTATCACTGATGGCAAAGTACCGTGTCGTCGTACTGCCATCCGGGCAGGTATAGACCAGATGGTGACAACGTACCCCGCGGTATAGGACGATCCCTTCATAGGTCAGATTTTCTCCGCTGCGGACATCCGGTCGATAAAAGCTAAAGAGGTTGACTGTACTCAGCTGTAAACGTTCTGACTCTTGAGGGGAGAGCACGCGCATCTGGTGCGAGCCACGCATACTTGCACTCGAACGCATTAAACAACCTCGTTTTCCGTTCAACAGAGTAGTTTCGATAATGTCGCCGATCTGCACTTCAAGACGTTGTGAAAGGGGGCGCCGGGCAGTCAGCATAATTCTGGCCTCGGGCATCTCCGGCGTGGCCGGGAGAATGCGCCCTGTAATCTTTAAAGTAACGAGTGCATCCAAGGCAGATTCACTGCCGATGCGGGCACGGGCGCGGGACACAACCTCGGACGCAGCAGGAGGGATGGCTGCCAATACAGAGGCCGCAAAGATGGCAGAGGAAAGGATGACTGGACGAAGAATTGAAGGCATCGGAACTACTTCCTGATAGACAGGGAAGGCGCATGAAAGTTCATTGTAGCATTCTGAGCAGCTACTCCCACTCGATTGTGCCGGGTGGTTTCGAACTAATATCCAAGACAACTCGGTTACAGCCGGTAACCTCGTTAATGATACGGTTGGAAATCGTGCGCAGGACATCGTAGGGCACACGAGCCCAGTCAGCCGTCATAGCATCCACACTCTCGACTATACGCAGTGCAACGACGTTTTCATAGGTACGCTCATCGCCCATCACACCAACCGTTTTAACCGGAAGAAACACGCAGAAGGACTGCCAAACCTTATAGTAGAGATCCGCCGCCATCATCTCCTCATGAAGGATGGCATCCGCTTCGCGAAGGACAGTAAGAGAGGCCTCACGAACTGGGCCCATAACGCGGACACCGAGGCCTGGACCGGGAAAGGGCTGGCGCCAAACAACTTCGCGGGGCAGCCCTAACTGACTGCCCAGTTCGCGCACTTCGTCTTTAAAGAGTTCGCGAAGCGGTTCGAGGAGCTTCAAATTCATCTTTTCCGGCAGGCCACCGACGTTGTGGTGGCTCTTGATCAAAGCCGCCGGATTGCCGTCGATCGCGACTGACTCGATCACATCCGGATAGAGCGTGCCTTGCGCGAGATAGGTGTAGTTGCCGTGGGCCTTCAGGTCCTGCACGGCCTCGTCAAAGACCTCCACAAAGGTATTTCCTATGATTTTGCGCTTCTGTTCCGGATCTGAGATCCCGTCCAGTCGCTCGAGGAAGCGTTTCCGCTCATCTGCCACCCGTACATCGAGATCAAAATGGTCGCCGTAGAGCTTCTCCACCTGTTCGCGCTCGTGCAGGCGAAGCAGGCCGTTATCGACAAAAACGCAGGTCAATTGCCGACCGATAGCCTTATGGATAAGGGCCGCTGCGACTGAGGAGTCGACACCTCCGGATAGGCCGAGGATGACGTGCTCATCGCCAACCATCTCGCGGATCTGCTGAACCGACTGCTCAATATAATTGGCCATCGACCAATCAGCTGAAATCCCACAAATTTTAAATAAGAAGTTGGCCATGACCTCCGTCCCCATTTCCGAGTGAGCCACTTCAGGGTGAAACTGCATGCCATAAAAGTTTCGAGATGCGTCCTCAATCGTAGCGTACGGAGAATTTTCCGTCGAAGCCACTGCTGCAAAGCCATCGGGAAGTTGCTCGATGCGGTCTCCGTGCGAGTTCCAGACACGAAGTGTATCCGGCAGGCCTTCGAAGAGACGGCTCTTTTGATTAATGCTCAGAGTCCCATGCCCGTACTCGCGCTCTTTACTGTGGGCCACTTGGCCGCCCAGCATATGCGCCATGAGCTGCTCTCCGTAGCAAATGCCCAAAATAGGGATGCCCATTTCAAAAACAGCCGCATCCGGCCGCGGTGAGGCTTCCGCCAAAACCGAGGACGGACCACCCGATAAAATGATGCCACAAACCCCAGCTGCCCGCATTTCAGCCGCAGTGGTCTTGTAAGAATAAATCCGGGAAAGCACCTTTGCCTCGCGGATGCGGCGAGCGATGACCTGTGTATACTGGGATCCGAAATCAAGTACGGCAATATGTGCTGGCATGAGTCTGTTCAGTTTTGGTGAGTATTCTTAAGGAGTCTCGAAGGAACGCCCTAAAGCAAGCACTCTTTGCGCCAGAGCAAAAAAAGCATGCTAGAAACGCAGACGTGAATTGTTGAAATGGCAGCGGGGGCATTCCCCCTCTTCGCTGCCGTGAGCACCTGTATAGATTTGGCTGCATTTGATACAGTGGAAGATCACTTTAGATTGGCGAGGGATTAGGCGCTGCTTGTCTTTTTGATCAAAGTATATCCAGAGGCCGAAGACGAACAAGAGACCGACCCCGGTGTAGAGGAGATAAAAGGTAATGACATCCAGTGGGATCACAACGTTGGGGGATCAAATGCAAGATTAGAAACCCGCCATTTCAGGGGCGTTGGTCTCCTTACTAAAACGCATGGAAATCAGAGTAGAGACCCCCTTCTCCGGCATTGTCACCCCAAACACAGTATCCGCATTGGAAATTGTGCGCTTGTTATGGGTGATGATGAGGAACTGGGATTTATCAGTAAATCCGTGCAGGGTCTCGCAAAAGCGACCAATGTTGGCGTCATCCAATGCCGCATCGATCTCGTCAAGCACGCAGAAGGGACTCGGCTTGACAATGTAAATGGCGAACAGCAAGGCAACTGCGGCCATCGTTCGCTGACCGCCGGAGAGCAGGCTGACACTTTTCAGGCGGGTCCCCGGAGGACGGGCAATAATCTCAATGCCTGACTCCAGCGGGTCCTCTGAATCGATCAACTTCAGGTCCGATTCTCCTCCGCCAGAAAGCTTGGAATAAGTAAAAGCAAAATTCTTGCGCACTTGTTCAAAAGTATCGCGGAAGAGAGTCTGCGAAGTCTCATTGATTTCATCAATCGTCTGGATCAGAGCGTTTTTCGAATTCCAAAGATCCTCGCTCTGCCCTTTGAGGAAGTCGTGTCTCTCTTTCAAATCAGCGTATTCCCCAATCGCATCTAGATTGACCGGACCCATACTCGCAATACGCCCCTTCAGATCTTTCACTTCTTCACCCACAGTTTCCCATTCAGGCGCTTCCAATGCATCGAGTTCTTCTTCTGTCGGCTCTCGTTGGTCCTCTTTGGGGCGGGCAATGATCTTGTCCGGATCATCCAGTTCATCGAGATTAACACGCTTTTCAAACTCCATGCAGGCACGCCAGTATTCAGTGCGCCAGTCAATCTGGCTGATCTCCAGTTGATAGCTATCCTGAACGGAAGACTCGATAAAGCTGCACTGGGAACGTTCTTCTGCGAGGCGCACCTCCACCTTGGTGAGGGCCTGTTCAAGAGCGCGGGTCTCGTTGCGACGCTTCGCTAAAACCCCGTCAATTCCGGCAATCCGGTTGTCCATATCGAGTACCGCTTGGCGATCCTTTTCAATCTCATCAGTAGCGACTCCAAGGGTACGCTCCAACTCCGCCGCCCTTCCCACCTGCTCGCCCGCACCCTCGCGGAGCTTGCGGGTTTGTTCATGGAGGCTGTCGATCTCCTGATTGCGCTGTAAGATGCGATCTTGCAGATTGGTAGACTCGCGTTCCGCTTCCCCCAGAGCCCGATCGAGGGATTCCAGTCGCTGTTTTTTCTCCGCCAGTTCCAGGCGTACGTCAGAAAGTGCCTCACGCTTGTTATCACGCATCTTCCGCGCTTCATCAATGGCCAGCTCTAAATCACTGCCCCCTTGGCGCTCCTCGACCAGTCCTCGCTCCGCAGCCGACAACTCAACACGAGCCGATTCAAGGGCTTCTATTGAATCGTTGTGACTGGCGTCCAGCTCGGCAAGCGATTCAGTCGTCTGGTGACGGGCCTGTGCGTTATCCTCTATCTTCGCGGTTATGGCGCGCTCTTCCGCGATGAGTGCCGCGACTTCATTAGAAAGCTCGCTATATTTGCGTCGGCAATCTTCCAGGGCAGCTTCCGCAGCATGGCAATTTTCATCCAGCTCACTAGCTTGCTCACTCTGACGCTTCAGCTCCTTACGGTTTTCTGTAATCGAAGAGCGAAGGGTGCGGATTTCAGCCTCCCGTTCGAGGACCGAAGATGCTTTCGCTCCGGAGTCCTCCCCGCCGTGAACGAGCCCGCGACAGTCAATAATTTCCCCGCTCGCAGTAGCGGCCATTAAAAAGCGAAATCCGGGATGTTCTCTCCAGTAGGCGACAAACGCCTCCAGGCTATGGGTCAGGTAGCAACCCGACAGTAAATTCTTTACCGGCTCTGCTAATTCGGGATCACGCGGGAGGACAACTGAGGCCGCCTCAACGATGCCGGAGGGCAGGTCTGCAGGCACCGGCGTATTCGACACCGGTAAATCGGTCTGCAAGCAAGCGCGTCCCAGTTTTTCGGCCCCCAGCTTACCCAGGATGCGCAGCGCCTTGTCGGAACTACCCACATAGAGCGCTTCTGCAGCAGAGCCGAGAAGGGCCTCAACGTTCTTTGTATGGGCCGGCGGGATCTTCAACTCTTTGGAAAGAACGGTAATCGCGTCACCCGCGACCAGGTCTTCCAGTTTATTGCCAAGGAGAGCCTTTGCCCCCTCGCCAAACCCTTCAAATTTAGCTTGTAGGCCTTCCAGCACATTGAGCTGTGCAGACTGGCGGGCGATACCACGATCCTGCTCCTGCATGGCCTCCTGTAGGCTGCGGAAGCGGGACAATTCATCTTTAGACGATTGGCGAGCCGTCTCCACCGCAGTCTCAGCAGCGGCAACCGCCTCCCGCCGCTTCGCTAAAGTGTGCCGTACGGTGGCTTGCTCGCTTTCCAGCACCTTGGATTGTTCAGTCAGACTGAAATCCGCCTCGGTGAAGGAAGCGTGCTTTACCTGATAGGTCTTAAGCTCAACCTCCAGCGTGGTGCAGTTGGAGCGGGCTCGGCTGATCCTATTTTCCGCCAATAGAATGTCCTGGCGACGCGCCAGCAAACGAGACTCCAGTTCTCCAAGGGCATCTTGCGAACGCAGAAGTTCATCGCTCTGCTCCTTAAAAAAACGGTCGGAGTTATCGACCACATCGAGTTGCAGCTGTTTGTTTTCCGCTTCGTTTTCTGCCCGACGGGACAGATCGGACTTGCGGGATTCAAGTTCCTTGATCTCTCGCTCGCATTCAGCGATGCGAGCCTCAATATCTTTGCAGCGGATCTCGGCAAATTCCGACTGGTTGGTCGCATTCTCCTTCTCCGAGCGCAAGTTGTAGATGCGCTGCTGAAGATCCTGCATCTTTTCGAATCGCTCAGCACGGCTGGCACGCAATTCAGTTAAGGATGCCTCATCCGAAGAAAGCGATTCCGTGCGTGCTTCCAGCTCGCTCCGGCTCGCTTCAGCCTCGGCCGCCTGGTCCGATAAGGACTTATAGAGGCCAGCGTAACGGTACGCACTATTAGCCAAATCGAGGTGGGTCAGGCGATGGTGAATCCGTTGATAGCGAAGCGCCTTAGATGCCTGCCGCTTGAGAGTCCCGATTTGACGACCGACCTCCTCGATCACATCGGTCACGCGAGCGAGATTGGCATCAACCAGAGCCAGCTTATTCAGCGCTTCTTTGCGCTGTGCTTTGTAAAGAGTGATTCCGGCAGCTTCTTCAAAAATGGTGCGGCGCTCCGCAGGGTTGGTCGAAAGGATTTGGTCAATCTGCCCCTGCAGCATAAAAGAATAAGAGACACGACCGACGCCGGTGTTGGCAAAGAGTCGCTGTATGTCCTTCAGGCGGGAGGCTTTGCCATTGATGTAATAATCGCTGCCGCCCTCGCGGGAAACACGGCGAGAAATACAGACTTCGTTAAAAGCAGTGCCCAATTCCGCTTCACAATCAGTAAAAGTCAGCGCTACCTCACAATATGGCAGTGCTTTGCGCTTATCGGTGCCCTCAAAGATAACGTCCTGCATCGAACCACCGCGGAGGGCTTTAGCGCTCTGTTCGCCAAGTACCCAGCGTATGGCATCAACAATATTACTTTTGCCGCATCCATTGGGCCCAACGACAGCAGTAATGCCATGCCTTAAGTCAAGACGGGTGCGATCGGCAAAGCTTTTAAAGCCACTTATTACAATCTCTTTGAGATACATGAATCAAATTACGGGAAGGTGCTGTCGAAAAGAAAGTGGGGTTGCCGAAGGGGCTTCCGCAATCCAAAAAACAAGTCCGCACACAGTTGTCTGCAAAACCGCGTTTGCCAAATTGTTTTTTATCCTGCACACAGGGTTCTCGTGAATCGAAATAATCCAAGTGAAAAAGCCGGCTGGCCGGCTAAAGCCTACAAAAATTCGGATTTTCTAAACAGTTCCGCAGCGCGCGAAATCCGCGTGCTCTGTGAGTTAATTGAGCCGGGGCAGCGATTTGATGCGGCCGGAGTCACCGGCACGGTCGTCATGTTCGGCTCGGCACGTACCCGCCCTCCGGCGAAAGCCGCAGCCGATCTGGCGGAAGCGGAGGCTGCCGTGAGGGATCCGGACAACCCGACGAAGGAGGAAGCTCGCCGTTTGCATTTCGCCCGCTGCAACCAACGCACGGCAAAGTACTATGATGCCGCGGCCGAATTGGCGGATAGCCTGACACGCTGGTCACTTAGTTTGCCTAAAGCCCAGCGGGAGCAATTTGTAATTTGCTCGGGGGGTGGTCCGGGAATCATGAAAGCGGCAAACGAAGGGGCAACTCGAGCGGGCGGCAAAACCGTCGGTTTGGGGATCAGCCTGCCTTTTGAGCAAACCGTGAACGGCCATATCCCGGATGAGCTGAAATTTGAATTTCACTACTTCTTTACCCGTAAATACTGGTTCGTACATATGGCCAAAGCGCTGGTCGCCTTTCCCGGAGGGTTTGGCACACTGGATGAATTATTTGAAACGCTGACTCTAGTACAAACCGACAAGACAGAACCGATCCCGCCGATTGTACTCTTTGGCCGCGAGTTCTGGGAAGAGATTGTTGATTTTGATGCGCTCGTCCGCTGGGGAACCATCTCACCGGAAGACCTCGACCTCATTCACCTCGTCGATGATGTCGAGGAGGCCAAAGACTTTCTCGTCAAGCATCTGACACAGCGCTATCTGGCCGATCTATAGATCCGCTGGTGTTCAAGAACGATTAACTTTACAGCGACGCAAAACAGTCCATTTAGGGCCAGCCAGTACGCCGGACTCTGGAAAATAAATTCGACAAAGGCGTGGCCAAAAGCCATTTGCAGGCCCAGCAGAAGGATCGCTGCGCTGAAGCGGTTTCCCGCCGAGTAAAAAAGCAGTTTGAAGACCCAGTAGAGGAAGCTAAGCAAGAGAAAGACTGAACCCACGATCCCAAGCTCAAAAAAATACTGCACGATGTCGTTGTGTGCTTGCTTGAAAAATTTTCGCCCGAGCCAGCCTTTCTTTTTATTGTAGTGGGTATAGAACAGCTTCGGGTAGCTTTTTTGGTACATCGGGAAAATGTAGCGCCATGATCCGGCGCCCCAACCGAAGACCTGTTCCTCTTTCGCCATCTTCCAAGTGATCTTTGTGCACAATGCACGCGTATCCCGACTCGCATTGTGTAGGCTATTTTCCACATCGCCAAATCGATCTTGGATGGCCTCAAAGTCGACAATCCGTACACATCCCCAAACCGCTCCACCAAATAAGATTAACACCGCTAGGGTAAGGAAAAATGACTGCTGTGTAGAAAAGGAAAAAAACCAGCGAAGCAATGCGAGGAGAAGAAAGCCAACCGTGAAAATGCCACCAAAGAGAATGCCGCCCCTCGATAAAGCCAAACAGATAGAGGCAAAAACCAGGGCAATCATGGTAAAAAGCAACAGGTGCGGACCACCACTTTGACCGGTCTTTTCAGATCGATTGTAGTGATAAAAATATAGGACGGCAGAGACCGATAAAATCAGAACAAGGTACGCAACCGCCTGATTGCGGTAGTAGAAACTTCCCCAAAAGTTTTCATTTGAGGACTTGATCGACCAAAGCACGGCATCCGCTCCGGCAAACTTCTGAATAATCCCGACCATCGCCATGGCAGTACCGCTTAGCGCTAGAGTCCAGAGCATGAGAAGCGCGCTGCGGCGGCGGCGGATGCCAACCCATACGCCCCATACAAATAAAAAAGCGGCTAGAAAGGAGACGAGTGCCCGAAAGGCACTCATCTGATCATACTCACCCTCTACACTGGAGGGCAGCCAGTCGATATGCGCAATCTCTTCGACCCACCAACCCTGGTCACTCCGCTCAAAATCCCACGCCGGATTGGATGCTTGTAGGAGGATATAACCGAGCAAAAACAGGCCGAACCAGAACACGGGAAAGCAAAATAAACGAACCAGATTTTTCTTGTTCCCATGCTCCCCGTCACTCCCATTCCATGACTTCGGCAGCGGACAAATGGAAAGGAAAAAAGTAAGCCCACTACCGACCAGCAATGTATGGAGCGACCACATCTCAACGCCGCCAAAGATCCAGGCAGAGGCCGCCAAAGTAATACTGCCGATCAACAAGACCGCATATTCGCGAGGCGCTGTCGGAGGTACTGCCATCGCTCTTAGAGCAGACCGGGCTGATAAGCATCGTGTAGACGTAACAGCCCCAGAACAGTTCGGCTACCCTCGGCCACTACTGGTAAAACAGAAATCTGCGAAGTCCGATCTTCCATGATGCGCAAGGCCTCACCAAGCTTGGTCTCCGGCACAATGCAAATTGGTTCAACGCTCATACAATCGCCTACCGGGGAAGAAAGTACCTCCCCGTCTTTCGCCAGCAAACGGCGCACATCACCGTCCGTCAGGATGCCCAGCAAAGAATTCGTAGCATCCATCACACAAGCTGCACCAAGAGGGCGCTCCGACATCCGGATAATAACTTCGCGTACACTGTCCTCCAGCCGGGCAGTCGCAATTTTTCCAAGCGGCTGCATGACTTCGCCCACCGATAGCAGCAGGTTGCGCCCGAGTTGTCCGCCGGGATGAAACTGGGCAAACTGCTCTTTGGTGAAATTGCGTGACGCGACGGTAGCGGCAGCCAGGGCATCACCAATCGCCAAAGTCACCGTCGAACTGGAGGTCGGCATCAAACCAAGTGGATCCGCTTCGCCGAGAACACCGGCATCCAGAGCGACATCAGCCGCCTGCGCAAGCGGGGAGTCCATATTGCCAACAATTGCCACAACGGGCGACGCAAACTTGCGGAAGACCGGCATCAGACGGAGCACCTCTGCTGTGCTCCCACTTTTAGAAAGTACGATGGTGGGGTCACCCGGCTGGTATACCCCCAGATCGCCATGAAGCGCCTCCGCTGCATGGAGAAAGACAGCCGGCAGCCCACAACTGGAAAATGTCGCCGCTAACTTAGCCCCGATATGCCCGGACTTGCCGATGCCGCAGATGATCACCTTGGATTTGCTAGCGAGCAAAGTTTCCACTGCCTGATCAAAGCTCGCGTCCAAGCGATTTGCCGCTGCTGTAATCGCGGCTGCTTCAGCGAGCATGGCACGGTGACCGACCGAGAGGTGATCGCGCTGATTTTCTACATTCATCCACACCTAGTTAAGACCCCTGACTCCTGAGGTAAAGCTTAAGCAGCACTTTGGATGCAGCCGAAGCACCAATAAATAGGTGAATCCACTGTTGCTAAAGCAGGGTCTATACTTCTATACTCTGGCTTCTATGATAAAGAAATTGTTTATTTTGATGGTTATTCTCGTAGTCACCGTATTTGCCATCGTCTTCTTCTTCGGGGCAGGTTGGGTTACAAAAGCCGTGGAAACCTTTGGTCCCCAAGTTACGCAGACGTCCGTCAGGCTCGATCATGTCGACCTCTCACTGCTCTCCGGCAGCAGCACGCTGAAAGGTCTCTACATCGGTAATCCCGACGGCTATAAAGAAGAGCATCTCTTCTCGCTGAATCAGATCGATCTGGAAATAGTGCCAAAATCGCTCCTGTCGGACGAAATAATCGTTAAAAAAATCCATATTCGCAGTCCGGAAATGAGCTACGAAAAAACCCTGCGCGGCTCCAATCTCAAAAGCCTGCTGGCAAATGTGGAGTCATTTGGTCGCTCGGACACCAGTGAAATCG
>CENU01100006.1_pt1 | contig 12070 bp, 8 predicted proteins | sample 361331 | NCBI WGS metagenome assembly CENU01 (sample SAMEA2619766, study PRJEB7988) | marine metagenome | isolation source: saline water (ENVO:00002010), including
AGAATTAGCGTTAATCATGCTTCGATATGACCTCGAAAAGGGAGGTATATCATGCGCAAACTCTTAATCCGGGGTGCCGCCATTTTGCTGTTGCTTTATGTCGGATTGGTAACTGCATTCGAAGCCTGGCTCGGCTATACGCAGCCGACGAGTGAAGGCACCATTGTTATCACAACGTTTCAGGACGGCGTGGGCACCGATCGCGTCGTCACGCGAATTTTGACCGACGGGCAGCTGTACGTCGCCGCGAATCATTGGCCTCGTGCTTGGTATCGAGCCACCCTTGCTGAGCCAGATGTTCGGGTGTCCATGGACGGCGTTACCGCCGACTATCTCGCGGTTCCGGTCCAGGGTGCCGAACACGACCGGGTGGAGGCCTCACGCCCTTTATCCCTGTTTTTTAGGTTTCTTACCGGCTTCCCACCGCGCTATTTTGTACGTCTTGATGCTAAGGCGTAGCGCCGATCGTGTTGTTGCCCGGTTAGCGTTAGGAGAGATGGGATGACAGCGCATCAGCAGCGACTGGACGCGTTGATCGTGGGCGCGGGCTTTGCAGGCATCTACATGCTGCACCGGCTACGCCAACAAGGCCTAAAGGCCCAGGTCATTGAGGCAGGGTCTGGCGTTGGCGGTACTTGGTTCTGGAATCGTTATCCCGGTGCCCGCTGCGATATCCCCAGCATCGAATATTCCTATCAGTTTTCAGCGGCGCTGCAGCAAGAGTGGGAATGGACGGAAAAATACGCTTCCCAGGATGAAATCTTGAGATACGCTGAACATGTGGTGGATCGTTTTCGCCTGCGTGACGGCATAAAGCTAAACACTCGGGTGGACGCAGCCCACTTCTTGGAGGAAGACGACGCATGGTCCGTCAGTCTCAGCGACGGCGGGCAGATCACAGCGCGTTACGTGGTCATGGCGACGGGCTGTCTCTCCAAGCCGAACTACCCCTCCATTCCTGGCCTAGACGTCACGCAAATCCCGGTCTACCACACAGCGCGTTGGCCCCATGAGGGTGTGGATTTCTCCGGACTAAACGTGGCGATGATCGGTACCGGCTCCTCGGGCATTCAAAGCGCCCCCATGGTTGCCGGACAGGCCGACTCTCTCACCGTTTTCCAACGAACGCCGAATTACAGCATTCCAGCCCATAACGCTCCCCTTGATCCTGCCTACGTTCGGGACATTAAGGCGCGCTACGCTGACTATCGTGCAGAAAATTGGCAGCGAGGCTTCGGGGCGGACTTTAATGAAAACGATCAATCCGCCCTTGAGGTGGCGGACGAGGTGCGCCGAGAGGCCTACGAGGCGCGCTGGGCCAAGGGCGGCCTCGCCTTCCTCGCCGCCTTCAACGACCTAATCTTTGATCGTCAGGCAAACGACACGGCCCGAGACTTCTTTATCGAGAAAATCAGTGCGCGCGTGGACGATCCCGAGTTGGCGAAAAAACTGATGCCGGATATGCCAATCGGCTGCAAGCGGCTGTGCGTAGATACTAACTATTACGAAATCTACAACGAGCCTCACGTACGACTCATAGATATAACCGAAACGCCGATTCAACAGGTGACCGACCGTGCCGTAGTGACCGACGAGGCCGAATGCCCTGTAGATGCGATCATCCTCGCCACGGGCTTTGACGCCATGACCGGCGCCATCTTGGATATGGATATTCGCGGTATCGCAGGCCAATCCCTGAAGCAAAAATGGCGTTCTGGGCCAAAGACTTACCTGGGGCTTGCGACCGCAGGATTCCCCAATCTCTTTATGGTTTCAGGGCCCGGCAGCCCCTCCGTGCTCTCGAACATGCTGCCGACCATCGAGCAACACGTCGGCTGGATCGCAGACTGCATCGACCACATGGAACAGCATGACTACCGGCGCATTAGCGTGATGCCGGAGGCGGAAGAAGCCTGGGCCCACCATGTGAACGAGGTCGCTGACGCCTCGATCTACCCCAGCTGTAACTCCTGGTACCTCGGCGCAAATGTGGCGGGGAAGAGTCGAGTATTCATGCCCTATATTGGCGTGCCCCCCTACGTGGCGAAATGCGAAGAAGTCGTTGCCCAAGGATATCAAGGGTTCAACCTGGTCCCCACTGGGACGGGTTCTTAGCGCCTCAGGCCCGTTCCGCGCCCGAGATAAAAAGCTAGCGCCCCGAGGCAGCTGCCGAGAGGGCCTCACGCACACCCTGGCAAATCTGCGCCTGAATCACCGGCGCCCGAGACTCGGAGCCACCTTCAGCCCACACCCTGACCGCGCCATCTAAATCTTGTATGAACCCGGCGTCACGGTATTTTTGTATCGCCAAGGCGTCACTGTCGCTGAGGAGGGCGTGCTGTGGGGCAAAGATAAGCACAGGCTTTCCGGTGTAGATCGCCTCCGCCATCATGCTCAGGCTGTCGATGGTGCAAACGATAAAGTCACACGCGGCAAAAAATTCGCCAATCACGCGCTCAGGAGATTGCTGCCACCAGACCGCCCGCGTGGGCGATATGCCTTCAATCTCCAGGGCGCGCTGAAGCGCTTCTTCCGCAGCCTCGCCCGTTCGACGGGAGGTCGTCGTTAGCCAGTCCAAGGGGTGGGCATAACAGTCCGTCAGAAGAGCGGCTAGCCTGTGCCAGTCCGAAGGGAGATAGCGGCAACCTGCCCCATCACCCCCAATCAGCAGCGCCCCGGTAAGCGGGCGAGACTGAGGGGGCAACGTGCTAACGCTGCTCAACGTTGGCTTGAAGTCCTGAACCTCTTTCGGCTCCGTGTCGGCTGGCCGTGCGATGTTTGGCCGCTGCTTCAATCCACTCGCTGGCGGTAAGGCCAGGACTAAGTTGTTGATCGCCTGAGTGGGCGTCACGCTCACGACCAAGCTAATCCACGCCTCGGGATACCGCTTGGTTGACCCGCTGAAGACCGAGCAAGCACCGTGACGACGCGCGAGATGTCCGGCTGCGAATAGCGTATTGCCGCCTGCGCTTACGATCAGGTCCGGCGGCTGGCTCGGTTCTTCAGGCATTCGATACGCCAAGCCCATGACTAAGGTCTGGAGGCTTGAGGGGATGAATCTGGCACACCAGCGCAAGAGGGATTTGAACCCGGAAAACCGAAGGGGACAGGATAGCCAATGCACGGCAAGGTCATACTCCTCGTCCAAAGCGGCAAGCAGGCCCTGGGTCTGACTAACGTGCCCAGGCTTGCCGTCGGATAGTGCCCAGACTATGAGCGTCGACACAGGTCATCTCGCAGGATTGGCCGCGACAGCGACGAGCACTTTAAGTTGCCATCTTTGGCGGAAATAAACTGTAACATGCGAGAATCGTTAACTATTTAGTGGTCGGGCATCATAACTGGCCTCGCCGTTAAAATGCACTTGCATAGCAAAAAAAACGAGCGCGCACGCTCAGGCGTGAGACAGAATTTGGCTAGGACCCAGGCTCAGTCAGAGGTGCCTTTTTCGCGGCGGTCATGGCTTGAGCTACCGTATACGGTCGATTTAAGTCCTGTTGGCTCGACTCGGGCGAGAGCATCCTGACGCGCTCATAGCTCCCCTGGTCTATGGCATCTCGAAATTGTCGTATCGCGCCCCAGGGATCGCCCACACGGCCCCTGGCTGAAAGGCCAAAACCCTCCACCGTGCTGCCGTAGGTGAGAGCCTGAAGCCCCAGGCGATGCAATAATTTTGGACTTGCATTAGCCAACACATCTGGCGCCGTCGAGATCACCCAATTTTCCTGGGTACGCATCCAGGGTTTGACGTTGCTCATGGTAGCCACGAACCGACGCCGATCAGTTCGATTGGCGCCTGTACCATGCAGCAGGCGACCGTCAAAAATCATGATGGTGCCGGCATCAGCCTCCAGGTTGATCGTGGGAGGCAGCTTTCCCACCTTGCCGCCGCTGCCTGCGGCAATCAGTTTGTTGTGAGACCCCGGAATCAATAGGGTTCCGCCGTTACGATCATTCACGGCTTGGGGGATATACATGGTGTTGACCAGAGCGGGCGCCTGCTCAGTAAGCCAAGGCGCTAGGGGCCCCTGATCTATGTGCAATCCCTGAGGATAACCCCCCGGGTCGGCACCGTTGGCCAGAAAACTGTGGCAAATCCACCCTGGCCCCAGGGTGTCATGGATCAGCTGTTCAATCAGCGGGCCAGCCTGGACGTATTCGGGATCTTGGGTAATGCATCCAGCGAACATGGGTCCCTTATTGATCAATGTATTCACGTATTGGCCGTAGGGCGTGTCCTGTTGCACCCCCGCAAGCCGCTCTCCCTCTGCCTGCTCATGCAGTCGACACAAGAAAGCATCACACTGGCTGGGGGAAAGACCGTCCTGGATCAGGCAATAACCCCATTGGACGAAATCTCGGCGCAGGCGATGAATGTCCTGAGTGGCCAGGGGCAAATCATAGTCTCGCCAGAATGGATGTGCGCGCGCGGTCGTGGTGTCCCAGTAACGCCCTACCCCGAAAGCCAGGGGCTGACTAAGGTCAGGGGGCTGCAGCCAGGGATTGTGTTCCAGCATCGAACGGTACGGCTCTCCGCTGCGCAAAAATTCTCGAAAAGGCTGGTGTTCCCTGCCGGAATTCGCCTCGACATGTTCTCTAGAAAATGCCTTGGGTATGTTCATCACCCTCCCCCTCATCATTTCGGCGACGCTCCGCATAATATAGCTATAATGCCGCTTTTTCGCAGAGCTGAGGAGAGCAAGCATGGAGATGAGAGATAAGGTCATCGTGATCACTGGCGGCAGCGGTGGCATCGGTCGGGCCTTGGCCAGGGCGTTTTTAGGCGAGGGCGCGAGCGGTATCATGCTTGCCGACCTGAACGCGGGAGCCGTTGACCAGGCTGCCAGAGAAATCGGCTGCAGCGGCATGCCCTGTGATGTGACGAATGAAGAAGCGGTTCAGGCCTTGGTTGATGCCACGGTGGCTCAGTATGGCCGAGTGGATGTTTTTTGCTCCAACGCGGGCGCTACCAGTGAGGGCCTGTTGACCGACGCCGCTAACGACGTGTGGCAAATCCAGTGGGAACTCCACGTGATGTCGCACCTGTATGCTGCCCGCGCCGTCCTTCCGGGGATGATCGAACGTGGGCAAGGGTATCTGCTCAACACTGCCTCAGCGGCGGGATTGCTCGCGGCTCTGGGCTCTGGTCCCTATACCGTCACCAAGGCTGCAGCCATAAAGCTAGCGGAGTTTATTTCGATCACCCATGCGGACGACGGCATTCGCGTCTCTGTTCTCTGCCCTCAAGGTGTCAACACCGCAATGGCGCCCCGCCGTTTAGGCGATGGTCAGACCGATGGCATCATAGAACCAGAGCAGCTTGCGGCAACCGTCGTTGAAACCATGCGTGAGGAGCGGTTTCACGTACTGCCCCATCCCGAAGTGGAAGAATACGTGCGCCGTAAGGGCGATAACGTGGACCGCTGGTTGCTGGGCATGCGCCGCCTTCGCAAACGTTCCGTCGATCCCGCGGAGTAAGACTAGGGGGAGGCACCACCACCCCCCAACCTTGCCCCCTGGGTCAGGCTGGTATCGACGGGTTCACGAAGCCCGAGGATTTGCGCTTCAATCCATAGACCTGATCCAAATCAGCGGTGACGTCCCCGAGCGGGCCCTGGGCGCTCGAGGCCGCGAGGCGGAATCTGATGGTCTTGAGCCTGTAGAGATAGCGGCTCAAGGCAGTTGAATCCGTTACGGGATCACGATGGCATGATTGCCAATCGCAGCCAGGATTTTTTCACGGTAGTTAATCCTCTCGTTGAGGTCACCGCCGCTATCAACCTCAGCGAAGGGATAGCCGGTGTTTTCAACGCATCGCCAAGGTGGATGGCCTTCTGCGCCCCAAAGATTCCCTCAGTGTCTCCAGCAGTCTGTGCGGCGAAAAAAATGCGGCTGGTGGATTGCAGTCCCGTCAAAATGGGTTTGCATACCGCCGCTGTAGGTGAGCGGGGGTTGAGCGTTATTCGGATAGGGTTGCTGTCTCAGTGTCGACCTTGTCCACGATCAGTGGGAAAGGGTTGTCAACGATCAGGCTTTCTTCGCCAAGAGACAAAGCGATATTGCCGCCCGTGCCAAATCAAACTGACAGCCCGCCGGCCACTTGTTCTGACCTAAGGACCGCCTTGCTAAAGTCCCAACCCAACGCGGCAGGAATTTGCTCGAGGTTGAGCACAGCCTTTTAGGGTTTTCGGCCATCGCTCCAAAACCCAGCGGTAACCGCAATAATCCGACACAGCCGCCCTTCTTCATCGACCTTCTCCCACACCCAGAATCAATATGATTTCTAGCTTCGTGCCCTCTGTCGCCACCTGATTGCCTGCAAATTCGATGCTTGCTCAAACCCCATTCAGACGTTAAAACACGCCATCATCAAGAATGGAGCAGAGCATGAGCGAGGCCGTAGATTTAGATAGCGATCTTTTCGAACTGGGGATGTCCGCTGAGGCGCACCCGCTAATGGATGCAGTCCAGCACCATATCGACACGAACGTTAAACCCATTACCGAAGAATTCCGGGCGCTTGAGCAGGAAAAGACCGACCGCTGGAGTTGGCATCCGCGCCAGCTTGAGCTTCTTGAAGGGGCCAAGGATAAGGCCAAGGCATCCGGGCTTTGGAATTTCTTTCTACCCGACGACGAAACCGGTCAGGGTCTGAGCAACCTCGACTATGCCTATATCGCTGCGGAGCTGGGCAAGGAGGCACTGGCCTCTGAAACGCTGAACTGCAGTGCGCCAGACACCGGCAACATGGAGGTGCTTGAGCGTGTGGGGACGCCAGAGCAGAAAGAGCAATGGCTGAAGCCGCTGCTCAACGGTGAGATTCGTTCCGCCTACGCCATGACCGAACCCAGCCTGCCCTCCTCTGACGCCAAAAACATCAGCACCAGTGCAGTGCTTGACGGCGATGACTGGGTAATCAACGGCGAAAAATATTACATCAGTGGTGCAGGCGACCCCCGCTGCAAAATTCTGATCACCATGGTGAAAACCAGCCCAGACGCTGCGCCGAGCAGACAGCAGTCACAAATCTTGGTGCCCAAGGACACCGAGGGCGTCGAGATTCTGGAGGGCATGCAGGTGTTTGGCGAGGACCATGCGCCTCGCGGACATATGCATATTCGCTTCAACAACGTGCGGGTTCCCAAGGAAAACATTCTGTTGGGTGAGGGACGCGGCTTTGAGATTTCTCAGGTTCGTCTCGGACCCGGACGAATTCACCACTGCATGCGCTCTATCGGCAAAGCTGAGAAGGCGCTTGAACTGATGGTGAAACGATCCGGCACCCGAGTTGCCTTCGGCAAACCTATCGCCAAGCTGGGTAAGAATATCGAGGTCATCTCCCGTGCGCGGATCGAGATCAACGCCATGCGCCTCGCCGTGCTACAGGCCGCCAAGGCCATGGACGTACTTGGAAACAAGGAGGCGCGAGTCTACGTCAGCGCGGTAAAGGCTATGGTGCCGGAGAAGGTCTGCACGATCATCGATCAGGCCATCCAGATGCACGGCGCTACCGGTATTTCTCAGTGGTCGCCCCTGGGCACCATGTATACGGATATGCGTCATCTACGGTTCGCGGATGGACCTGATGAAGTCCATCATATGGTGGTTGGTCGAGCGGAACTGCAGAAGTACGACCTCTGGTAGACCCCCAAACAGCGCGTGTACTCAGGCCCTTCCGAAAATCGGAAGCGGCCTGAAGCGCGCACCCAGCACGGCCTCAGCAGGTAGCCCTAACCAGCCCTGGATCACCGTCGCATAGACCTGTCGAAAGTCTACGCTGTGGGCTACGTTATCGCCCTCACCCAGTCCCCTTAGAGTGGGCGGTACGCCATAATGCCCTCCCTGTACGGGTTCACCGGCTACCAACATCAGATTGGCGCTGCCGTGATCGGTGCCCAGGTTAGCGTTCTCCATGGGCCGCCGACCAAACTCGGAATACATCAGAACGACCACTCGATCGCTCTGTCCGATGAGCTTCATTTCCTGAATAAAGCCAGAGACCGCATCCGATACATAGGAGAGGAGTCTCCTGTGCAGAGCCGGCTGCTGAACATGGGTATCAAAGGCGTTGTTCCGCACCGAGGCGTGATAGAGCTGGGTGGGGAGCTTGGCCTTGATACACGCCGCTATCTTGGGTAAGTCCATCGGCACCAGGCCATAGTCAACTTGGGGCTGATAGGCCTGCCACGCTCGTCGGATGACCTCTGAGGAGGAACGGGCGCTGGCTGCGGTAGCGCGCAAGAAGTCTGCATTGGAGGGACTGGCAGCGGCCGAGGTACCCCCCTGCTCGCCGTGGCTTTGCTCTACACGGTTCGGCCAACCCTGACGCGCAAAGCGCAGGGGGTCATCAAAGACCACGGCACTGTGCCGTCGGCTTTTGAGGGCAAGGCTTTGATGGGATCCTACGCCCACGATGCGTTCGCCTGATCCGCTGCCAGGCATGGCATCCGCTACGCGACCCAGCCATCCGAATTCATCTCCACCGTTGGGTACGCCGGTATGCCAGTAGGCCATAGAGGTGAAGTGGGAATAGGAGGGATTGTCGTACCCGCAACCGTGGACCAGGGCCAGCTGGTCCTGCTGCCACAGCCGATGGAGACCGCTCATGCCGGGATTTAAGCCAAAATGGTCGTCCAGAGGCAATAAGTCCCTGCGCGGTATTCCGATCTTTGGACGCAGACGATAGTACTCGTCATCCCCGTGAGGGACGACGGTATTTAACCCATCGTTGCCCCCGGTCATTTCAAGCACTACGAGAATCGGCGTTCGTTCAGACGCCTGGATATCCCCCGCCCAGGCACCTGGGAGGGCACCAACAAGCAAGGGCCCAAGGACCCCCTGACCTGCTAGCCCCTGGAGCAAAAGACGACGCTTCATTGGGTTTTCTCCTCTACGCTTATCTAGGTCTAGCCCAGCTGATATTCCGGTTGACTCAGCAAGGTATGCAGCAACGATCTAAGGGCCTCTTCCATGTAGGAGGCCGCTGCTCGCACCTCCTGTGTCCCAACCTCGGTGGCGAATTGTTCCGCTATGGTCTGACGTACTGGTTGAGAGATAGGAATGCTGAAAAAGCGGTCCTCAAAATATGCGACGACGTCGTCCGGCGTCTGGCACCCGGCCTGCATCACCTGCTCGGTCAAGCTCAGGGATGCGGTATGCCGCGAAATAGGTTTGACGCGCTGCAGGGCCATTTGCCAGCCTCGCATGCTGCCAAGCCGCGTATTAAAGGCCTCGTCTGCATCCGCCATTCTATTTGACTGGGCCATGTTGGCCCCCTCCGCGATGCCGGTGGGACGAGTGGCTTCGGATACGGACATCCCCTGACGAAGACGCTGCTGCACCCTGGCGACCTCGGGGGTCAGTGAGGGAAACCGGTCTGGCGGGATGAAGCCGATATCAGGTGACAGGACGTCCAGAATGAAATTGCCGCGCTCAAAGAGCAGCGAGGGAGTTATCCAGCTGCGTCCCTGAGACCAGCCCGCCACGGTGGGCGGATGCAGCAGGCGCTGTCCCAGGCGCTCTGTGGCCAGATTGAAGTCCGGCACGCCGGGCAGCGCGTCGAGGCCCAGCTTGCGATAGGTTGAGATCACCAGCTCCATCGGGCTCTTGATGTGGCTGCCCTGATGTTGATAGAAATCCCGAGAGCGGAAGAGCACGCCCAAAAATTCGCCAATATCGTAGTCAAGGACGGTCAGCAGCTGTCCTAACTGCCGTTGCGCGGCCGCCGAGGGCTGGTCGTACACAAAATAACGATATAGTTTCGTGGCAATAAAGGTCGCGGTGACAGGCTGATCCAAAATCAGATCAATGATCTCTTCACCATCAAAGCGGCCGCTGCGTCCAAGAAACGTTTTTTCACCCTCGTCGTGCAGGGCGGGGTCAACATAGAACTCAAGGCCCTTGACCGACCAGCCGGTGAAGGCCCTGGCCGCCTGGCGTACATCCTCTTCCCCGTACTCACCCACGCCCATGGTAAAGAGTTCCACGATTTCGCGGGCAAAGTTCTCGTTCGGCGCCGCCTTGGTATTTACCCCGGCATCAAGAAAGACCAACATCGCCGGGTCCTTTGCTACAGCAAGCAGCAGGTCCCGAAAATTTTCGGTTCCCAGGCGTTGGAAAAGCTGCACCTGGCGCAACATCTTTCGATAGTCGCGCACCTTGTCTTCGTTGGCCGCAAAGTGCCCATGCCAAAAGAGCGCCATCTTCTCCCTCAGGGCGTAGGGCGACGTTAGCATGCGATTGCCCCACCAGTAGGCTACGCGGTCTGTCTCTAACCGACTGGCTCTCAACCAATAAAAAAACCGGTCTACTACGGGCTGTAGCGGTCGATTGCCGCCGGGTTTTACGCTGACGCCCAGGGCGTGTCCCTGGCGCTTTGCCAACAGGGTTGCCGCAGGCCGACTTGCAGGGAACGGATCCAAGCTGTCATCAAAGATGCCTGAGTGCTGAAAGTCTGGAGATTGGGCAGAGTTCTCGGTCGCCATCAGAAAGCGTTTCACCGCCGTTTCCGGACCGAGGCGAGATAATGCCTCGACTTCGTGGGCCGACGCGCCAAAACCGGCCCGCTCGTAAAGGTGTCGGGCGGCCTTTATTCCCCAGCTGGCATGGTCGATGGGCCTCAGGTCCAGGGGCCCATCCGGGGTTTGGTTCGCCCAGACGGCCCCCTGGATAAACAGCGTTGCGGCCAAGGCCAGGTTTCTAGCGGCAGCCGCCAGCACTGGGTTTCGAGGTTTTTTCACGCGACCCAGGCTTCAGCGGCCAGTGCCGCTCGGCCCATGATGTGGTCAGAAATCTTCTCCGCCATCATGATCGTTGGTGCGTTGGTGTTGCCGCCGATGAGGGTGGGCATGATCGACGCATCAACCACCCGCAGGCCGGGCAGGCCGTGCACCTGACCATGTTCGTTAGTTACGGCCATCGGATCACTGCCCATTTTGCAGGTGCCAATCGGGTGATAGAGCGTTTCTCCGGTATGGCGAATCCAGGCGTCGAGTTCGTCATCGTTGTCTACGTCAACTTCAGGGCCGGGCTTCAGCTGTGCACCGCGATAGTCGTCAAAGGCCTGCTGCATAAAGACGCGCCGGGTCTCCCGAAACCCGTTCCGGGTGTCGATGAGGTCCTGCTCTACATCAAAGTAATTCGGGAAGATGGCCGGGTCGGAATTAGGGGTGCCGTCCCTGAGGCTGAGATGCCCTCTACTCTGGGGCCGACAGCAGTAGACGATGCTCGAAAAACCATGTTTAGGAGAAACGCCAGCACGACCATGAACATCGCTCATGGCGATGGAGACGTAGTGGATTTGCATGTCGGGAATCTCTTTATCTGGCTGACTCTTAAAAAATGCGCCCCCGGCGGTTGGCGGATATCCGGCGTCACCGCTGCCGTTGAACAGGTAACGCATACCCGTCAGAGTCCGTCGCCAGAGCGTGGCCGAACGCGCCAAGGTTACCGGCCTTAAAGCGGCGAACTGGCTCACCACACCCACATGGTCTTGAAGGTTACGCCCTACGCCGGACAGCTCGTGGGCCATGGCAATCCCATGAGGCAGAATCTCTTCCCTAGGCCCAATCCCACTGCGGAGCAAAATCTGGGGTGAGTTGATGGCGCCAGCGCTGAGGATAATTTCCTTGTGTGCGGTGAGCGTGATCATCTCACCCTTGACCGAGACCTCCAGCCGATCTGCTCGCTGTTTGTCCAATAGAATCCGGTGTACGGCGGCATGGGAGAGGATCGACAGATTTGCGCGATCCTTTGCCGGATGAAGATAGGCCCTGGACGCACTGCAGCGCTGGTTCCCCTGAATGGTGTGTTCGTAGCGGCTAAAGCCTTCCTGCTGTCGCCCGTTGAAGTCTTCCGTAATTGGGAATCCGGCTTGGCCGCCTGCCTGGACGAAGCGGTCTAGCAAAATGTCATCGGTTCGATCGGCTTTTTTAACGTGCAGCGGGCCATCAAATCCGTGGTAGTCCTGATCGCCCTCGCCATCAAAGGATTCTGCACGCTTAAAGTAAGGCAGGACCTCAGCGTAGGACCACCCTTTGTTGCCCAGCTGCGACCATTGGTCATAGTCCGC
>CENU01010374.1_pt1 | contig 12059 bp, 11 predicted proteins | sample 361331 | NCBI WGS metagenome assembly CENU01 (sample SAMEA2619766, study PRJEB7988) | marine metagenome | isolation source: saline water (ENVO:00002010), including
TAGAGATTTGGACAGATTGAGTCTGGATCATGTGTACACTCCATTAAGAAATCAAGCATGGATCCTACAGTGGCTTCCACCTAGATGGTGTTATTTTCTAGTAATAGGAACATAAGCGAGGTAGTTAACAACGTAGTTATTATCTGGCTACTTTATTCCTGTCACATCATTATAAATATCAATAACGACACCAAACGAAGGTCGATATACAATCACAATGGAAATTATCAGACGATATAGACCCATCAATGTAATAAATTAAGTACCCCGAACGAAGGTACATTTTATAACAGCGAGGTAGACCCTCCGATTAATACGTTTTATTATTAGGAGAAATATATCATGGCAAACGTAAAAAACTATGGGTTGCGAGGTATTGGTTCAGACGTCCAGTTTGGTAAGTCAGGTGGTAGATTAATATATGATTCATCATCTGCTTTCTTTAAAATAACTACAGACGGTTCAACATTAGCTAACTTAAGAGGTGCAACACCCTCTGACGCTACAGATTTAGCGACAAAGGCCTATGTTGATTCAACTAAAGCTGGTTTGGACGTAAAAGATTCAGTACGTGCGGCAACAACAGGAAATCTAGCATCACTAGATAATAACATCACTGAGATAGATGGTGTTACATTAGCTGATGGTGATAGAATCTTGCTTAAAGACCAAACAGATGGCGAAGACAATGGTATCTACGTATATTCTGATTCAGGTGCAATGACAAGAGCTACAGACTTCGATGCTAACGCAGAAGTTACAGCTGGTGCATTCGTATTTGTTGAAGAAGGTACGTCAAATGCTGACCAAGGCTTCGTCCTTAATACAGATGATCCTATTACAGTAGGTTCAACTGTCTTGTCATTCACACAATTCTCAGGTGCAGGTAACATTGTAGCTGGTGATGGTTTGGCAAAAACAGGTGGCACTTTCTCTGTAAATGTAGATGACTCTTCTTTAGAGATCAACTCAGATACAGTTAGAGTAAAAGCTTCTGGAATAACAAACGCAATGTTGGCAGGTTCAATTGACTTGACATCAAAAGTAACTGGTTCACTACCATTAGGTAATGGTGGTACTGGTGCAACATCGGCCGCTGATGCTAGAACTAACTTAGGTGTAGCAATCGGTTCTGATGTTCAGGCTTATGATGCAGGATTGGCGGACATTGCAGGACTAACACCATCAGATGGAAACATCATTGTTGGTGACGGTTCAAACTTTGTAGCAGAGTCAGGCGCTACAGCTAGAGCTTCATTAGGCTTAACAATTGGTACTCACGTACAGGCTTATGATGCACAATTGGCTGATATTGCCGGCTTAACACCAACAGATGGTAACATCATTGTTGGTGATGGTTCTAACTTCGTATTAGAATCAGGTGCTACAGCAAGAACATCATTAGGTTTAGGTACTGGTGATACACCAACATTCAACGGTGCGGCAATGGGCTCAGCGGCTATTACAGACGTTGCAGATCCATCAAACGCTCAAGATGCCGCGACAAAGGCATACGTTGATGCACAGGTAGACACAAAAGATACATTAGCAGAATTAACTGATGTAACAATTTCTACTGGTGCAGATGGTGACTTACTTGTATCTTCCGACGGGTCAAACTATGTTAACGTACAAATGTCAGGTGACGTTACAATGACTTCAGACGGTACAACAACTATCGGTAACGGTACAGTAACTAATGATATGTTGGCTGGCTTAATTGCTAATAATAAACTAGCAAACTCATCAGTTGATATTACAGCTGGTTCAGGTTTAACAGGTGGTGGATCATTATCACTAGGTGGTACATCTACATTAGCGGTTAATGTTGACGACTCATCAATTGAAATTGACTCTGACAGTCTTCAAGTAAAAGCAGGTGGTATTACAAATGCCATGTTAGCTGGTTCAATTGATTTAACATCAAAAGTAACAGGCGCTTTACCTATCGCAAATGGTGGTACAGGTGCAACTTCGGCGGCGGCGGCAAGAACTGCTCTTGGTTTAGATACCATGGCACTTCAAGCTTCTGACAACGTAGCAATAACAGGTGGTAGTGTAACAGGTGCGTCAGCTTTGACAACAACTGGAACATTAACAGCAGTAGACGGTGCGTTCTCTGGTAACGTTTCTGTTACTGGTAACCTAACAGTACAAGGTGACACAGTAACAATTAACGCAACTACAGTAACGACAGAAGACAAATTCATCTTGGTAAACTCAGGACAAACAGGTACAGGTAACACTGGTATACTTGGTGGTGTTGAAGTTGAAAGAGGTGATGACAACAACGCATTTATCGAATTCAATGATACTGGTGACGTATTCTTATTCTCACTAGGTACAGGAAACGGTGATGCAAATATCAAATTTGGTACAGTAACAGGTGGTGAATGGAATGGTACTGTTATCGGAAGAGCATATGGTGGTTTCGGCGCTGACATATCTACTTTTGGTAACAAATCATTAGTACACGCAGACGGTACAGAAGTAGCACAAAGCTCAGGTGTTTTACAATCTGATGGTTCTGCTTTAACATTTGGTACAGTAACAAATGACCAATTAGCAGGTTCAATTGCTGACGGTAAACTAGCGGCAGACTACATTCAAACATCAGAAGTTGATGGTTCATCTATCGAATTCGCAAGTGGTTCATTGAATGTTAAAGCTTCTGGAATTACAAATGCAATGTTGGCTGGCTCAATTGCTAACGATAAATTAGCAAACAGCACAGTCTCATTAGGTGGTGTATCAATATCACTAGGTGGTACAGACGCAACTCCGGCATTTGACTTACAAGATGCAACTGGTTATGCGGCTTCGGCTCTAACTGGTACAGTAGCATTAGACTCACAAGTAGCAAACACACTTGGCGTAGCAAATGGTGGTACTGGTTTAACAGCAGTTGGTACAGTTAACAAGTTCCTAAGATCTACAGGTACAGTTAACCAATACGACTATGTAACAGCTTTAAGAGATACAGCAGGTGTTTCATTACTAGAAGTTGACTCAGCGAATGTGGCTGACAACACAAAAGTAATGATTAAAAACTCATCTACAGCAGTGACAATGTCAGCTGTTGATCCAGATGACAATGATGCTGATATCGATTTAATTTTAGCGGCACAGAATGATGGTGTTGTTAAATTGGCGGACAACGCAGGCGGTTCTTCACTAATCATCGCAATTGACGATGTATCATTAACAGTTTCTGGTGGTGATACTGGTTCAGGTGATGCTGGTGACATGGTAGTTAAAGGTGGTAACGGTTCAGGTGCAAATGCTTCAGGTGACGTAATTATTAAAGGTGGTACAGGCGGTAACGCTGAAGGTAAAACTAAAATTATGGACTCTGCAGGTAATGAAATTGCTTTATTTGAAGCAAGTTCATCAGCAACTGATTACATTACTGTAACAAACGGTCTATCAGGTACAGATCCGAAAATTGCGGCGGCTGGTGATGAAACAAACATCAACATTAAACTTGCACCAAAAGGTTCAGGTTTATTAATGGTTGAAGATGGTTACGAATCTAATGTGAACTCAGATGATGCTTTAATGAACAGAGCATACACTGATTCAAGATACGTAAGACTTGATCAAGTTGATGACAAGTTTATCAGAGCCTCAATAGCAGATGACGGTAACACAACAGCTTCAGTTGGCACAATGCCAAATGATTCAAACGTATCAGCTTACTACATTAAGTCAGTAACAATTCACGTAACAGAAGCATACTCAGGTGGTTCATTTGATCATGCAAGTGTAACAGTGGGTGGTACTACTGTGGTAGCAGACGAAGACGCTGATTTCGGTGTAACAGGTACATACAAAATTGAAGGTAACTTCAATGCTTCAGTATCAGGTGGTGCAACTATTACAGCTAACTATTTAGATAGTTCAGCTCAAGCAGTAACACCAACGGCTGGTGCGGCAGTAGTGGTTGTTGAATACGAAACAACTAGATAATAATAGAATATAGATTATTACTAGTCAGCAAGAAATAAATTTAGGGTCTGTGTGGCAACACACAGGCCCTTTTTTTACGACACAGCTTTTTATCTCTGGGTTGTTAATCACAAAACAACCACTTATCTTCAAGAGAGTTCATCTTAAATATTAGTATGGCAGAGAAACTTATTATCACAGACATAGACGGCGTAGTTTTAAATTGGCATGACGCATTCGTAGACTGGATGCAGATGCAAGGATATAAATCATCAGGCATTAAACATCACGATGCTGATATTCATTTAGAACTGAACATTACATTTGATGAGGCAATGGCAAAGAAGTATGAATTTAATTCATCTTTGTCTGGTTCTTGTCTACAACCTTACGGCAATTCAGATATCGTAATTCCACAACTGTTTGAACAGGGATATAAATTTATCGGTATAACATCTTATTCTGATCAACCAATAGCACAGTATTATAGATATCTAAATCTAGAAGAATACTTTCCAACAGAATCATTTGCAGAAATGATATTCTTGCCTTCTGGTTCTCCCAAAGCAGAAACACTAGAAGCATTCAGAGATACCAATCTCTACTATGTTGATGACAGAATAATCAATGTCAACACAGCCAGAAACGTGGGCATGAAACCCATCATCATGAGACACGATTACAATCTACACTTTGATCATCCTGTGATTCAAACTGTGACAGATTGGTTTGATATTGCTAGAATAGTCGCCAAAGAAGTATAGTTCTATACTCACAAAACTCCAATAACACTATAGTAAATAATAGTATCGGAGGATGTTATGAGTAGACGCAACCGTAAACGAAAACATCGCAATGACTATACTGACTATGAAGAACAAAAAAGAGAAAGGTCCTACAATATAAAAGCCAAGTTTCCAACACCCAAAAACGACACTCAAAAGTATTACAACAGACTGTTGAGCGATTGGAGTAGAACTATTATATTGGCACTAGGCCCTGCCGGAACTGGAAAGACTTATCTTGCTGTTCATCATGCCATACAGGCATTGCAGAACAAAGACATAGAAAAAATTGTCATCACCCGACCAGCTGTCACTGTAGAAGAAGATCATGGCTTTTTGCCAGGTAGCATTGTGGACAAAATGATGCCCTGGATGAAACCCATCATTGATGTACTCACAGAATACTGGTCACCCAAACACGTTCAATACATGATGGAAAACGAAATAGTGGAGATTGCTCCACTGGCCTATATGCGAGGTAGAACATTCAAAAATGCATGGATCATAGCAGATGAAATGCAGAACTCAACGCCAGAACAGATGAAGATGGTGTTGACTCGTATAGGTGACAACAGCAGAATGACCATCACAGGAGATCTTGATCAACATGACAGAGGCTATGAAGAGAATGGTCTAGCTGATTTTGTGTGGAAAGTGGGTCAACCACAAGACAAAGTGGTCACCAAAGTGAAATTTGAACATCGGGATATTGAGAGACATCCTGCTGTGAGCAGAGTGTTGAACATATACGGAGATGATTTTGTAGATGAACAACCAGACAAGATCATAAAGATATCTTAATAAATACTGTTGGCCAATGGGCAGAAGAAAAGATCTTTATGGAAACTGAGTACACATCAAGGAACCGTCAACTGTGGAGCACAGTTCTGAGATGGATGGGTAAGATCATTGTGTGGCCTTTGGCAGGTGGGCCTGTGTTGTTGATTGCACTCATGGACGCAAACAATGGCAGAGGATTCCGACAAAATATCAGAGAAATAACAGGAAGAGCGGCGGATGACAACAAGAAAAAGCAACAACTCAATCAAGAACAGGATCAAAAAGATCTTTAAAGCAATCTGGCAACGTGTGCTGGATGTCAGCACCGGCAAACACAAGAGCTGGGCACTATCGGAGTGGGACACATGATGTGGTGGAGATGGCTGATGGATTTTAGACTGGTGAAAAAGAGACATCGAGAACAGAAGTTTCAGAGCAGAACCCCTTGGAAACGCGGGTTGTACAAAGGGTGGTTGATGGTGTACAGAGATCTATGCGGAAGAGATCACAGCTGGAAACATCGCAACTATTATCTTGACTGGGATTGAAGGCTCTGAACATAACTAGTGTACATGATAGAACAGGGCAATAGAATATATGCAGACGACATGATGCGTGAAGAACTGTGTTTCATGTGTCTGACTCACAAAGACCTACACAGAGCAGAATACAACAAACACAATAGAATGCACATAATGGTGTGTACAGACTGTATAGCAATGAATGATCACAAGCTGGTGACAGGTGAGAATAGACTGTTTAAACCAATTTAAACGCCTTTACAGCAGGGTTCTAGCACAATCAGGTACATATACGCATACAAAGATCAATAATGCGTTATACAAAGGTAGTCCAATTTCGAGCTGGTGAAAAGGTTAAGGTACATCTCCCATCACCTAAAAATCCCATCGATAATCAGTATCGGAATATGTGCAATCACGGTTATCGACACAACATATAGTCAGATCTCAGTCTGACCCGGGCAGAATTGCTGAAGAATACACACTCAGATCGTGCCGGCGCTCTACATCATTAGTACGACGATCTTTCGTGAAAATATTGGTTGACAATTGGATTATATGTGCTATACTGTAAGTAACAATAAAGCAATATAGCCCGAAGGAGGGGCAAAGTATATGGCAACAAAACTAGACAAGTACACACACGTGATCAAAGCGGTGTCAGAAAAAGGTAAAACAAGGTTTTCTTACACAAATGATCCTGACAACAGAATCATTGTATTACAGAAAGCAGGTTATACTCCGGTGGAAGGAGCAACTTCGATTGAATCAGAGAAGTTCGAGACACCGATGACCAAAGACGAACACAAAGCATCGCTTAACGTAGCCTAACGGTATTCTGAGCCTGGGCCGCCTGAGTAACAATTCTCACAAGGCCCAGGTCAAAGTCCAGAATATACGGGCTCAAGCATTTAGACCTTGTAGGCTTTTGAGGCCGGAGGTGGGTGTGATGAACCCACGTGTGCGGATCACGCCCCTGAACACAACAAAAGTGTTCTAGGATCCATGTAGAGATCAGGGGGCCTAATCACTGAGAAGGTGATCATCTACGGTTTCAAGCCCGGATCAAAAAACGGTCTCAATGACCGATTCCCCTACGATTTGACTTCAATGACCTCGCTTCGCTCGGATTCAGTCTCAATGACCTTCTGTCAGACAAAAAATGCTTCAATGACCGGGGCAGACTGAGAATATCCTTCAATGACCTTGTCTGAGAGGTATTCAGCTTCAATGACCGATCGGTTTGCCAGGCCTGCGAACAAGAGAGATTGGTGCTGTGTCTGATACAGCGTGAGATTCGGATTGGTTGCTGTGAGTCCTGAGCTTGAGAGCAGAGAGTAATGTTTGATACCACTGCACATCTGTACAGCACATATCAACAGCAGGATTCAGTCCCCACAGCAATATATACAGTAGCACAACTGATGGGTTTGTACAACATATTGTTTTCCAAGATTAGTCTTGAATATTGTGCCAATTAGTCTTCAATGATACTATATACAGTCTGATCACCTTCAATGACCGAGACTACAGTTGGATATCCTTCAATGACCGCGGCACAGCGTGAAAATCATTCAATGACCGCGACAGGCAGAGATTCACCTCAATGAAGAGAATGAGAGAGGCCGGGAGACTACAGTTGGGAGCAAAAAATCACCAAAAAACATTAGTCTCAAAAAAGATTGTAAGTGCTTGAAAACATTAGGTTTTTTTTGGAAATTATTGCTTGACATATTAGCAAACTGTAGTACTATTAAAATATAACAAAGCAACAATTAACAGAGAGGATTTTGCTTATGACAAAAACAACTTACACACAAAGTGAATTAGAAGCTGGTATAAAGTTTTTAAACAATAAAAATGTACACTTTGAGTTAGATGGTGACGAAGACAAACAAGTTGGAATACACATTAACGTAAACAACAACAGAATATGGACTGGCGGTGACAGCATATGGAACAATGGAGTTGTTAAGGGCGTTAAAGTTGATTACATTGATTTAAGAGCACACTACGACAATTGGGACGAAGACGCATATTGGAGTGGTGGGTTAAGTGGAACTATTGCATACGATGGCAGTGGCAAAGATGGCACGTGGTATGATGGTAGCGACGATGCGAACAATGTTTTAATTAACAAAATAAAAGACAACAGAGATAGTGATGGTATGATTTATACGGACACTATTTTTATTGAGAATGCGATTGCTTATATGGAAGAGCATTGCGATTTTGACAGCAAGTTGTTAAAGGACTTTTTAGACTTTGATTACAGCGAACAGGGAATGCAAGACGACGAGACGGTAAACTTGGACGTGGAAATGGACGGGGATTTTTGGCTTGCTTGTTATGAGCAAATGCAAAAGCAAAAGAAAGCGGCTTAACTTTACAAACTGTTGTTGTCCCTCTGCAACAGGGACAGCACAAAACCGAAATTTCCAAAATCCCATTTGTAAATTTCGCTTGTAAACACTAGCAAAAAATAAGAGGTTGACAGATTTGGGATATGTGTTAACTTATAATTATAATTAATTAACTTACAGCAAAGGAGATTAAATTGAAAAAACTCGTTGTAGAAATCTTAACAGGCAGATTTGAAGAGAAGCCTGTACAAGGCGTAACTTTCGATCTCATCAAAGATTTTCAGCCACACAAGAAAGGTGGAGGATTCTTTTTGGTAGATGGTAGGTCCGCATCAGAAGGGGATTATCCAGCTCGCCCTATTAGAATAAAAGTAACTGGAACTGAAGGTGGGGTTGTTACAGAAATTGAAGGGGAGAATGCATCCCCGAGCATACCTAAAACAAGACGTCATGAGACTGAAGAAGAGTCTATCGAACGTATACGTGAAAGGTTCGATATCCTAGAGCAGATGACTCAAGCCACACAAGACGGAACTGTACGTGCTTTGGTTGTGTCAGGACCTCCAGGTGTTGGTAAGTCCTTTGGTGTAGAAACAACGTTAGAGAAATTTAACGTGTTTGATAAGATCGCCGCTGAGAGACCCAAGTACGAAGTAGTCAGAGGTTCTATGACAGCTATCGGTCTTTATCAAAAACTGTTTAAGTTCTCTGATAAAGGTAACATACTAGTATTGGATGATTGTGACTCTGTACTGTTTGATGATGTATCGCTAAACATTCTTAAGGCGGCACTTGATTCAAGTAAACATCGTTACATATCTTGGAATGCAGAATCGCGTATACTTGCGAACGAAGGTGTGCCGGATAGGTTCGAGTTCAAAGGTTCTATGATCCTTATTACAAACATCAAGTTTGATTACGTGAAGTCCAAAAAGCTACAAGATCATTTAGCGGCTATCATGTCTAGATGTCACTATTTGGATCTCACTTTAGATACTGTACATGACAGATGGATGAGATGTAAACAGATCATCAACGATGGTATGTTAGCACCGTACAACTTTACACCGGAAGAGGAGGCTACATTGTTGGGCTTCATCGAAGGCAACAAGGACAAACTAAACGAAGTCAGTTTGAGAATGATCAACAAGGTCGCTGACCTAGTAAAGATGAGTCCGGACTGGGAGAAAATAGCTAGAGCGACCTGTATGAAAAGGTCGGCCGCTCCTGGTTACGCCGGTAAGAAATCTTAGGCCCCACCTAAGATAAGCTGGCACTACTAATAGTGTCAGCCCTTTGCTGTAGGACGGGTGGTTTTCGGATCACCCGTTCTCTTTTAAAGGTTGACAGAATTGGGAAAAGTGTTATTATTAAACAATAAAGCAAAGGAGGGCTATATGCCAAATTGGTGTAATAACAACGTCACAATAACAAGTCCAGATCAGGACAAACTAAAAGCAATATCAAAAGCCGCTGAAGAGGGTAAAATGTTTGATTTCATGCACCCGATGCCTGCAGAGTTGAGAGACACTACTGCTGATGGTACTGAGAGGCCAGCTCTGTTGAAGAAGTATGGATCATCAGACTGGTATGGTTGGGCCAATCAAAACTGGTCAACCAAATGGGATATCAGTGAATGCTATCAAAACGATTTACAAGATGGAGTATTACATCTTGCTTTCGATACTGCATGGGGACCGCCCATAGGTGTGTATGATCACTACACTCGTCTAAACAACGACATCGACATAAAAGGTTTTTACTTTGAAGGTGGATGCGACTTCATGGGTGTATGGCATCAGGGTGAAGATGAATGTTATAATGTTTCTGAGATCACAGACAACCAACTTGAAGGCAGTATGCACGAGTTCGACGACTTGTATAATATCGTAGAGCATCGTGCAGAGTATAGGGAAGATGCAATACGAGACGGTGATCATGCAACTGCAAAAGAATGGTTAATGAAGCATCAGGAATTATCTGAAGAGAAGGCTGATGAATACATTAACGACTTCATAGTCAGAGAAGGTGTCGAACAAGTAGAACAGGAAGGATAATTTAGTGGTTGACAAGTTGGAAATGTGTGTTAATATTAGTAATAATTAAGAGAGAGGTAAAATATGTCAACAAGAAGTTATGTAGGTTATAGTGAAGGCGGTGATGTTAGATATGTGTATCATCACTTCGATGGGTATCCAACAGGAGTTGGTAAAGAGCTTGTTAAAAATTACAATTCGTTAGAGCAGGCAAAAGAGTTAGTTAGAGGCGGAGACATATCTCACTGCTTCAAAGACGAAGGCGGTCCATTACATTATGCAACCAGAAGCACATGGGATGATTCCAGAGGCGGACAAAACGAAGCCTGGGAAGATGTTAAACCCAAAGATCCATATGGTGTTGATGGTTATGCAGAAGCCTTAGAAGAGAATCAAATGATTTGTTATGCTTACCTGTTTATGAAAGGTGAGTGGTATGTGTGCAAGAACGAGAGAAGGTGTTGTGACTGGTACAGTCTCGAGACTGAAGTTCTGCTTTTACCTAAACCAAATGAGTTTTGGGAGCCTGCCTCTCAGAAGCTGGCGAGCTAACGCCAAGATGAGTTTTCTTCCCGATTGCCGGGGTTATATCTCTAAAATATAACAATGTCGCGAAGTAGTGAGAACCATGAACTGGATATGCAGGTAGGCCAGCTAAGAGCCCGAGAGCGGGGATACTTCACAAACTTAGGTTCTCCATTTTTTAATATGTTTAAAAGGATATTATACAGTCATTCAATATTTGTAGAGTTAGGAGTACTACTTGTGGTAGTAGGAATACTTTTCGCCCTAAAAATAATAACAATTTAGAGGTTGACAGAATTGGATTGTATGTTAGTATTAATAATATGAAAAGGAGGGTTCTATACATGAACAAACTTTTAACAGCAATGGTTGGGGCGGCGATGTTATTCGCAACGTCGGTTTCAGCTAAGACTAACACCAACTACTTCGATATCACTGGTACGGTGACATCAGTAGATGCTATCTATAGCACGGTTAAGGTGACAACACCTCAACAAGTGTGTGAAGAGAAACAGGTTCCGATTTATGCTAACAACGGAAATGATTCGCTAACTGGCGGACAGATCCTAGGTGGTATCATCGGTGGTGTTATCGGCTCTAAGATTGGATCAGGATCAGGCAAGGATATTGCTATTGGTACAGGTGCAATCATAGGTTCACAGATTGGTAAGAATCAAGAGAATCAGAACAAACAGATTGTCGGATATCAAACTGTGACACAATGTAGAACAGTCAATACTATACAAGACCAAACAAGAATGACTGGCTACAACATTTCGTTCTCGACTGCAGACGGGTTCTCAGGTACAACATCTGTGACTTCGGGTGTAGCAACGAGATACAAAGTTGGCGACTCTATTAAACTTAGAGTATCTTTACAGCCAATATTTTAATTAAAATAGATGACAGATAGGGGTTGACAAGATCCCTATCTGTGTTAATATAAAATATAAACAAAGTTAGAGAGGGCTTTATGAAAACATATAATCTAGTTTGGAACAACGAAACAATCGACAGCTTCAACACAAGAGATGAAGCAGAGCGAATGGCTAACGAGTATTCGATAGCTTATAACGGTCCGGTGGCTGTTATCGAGTCTGA
>CENU01151544.1_pt1 | contig 12058 bp, 10 predicted proteins | sample 361331 | NCBI WGS metagenome assembly CENU01 (sample SAMEA2619766, study PRJEB7988) | marine metagenome | isolation source: saline water (ENVO:00002010), including
CGCGAGATCATGGCTGATAAAGACAATTGCCAGTCCGAACTGCACCTGTAACCGCGCCAGAAGCTCCAGCACCTGCGCCTGGATCGTTACATCAAGCGCCGAGGTTACCTCGTCGCAGATCAGCACCTCGGGCTCAGCCATCAGTGCACGGGCGATCGCGATGCGCTGTTGCTGCCCACCAGACAGATGGCGCGGCCAGCGCTTCAGAAAGTCGGGACCCAGATCCATGTCCGCAAGAATTGCCACCGCTTTATCGCGCGCCTGAGTGCGGGTTAGCCCAAAGTAGCGCATCGCAGGCCGGGTCAGCGTCTGGTCTATCGTATGTGTGGGATTGAGCGAGGACAGCGGGTCCTGAAACACCATCTGGATGCGCCGCCGCAGGCCCAGCGATCTGTCACGCGCGGAGCCCTTGATCTCGGTTTCACCCAACAGGATGCGACCCGAGAACCCCGGCAAGGCGCCGGCCATCAGGCTTGCCATGGTCGACTTGCCCGAGCCGGACTCGCCAAGGATTCCGAGTGTTTCACCTGAAGCAATGGCAAAGCTAACGTTGTCCACCACCGACGGACCTGCGCGACGCCGCGACAGCAGCCGTTGCGCCGGATTGTACGCAAAGCGCAGCCCCATGACCTGAAATGCAGGCGTTGCCGCGTTTGCCTCGGGGCGGGCGGGCCGGGAATCGAGTCGCGGGATCGCAGCCACGAGGTCCCGCGTATAGGCGCTCTGCGGCGCATGGAATACCGCTTCGGTTGATCCGCTTTCGACCACTTCGCCGCCTTTCATTACCAGAACACGCTGGCACAGCTTGGCGATGACGTTCAGGTCGTGGCTGACATAGATCAGCGTGGCGTTCAGCTGAACCTGCACGCGACTGACAAGATCGAGCACACGCGCTTCCACGGTCTTGTCCAGCGCCGTTGTGGGCTCATCCAGCACAATAAGTTCTGGCTCGGCCACCAGCGCCGAGGCGATCACCAGCCGCTGCCGCTGCCCGCCCGAAATTTCGTGGGGATAGCGGTCGAACAGCTGCGCGGGTTCAGGCAGATCGGTGGCCGCCATCAGGTCGAGCGCGCGAGTGCGGGCGGCAGCTCCGTTCAGCCCACAATGCCTAGCGATCAGCTCGGTTAGTTGTGCGCCATTCGTGCGGTGCGGCGTGAGCGAGGACAAGGGGTTCTGCGGTACAATAACGGCCTTTGCACCTCGAAAGGCCTGCAATTCGGCTTGCGGCAGCGCCAGCACATCCCGGTCACCGACGCTCACGGTCCCATCGACAAAGTCAGCGCCCGGCCGGGCATGGCCCAAAAGCGCGCGGGCGACCGTCGATTTGCCAGAGCCGGATTCGCCCACGATGCCCAGAGTCTCGCCCCGCTCAAGGGCAAAGCCAACTTGTTCGACCGCAGCCACTTCCCGACCGGCGGCGTTGCGGAACAGGACCCGGAGGTTGCGCATCTCGACATGGGGCATAGCTCAGGGCTCCAGCTGCGAAATGCCGTAGGCGCGGGCAAAGCCATCTACGGTAAAATTTATGCCGATGATCAGCGACGAAAGCGCGATGGATGGCAGGATCAGGAACCAGGCGTCGGTAAAGACCACCACCATGGCCTCTTGCACCATTAAGCCCCAGTCGGGGGTCGGCTGACTTATGCCCAACCCTAGAAAGCTGAGTGCCGAGATCTTGAGCACTGCCGAAGATATCCGAATCGCCACCTCCACAGCCAGCAGACCGGTCAGGTTCGGCGCAATTTCGCGGAACAGGATATAGGCCGTGGCCTCACCCCTTAGTTCCGCCGCGCGCACAAAATCCAGAGCGGCAATCGAAATGGCTCGAGCCCGTATAACGCGGATTACGCCCGGCGTGTAGACGATGGCGACAATCAGCGAGAGCGCCGCCAGATCCTTGCCGAAGGTCAGCACCAGAATGGCGATCAGCAGAAGTTCGGGCACCGACATCAGCGTGTCGGTCAGGCGCATCACCGCATCGTCTATCCAGCCGCCGAAGTACCCCGCCACCAGTCCAAGCGCCGTGCCGACGGCCACTGCCGCCGCCACGCCGATCACGGAAACCAATAGGGCTATCCGCCCGCCTGACATCAGCCGCGACAGGTAGTCTCGTCCGATCTGGTCGGTGCCCATCCAATGTTCAGTCGAAGGCGCGGTCAACCCGTCGGTGAAGATCGCGCTGATCGAATAGGGTGCCATAACGGGTGCGAAGAGCGCGAGTATCAGGTGGATAGCCATCAGCAAAACGCCGATGAATGTCAGGGGTTGGCGTAAAGCGGCGCGCCATCGCGCGGGTGGGCGCTCCGGTGCGGTCATTGCGGTCGTATCAACCATGAGATTTTCTCCGCACCCGTGGATCAAGCGCAAGAACGGCGATGTCGGCCAAGAGGTTTGATACAATCACTGCGAAGGCTGCGAGAAAGGTTATGGCCTGCACAGTCGGTACTTCGCGCTGCGCAATGGCGCGGATCAGCTCAACGCCGACGCCGGGGAACTTGAACACTGCCTCGATCACCACGGTGCCCGAGATGATGCCCGCCACGAACTGCGCGGTGCCGTTCAACATAGGGATTAGAGCAACTGGCAGCGCGTGCACGATCACCAGCCGCCAGTCCGGCAGGCCCGACAGCCGCGCTCGCTCGACGAACTCACTGGCCAGCGCATCAACCATGCCCGCGCGCAGCAGGCGGAACTGATAAGCCACACCTGACGCGATGAGCGCCAGCACTGGCAGTACCGACACGGCAAGGATTTGGTGCCAGGGCGCGCTCTCGGCTACCATCAGCACCGCTGGCGCCCAGCCAAGGCTTAGCGCAAAAACGATGATGAACACATTTGCTACGACGAAATCCGGCATCGAGTAGGTGAAGAGCGTTGTGCCCGACACGATCCCGTCGACCCGCCCGCCCGGTTTCAGCGCCGTCCAGATACCGAGCACGATTGAGACCAAAGGCGTGAGCAAGATCGAGACCGAGGCCATGATCAGCGAGTTTAGCATCGGGTGCCAGATAGAGTCCATCACCGGTTCCCGGGTCAGCAGCGTGACACCAAAGTCAAAGGTAATCAGATCCCAAAACACGGCGAAAAAGCGCACGAGGGCCGGTTCATCCAGCCCCAGTTCGGCGCGCATGCGGGCCAGATCCTCGTCGGTGTACCACATCAGCTCATCCGCTGGGATCGAGGCGTCCAGCGCGTCGCCCGGCAGAATTTCTGTGCCGATGAACACCACCGCGGAGACCATCAGCAAGATCAGCCCCGACAGCGCCAGACGGCGCAGTACCAGCGCGATGATCGGACCCATCAGGTACACGTCAGGCCGCTACGCCAAGACCCTGCAGGTGCGCAAAACCCTGCGGGATATCGGTGTGGCGCCTCAGTTCCAGAACGAGATGAGGCGCGCTGTCGGCCTCGGCCAGGGCGCGGAAAACTTCGGTCCATTCGATATGACCTTCGCCCGGTGCCCAGTGGCGGTCGGCGTAGCCGTCCGTATCTTGTATATGCACATGCTGGAGCAGGCTGCCTGCGTCACGGACATAAATATCGACAGGCGGCGCGTCAGAGGCCCGCTGCGCGATCTGTGCGTGCCCGGTGTCGATCGACAGCGCCAGCGCGGAGCTGTCGATGATCTCGACCATCTCGCGGCGGATCTGCGGCGTGATGTCCTGGATGTTTTCCAGCACCATCTGCACTCCGTACGCCTCGCCTAGCTTCAATGCGCTGCCCAGCAAGTGTTTCACATCCTCGGCGACCTTCGCCACCACGCTTTCATAATCTGGCTGAACAAAGTTGAATCGGTTGTAGTGGTGCCAGCTATTGAAAGGCGAGTGGATCACCATCTGCCGCGCGCCAAGGGCTGCTGCAGCTCCCATGGCATCGGCGTAGCGCCTTCCGATGACATCGGCAGTATCGGGATCAGAGCAGGCGATATCAAGACCCTGGAAGGGACCGTGGATCCCGAGCCGGCCTTCGAAGCCGTTAAGTGCGAGCTTTGCGCGTTCCACGGTCGTCTGCCATCCGTCGCGGTAGACTTCGGCCCGTACGAAGTCCTGGATCTCAAGATCGCGGTTTTTGGCATAAATCCAGTCGCGATGGGTGGGTATGTTGTCTATCATCAGCGCGGCGCCGATCATGAGCGGTGTCATGGGCATTTCCTTCAAACGAAATGGGGGGGGGCAGCTGTGCTGCCCCCATCGAGTTTAGGCGTCTTTCCAGACAGTTTCGTAGCGCGGGCCCTGCCAAAGCTGGGTGTGGGGTCGCAGATTGTGGACGCCGGTCTTGTGCACAAGGTTGGTGCGGCGTCCGCCGATCATGATGCCCGGCACCTCGTCCTGCGCGATGCGCTGCATCTCGTGATAGATCTCCAGGCGGCGCGCGTCGTTGGCTTCTGCAGCCGCCTCGGCCAGAAGCGCGTTGTAGCGCTCAAAGCCCGCGCCCGTCCAACCGCCGGGCTCTGCCGCGTTCAGGTTCGACGCGCGGCTGAGGTTGATGTTGGGGTTGCGCGCGCCCACCAGGTTACGGCGCGGACGGCCGATGGGCTTGTTCACAGAGTTCACGAAGGGGTTGAAACCGTCGCAGGGACGCTCAGAGAACTCGAGGTTGATGCCCGCTTCCTTCATGCTTTCGCCCACCACCTGCCACAGCCGCGGCTCTTCGGGGTAGGTCGGGCAATAGAAGATCGCCGGCAGGTCGATGCCGTTCGGATACCCTGCCTCGGCCAGCAGCCGCTTGGCCTCGGCGACGTCACGTTCGACGGGGCGCGGCAGGAACTCCTTGTTGACGCCGTTCATATGCGTGTCGTTTCCGGTCCAGCCATCAGGATCGTCGTAGATGATCCGGTTGACTCCGGGACGGTCGATGGCCAGCGACATGGCCTTGCGCACGCGCACGTCTTTCCAGGGCAAGTTCACATTCTTGGGCAACACAAGCCAGAACTGGTCGCCAGAGGGTGCGGCCTGCACGGCGCCTCCGGCATCGATGAACTGGTCGAACTGGCCCGGATCGACGTTAAGCACCGCATCGAACTGACCCGAGCGGAAGCCGTTGATCGCGGTCGGGCCCTGCGCGAGCACTCCCTCCAGCCCATCGAGGAATGGACGCCCGGGCATCCAGAAGTCTTCGAACTTCTCGGCGCGGAACTGCCGCTTGTTGTCGATCTCGATCAGCTTGAAGGCGCCGGTGCCGATACCGTCAAAGCCCATCTTGCTGATGTCTTCCATCGCGGGCATCATCATCGCGCGATATTCGGCGGTGGCATAGGCGAACTCGACGTTCGGGCGCGTCAGGATGAACCGCACCCCGTATTTACCCATGGGCTCCACGTGCTTGACGTATTGCTTGAAAAAGCCAACGCCGCCGAAGTCGGGATGCGCGTGGTGCCGTGCCGAAGCCACAGCGTCCTCGGAGGTGAACTCCTTGCCGTTGTGAAAGAACACGCCTTCGCGGAGCGTGTATTCCCAGACGGTGCCGTCCTCGTTGGAGACGAACTTGGTGGCCAGTTCCGGGCGCACGTTCAGGTCCTCATCCACCCAGGTCAGCGCGTTCCAGATGCCGCGGGTCTGGATGTCCATGAAGTAGTAGGCGTGCTGGCCCTTGTCGGATTGACCAAGCGCCCAGTTGGGCACTGGGTTTCCATAGGTCAGAACGCCGCCCTGTCGCGGGGTCTGACCTTCGATCAGACCTTCGATGAAGTCCTCGAAACTGTCGGCTTGTGCAAGGCTTGGCATCGCCCCAAAGCCCACGATGGCGGCAGAGCCGGCCAGAAAATCGCGGCGTGATAAACTCGTCATGGTAATCTCCTAACAATTATGTATCGGGGATTAGCTCATAATATACGCATGTGAAAAAATTGTTTAATATTGATTAAGCTTTTGTAATATTCTTTTGGAATAGCCCCCTGCAAGTGATCCACCAACTGGGATAATTTTGTTCCACAATTTGGAGGACTGCGAGACAGTGCTTTATGACATAGAAAATGATCCTACTCAGACGATTCCTGTATCAGATGAAGCAGTGGAAAAGTATTTTGGGGAAAAGATTGCTGAAGAATTTGAAAAACATGATGCTCCTAGAGAATTGTACCAACATTTCAATTTACAAACCACGATATCCTAACGTTGCAGCTCGCATAACATCATGAATTTTAACCACAACTTTACGAAAAATGTCTAGCCCCCTAGAACTGTGACCGAAATCATAGACATGGCACCGGGACAGATCCGTTTCTGCGGCCATCCGATCCAAGATTTAATCGGCAATGTTTCACACTACTTCTAATCTGCTATCATTATTGCACCATGACCTCGATCCACGCAGCCCTTGTACGCCTGAATGTTGCCCCGCAAAAGCTTGGTTTTTGGGAGGTACAGCTTGAGAATTCGATAAAGCGCGCTGAGTTTTTGAGTGACTTTGACGCTGAACAAGTTTCAAAAGAAAAGCAGGTTACAAAATCTGAGCTCTCAAATTTTGAACGTGCAATTCGAGCGGGTACGCGCGCGTTGATGTTGCAAAAACGGTTTGCCAATTTATCCCAACCGACAGTTGAGATTATAAACTCACAGTTATCAGTCCGATCAAACGATCGTGTAAATTTTGAAGATCTGGATCTCGATTATGATGATCAACGACAAGTACTACGAGATGCTATTAACGGCTCTAAAAAATGGCTACATGAGACGCGTGGCCTTTTGCACGGAGTGAAGGCGACCGAGATCGTGAATGCAACGGTTGTCATTTACAAACAGATTACGGGTAAAGAGCCTGGGGTAAGTAGTACCAGCACCACAAGTGGTAAAAACTACACAACACCCTTTGAACAATTATTAATCGAGTGCCTGAACAGTGCTGGTGTAACTATCTCTGCGCAAGGCGCACGCGCGCTCTACCTGCGTGTTTACCTAAAAAAGAAATAAACTGGTCGAGTTATGCGCCAACATGTGCCGGGGTGAGGCTCTGGCTAACTTTGGCTCATGTCCCGAGTCGATGCTGATATCCTTACTGAAGACGCCAGAGCTGCGTTGCTTGAGCTTGCCCGGCTACTAGGCCGGATGGCTGCGGAAGACGCAGTAGATCACTCGACCCTGGACACCTCCCCTTTTCATTCACAAAAGAAAGGAGCTTGCGATGACAAGCAGTAAACCGGTGCGGCTTTTAACGCCGGATGAGGCGGCACAGTTTTTGTCTGTCTCCCAAAAGACAGTTAAACGCCTCGTCGCTGAAGGCAGCTTGCGTGCCTATAAAGTCCGCAGATCCATGCGCTTCAGATTGGAAGATCTTGAAGCCTATGTTGAGCAAAACAATTGGATGTAAAATCCATGCGTTTTGTCTCGTTTTGTCCCTCTTTGAACAAGCTTGTCATAAAGTGCATAAGCAATAGTGAAAATCTATATATAGTTATTTTAACTATTAATATTACCATATTTACACTATATATAGTAATTATCTTGTTTTGGCTTCACGTGTCCTTTACTGTCACTCAAGCCCGTTCACGCAAAATCTTGGAGATTTAAAATGAACATCAAAAATCACTTTTCAGATACCGCACTGCTGTCACTGGCAGAATTAAAAGCGCGACTTGAACAGGACTGCAAACTGGATGCGCGCAAACAGCGCGAGATGATATCTGCCATTAATACCACCGCAAAGTGGCTCAACCTTCCCGCAGAGATGATCCCCGCCTCTGCAACTTTCTTGCGAGGGAAGTTTCAGGAGATCCATCCTGCGCATCACCATGTCACCAAGCGGCGTGTGCAAAACATCAAGTCACTGATCTTAAGCGCGATGCGCAGCCAAGGTCTGAGCACAAAACTGGGATCTTACCTCGCTAAGATGTCACCGGCTTGGTTAAAGCTGTGGGACATCCTCGAGGGCGAGCAATATTATCGCACGGAGTTCTCTCGCTTCTTTCGGTATTGCTCAAAACAAGGGATTGCACCGAGTGCGATCAGTGATCAGGTCTTAGCAGATTATTTAAACGCATTAGAAGCCGAGAGCTTTGTAAAAACACCTAAGGTGCGTCAGCAGTCCATTTGCCGTCTTTGGAACAAATGTGCAGAACTTTATCAGAGTCAAGGCTGGCCTCAGATTAAGGTGACTGTGCCCTGCTATGAGACACGTCGATACGCGCTCGATAATGATCAGTTCCCGCCAGTCTTACTGCGTGAGCTAGACGCATACCTAACATCGCTATCAGGCAGCGACCCTTTTAATATGCAAGTAAAGGCGTTTCGCCCCAGAAGCCTTAAGACCATTGAAGGTCATTTCAAACGGTATATCTCCGCGCTGCATCACCAGGGGGTCGATCTGTTGGGTATCTCCTCGCTAGAAGCACTTGGGACAAAAGAGATGTTTCAATTGGCGATGCGGTGGTTTTGGGATCGTAATGGCGAACAAACATCCAAAAATATTGGCGAGATCGCTTGGACCATTCGGTGTTATGCCACAAAACATCTGACGGCGGATGAGGAGACACGTGCCTTTTATGCTGGTGCTATGAAGCGCCTGCGCGTCTCACAAGATGGCCTCTCCGATAAAAATCAACGCGCCATGTCTCAGTTTGATGATCCAAAAATGATCGAAGCCTTGGTTGGACTTCCCATTAAGCTTTGGGCAAAGGCGGATCGCTCACGTAACGCAGCCTCAACACACCGACGCTCAAAGGAACTGCAGCTCTGCATACAAGCGGCCGTTGCCATTGAGATCCTGATCTTTGCCCCGATGCGGATTGCTAACTTGCAAAACTTGCGCCTTGATCAGCATATGTCATGGCAAAACAAGCATGCGGTCATTCACATCCCGCGTGCGCAAGTGAAGAATGATATCGATCTGGTCTTCAAGCTCCCGCTTACTGTGAGCCAGAGGATACAAACCTATATCAGAAACTGGCGTGCACTCTACACAGAGGGTGCAAACCCCTACCTCTTTCCAGGACGTAAAATGAACCCCAAGGATGGGGCGCGCTTGCGGCGTCAAATCTCCAAGGCACTTTGGGATGAGGCCGGTATTAAACTCACGCCCCACCAGTTCCGCCATGCGACGGCAAAGATCCTATTGGATGCCAAGCCTGGCCATTACGAAGTCGTACGCAAAATCCTTGGCCATAAGAACCTCACAACGACGTACGCACATTACGCTGGAGCTGAGACCCAAGCCGCCCTTGATCTCTACGATGACGTGATATTGGAGCATTGCAAGGGCGCGTCGTTTGGCTCACCACAGCGCAAGGGCAGGTTTCAGGAGCCGCCCTTCATGGATCCCTTGCAAATCTATGGAGGCAAAATATGACTGTTGCACCGCGCACTGCACTGTCCCTCTGTGACTGGCCCGATATGGATAAAGCCTTGTGGGCTAAAGCCACGCAGACCGGCGACTTTCTTAAAGCCGATGGGAAAGCCGCGCATTGGGCAGCTCCCACAAAACTTCAGGTCCAAAAGGGCTATGGCAAGTGGCTCTTCTTTCAAAACTTGGAATTCAACACTACCTCCAGCACACCTCAAAAACCATCGGAGCGGATATCAGAAGCAACGTTGCGCGCTTATCTTGTTTGGCTTAAAAGGCAGGGACTAGCATCGCAAACCATTGCCTCTCGGATTACTGATTTAACCGAAGCCCTAAGGGTGATGGAGCCAGAGGCAAACTTAGACCTGCTCAGGACTCTTTATACGACACTACAAGGGCAGGCAGAGCCCTCACGGAATAAACATGCCCGGATCCGTGCCCCCCGAGAGATTTGGAAAGCCTGTGAAGCCTTCATGTTGGAGATAGCGCGCTCTGACAGCCCACTTACGCATCCAATCGCCTCTCGATATCGCGATGCCATGATCCTAGGTGCTCTTGCGCATCGCCCGCTTCGTCGGCGCAACATTGCAAGCCTCGCGCTTGGAGTTCACCTCAAACAAGACGCAGGAAAGTGGTATTGTCATATTCCTCACACAGAGACCAAAGATGGGCGCTCAATAGAGTTTGCTCTGCCACAGGACGCGGGCTTTTCCGCGTGCTTCTCCTACTATCTTCAGACAGCGCGACAGAAGCTGCTCAAACACCATCCAATTGATCAGGATGCGTTGCACACTCTCTCAGGCCCCCTATGGGTTTCAACGCGGGGGCGGATCCTTACTGATCATGGACTTTATTATGCTGTCACCCGGATTTCAGAGGAGCTCCTTGGTAAACCTATCTATCCGCATCTCATGCGGGACTGCGCCGCCTCAGCAATGTCGAGTGATGCGCCCGAGTATATCCTCGCAGCCAGTCGGATTCTGGGACACAGCTCGCTGAACACAACCCTCAGCCATTACGAGCAATCCTCGATGTTGGCCGCTGGCGCAAGATTGGTCGAACATATGAGCGCCTTACAAGCGAAGCTCGAAGCAGAAGCTCCAGAGGCTTTTTTTGACGAGGTTATCTTTGACACCCTAGAAGGAGATTGGGAATGAGCCGCTCTGCACTTATCTATGCCCGCTACTCAAGTGACTTGCAAAACGCTGCCTCCATTGATGATCAGGTACGCCTCTGCAGGGAACGTTTAGACCAAGATCAGATTCAGGTTCGCGACGTATTCGTCGACCGCGCCGTCAGTGGTAGCTCACTGCACACACGGGCAGGCATAAAAGCACTCTTGGATGAAGTTGCCCGCAGCACCGTTGATGTTGTGATCGCCGAAGCACTTGATCGCCTCAGCCGTGATCAAGAGGATATCGCGCGGATTTACAAGCGCCTAAGCTTTGGACAAGTCACGTTAATGACATTGGCGGAAGGAGAGATCAACGAGTTACACATCGGCCTCAAAGGCACGATGAACGCTCTCTTCTTAAAGGATCTAGCCGATAAAACACGACGTGGGCAGCGTGGGCGCGTAGAAGCGGGTAAGATCCCTGGGGGCAAAAGCTACGGGTATCGCTTAGTCCCAACACTCAATCCTGATGGCACTGTAAACCGCGGAGAGCGTGAGATCATCGAGGATGAAGCGCAGATCATCAAACGTATCTTCAAAGACTATGTTGAAGGCAAAACAGCGCGCCAGATTGCAACAGATCTCAATAAAGAGGGTATCGCAAGCCCACGCGGGGGCTCCTGGAATGCCTCGACCATCAATGGCAACAAAAAGCGGCGTAATGGCATTTTGAACAACGAGCTTTATCTGGGGAACATCATCTACAACAGACAAAGCTTCGTGAGAGACCCTGATACAGGGAAGCGTCGTTCTCGACCAAATCCAGAGGCACTATGGGTCACAAAACATGTGCCTCAGTTACAAATCATCGACTACGAGGTTTGGGACAAAGCGCAGGCGATAAAAGCGAAATATGCATCACAGCGTGGGAACAAACGTCAGACACGCAAACGCCTCCTCACCGGACTTGTAAAATGCGGCTGCTGCGGTGGTGGTATGACCATTATCGGAAGAGAGAGATACGCCTGTTCTGCCCGCAGAGAACAAGGCACGTGCACCAATGCAACCAGCATCAAAGCGCAGGAGTTAGAACAACGCGTCTTTAAAGGGCTACAATCTATTCTGCTGGGACGTGAAGAGACAATGACGGCCTTCGCCGAGGCGTTTCATGCAGAGGTTAAGCGACGTCAAACACACACAGCATCACAGAAGACGGTCGTTCAAAAAGAACTCCTGAAGGTAGAAACTGGCATCAAACGCTGTGTTGATCTTCTTTTGCACTCAGACACCCCCATGGAAAGCATCCGCAATACGCTTGAAGAGCTGGAGGTGCAAAAGCGTGCACTGACCCGAGAGCTATCGTTGCAAACAGAAGAAGATAAGATCGTACTCCATCCTAACATTGGTGAGCTCTATGCTCGTAAGATTGGGGATCTAAACAGCCTTCTGCAGAATGAGGCGACCAAACATCACGCCACTGAGATCATCCGATCCCTAATTGAGAAGATCGTGGTGTCACCAACTGGCCAACGTGGCAAAAGCGAAGTGGTTCTACACGGCGCTTTGGCGTCCATACTGGCATACGCAAACGACACCGCTCAAAGCGGCGTGCTGCCATCCGGTGTTGGTAGGGTCTTGTTGGTTGCGGGAGCAGGATTTGAACCTGCGACC
>CENU01048548.1_pt1 | contig 12042 bp, 12 predicted proteins | sample 361331 | NCBI WGS metagenome assembly CENU01 (sample SAMEA2619766, study PRJEB7988) | marine metagenome | isolation source: saline water (ENVO:00002010), including
TTTACTTAAAGGTAAAATTGGGACTGGAAAAACAACATTTACAAGCTATCTGATAAATGAAATAGCCAAAGAAAAGACTAAAGTGTTGAGCCCTACTTTCCCAATTGTTAATACTTACAAGTTTGGAGATAAAGAAGTATGGCATTATGATTTATATAGATTGAATAATAAAAACGAATTTTACAGTCTTGATTTTGAAATTGCATTTGATAATTATGTGATTGTAGAATGGCCAGAAGTAATGGAAGACTTATTTCCAAAGAAGAGAATTGAATTAATGTTTAAAGATTTTGGAGATTACTCCAGAAAGGTAGATGTTATTTTTTTTGGTTATGATTACCCTTTTTATAATAAAGTATGGAAACTCTTAAAACAAAAATTTTAGCTAGTCTAGAATCAAAAAAATACCAAGTGAAAAGTATAATTTTTTTGGCTGGCGATGCTTCGGAAAGAAAATATTTCAAAGTAATTCTATCCAATAAAAAAAAATTAATAATAATGTTTGATCCTGACAAAAAAAACATAGAGAATTTTTTAAAAATATCGAATGTTTTGAAAGATTTTGTATCTGTGCCAGAGATTTATAGGCTCTATAAGAGTAAATGCATAACAATTATTGAGGATTTTGGAAATGAAAAATACAGTAATATTTTGTCTAATCAAAACAGATTAAAGCTTTATAAACTTGCTGTTGATAACTTGGTTTCTATTCAAAAAAAAAAGATAGTCGTAGATATTCCTAATTACACAAAGAAAAAATTTCTTGATGAAGTAAATTTATTTTTTGATTGGTATTTACCTTTTTTTAAGATAAAGCAATTAGATTCTAAGGAACAATTTAATCTTATTTTTTCGGATTATCTAAGGAAATTAGATGATTTACCAAAAGTTTTTGTTCATAGAGATTATCATATTGATAATCTTTTTTTTCTTAGGAATAGGAAAAAGAATTATAAATGTGGATGGATTGACTATCAAGATGCAGTATATGGACCAGATTTATATGATCTTGTTTCACTTTGTCAGGATGCAAGAATTGATGTTTCAACAAAAGTTGAAAATTATTTGGTTAAATATTTTTTTAAGCAAAAAAATATTTCAGACCAAGATTATTATTTATTTTGTTATGATATCCTGGGAATTCAGAGACATTTAAAAGTGTTAGGAATCTTTTGTAGACTTTCAAAAAAAGATAAAAAAGATATTTATCTATTACATTTACCAAGAGTAAAAAAAATGCTTTTATCAACATTAAAAAAAAATCAATTCAAAGACCTGTATTTAATTCTTAAAGATTTAATTGTTTGATATGAATGAAATAAATGAGGCTATGATCTTTGCTGCTGGATTTGGGAAAAGAATGCTCCCATATACCAAGAATACTCCAAAACCACTTTTAGAAATAAAGGGAAAAAGTATAATTCACCATCAAATTGATGCTCTATTGAAATTAAATTTTAAGAATATTGTAGTTAATGTACACCACTTGTCTTCAAAGTTAGAAGCAGAGTTGGAATGCTATAAGCCAATCGTTAAAGTGATTTTTGAAGAAAAAATACTTGAAACTGGAGGAGGATTTTTAAATGCCTTAAAACAAGGTTTTTTTCAAGATGAAGAATTACCAAAGGTTGTTATAAATGGTGACGTATTTTGGCAAAATTCAAAAAGCTGTCCCATTGATGAAATTATCAAGAACTGGGAGTCAAGAATGGATATTCTTTTAGCATTGAAGAGAAGAGATTTAGTTTTGGGTTATGAAGGAAAAGGAGATTTTAGATTGAAAACAAAAAAAAAGGTATCTAACTTATTAAGAAACAGCGACTATAATGAGTATATGTTCACAGGACTACAGATTATAAACCCTAAAATTATTCAGGATGGAAGGAAAACAAAGTTTTCTCTAAGAGAGATTTACTTCAAATTAATTTCCAAAAAGACTATTTACGGTTTTGTAGATGAAAATGATTGGTATCATATCAGTAAAGTAAATGACTATAAGAGAGTTAATAAGATTTTGTAAATGACATATATATTTTATGATTTTGAAACAAGCGGAAGATCGGCAAGATTTGACCAGATATTGCAAGCAGGCTTCATAGTTTATGATTCTGCCTTAAGAGAAAAAAAGAAGTTAAACATAAGGTCTAGAATAAACTCAGATGTTATTCCTTCAATAAACGCTTTGAAGGTAAATCGTCTGAAAATGAGTGATTTGTTGTGTGAGGATTTTAGTTCATACCAAATGACTTTAAAAATCTATAATTTTTTAAATCAATTTTCAAAAAGTTTTTATATTGGTTATAACTCGATAAATTTTGATGAGGAATTTCTAAGACAGTTGTTTTGGGAACATTTTATTTTTCCATATCTTACAAACACAAACGGCAATAATAGAGGTGATGTTTTAAATTTTGTAACGATGGTTCATGCATTCGATAATAAAAAAATAAAAGTAACAAAAAATGAGTATGGTAAACTTACATTTAGATTAGAAAAATTAGCAGAAGCAAATAATTTTGATTCTTCAAATTCACATGAAGCAATTGCAGATGTTGAGGTTACAATGAAATTATTTGATCTATTAGTAAAGAAAAATCAAAGTCTATTTGAGGTTTTTAAACAGAACTCTGTTTCCAGAAATGTTGAACAGACGTTAAATGAATATGATTTATTTACATATCATAGTTATATGTTTGCATCTCATAGGATTTATTTGGTAAAAAAATTAATTAAACATCCGGTTTATAACAATCAATATATTGGCTTTGACCTAAAATATGATACTCACAAACTGATAGATTTGGATTATGATGAATTAAGAGATGTTTACAAAAATAAAAGTTTTTTCAGAAAAATTAAACTTAATAAACAACCAAATATTTTGGATAAAAGTTATGCATTAAAAGTAACTCCTTATTCAGATTTTTCTTCTGAAGAAATCGACCTTAAATGTAAGAATTTAGAAGACGAAAATTTTATAAAAAATTTAACACAAATTTTGCAAGAAGAGTCGTCAGACTTTCAAGATAATCAAAGCCAAGAGGAAAAATTTGAAGAAGAGACAATTTATACTCATAATATTAATTACCAAGATTCAATGTTAATGAATGATTTTCATCTGTATGATTGGGAAGAAAAGTGGACTTTAGCAGAGAAGTTTAGAGATACAAGGCTAAAATATTTTGCTGCTAAGCACATTTTTAGAAATTTTCCAGAGGCTATGCCAAAAAAAATTTTTAATCATCTTCACAAAAAAATTTCTGAAAGAGTTTTATCATTAAATAAACAAAAATACATCACTCTACCAGCGGCAATGGAAGAGGCTGATAACTTATCTTTTGAAATTGAGGAAAATGGTGGAGATCCACTTACCAAAGAACAACTTGATGAATATAATATTTACATAAATTTTTTAAATGATTATTATAGTCAACAAAATCCGAAACCAATTAAATTTGATTCAGATTTATCAAAAAAACTATTCGCATAATTTATGGAGGCAACAATGAGCAATCTAAAGAATTTAAATACAGAGACATTTGATACTGAAATTTCAGGAGCTACTACTCCAGTCCTAGTAGACTTCTGGGCAGAGTGGTGTGGACCTTGTAAAACGCTTACTCCTATTCTTGAGGAACTTTCATCTGAGATGAATGGAAAAATTGAGATTATGAAAGTTAACCTTGACGAAAATCAAGATTTAGCAATGAAATTTTCAATTAGAAGTATACCCACTCTTCTACTATTTAAAAAAGGCGAGTTGTTAGATATGAAAGTTGGTCTTCTTCCGAAATCTGATCTAGAGGAATGGATTCAGTCAAAGATCTGATCTCATTTTATCTTAAAACCATCTTCTTTAAGAATTTGACCAGCAAGATATAGTGATCCGCAAATAAGAATTCTTCCAGATGAATATCTTTCCAAAATCAAGTCAATTGCTTCATTAATATTTAACCTACACTCGACTTTTATTCTATTATCAAATTTTGTTCTTATACTTTCTTTTATTTCATAAGGCTGTATGTATTGATGATTTTCTATAGGAAGCAGTATTACTAATTTAAATTGATTGATTATTTTCTTTAAGAATGTAGTAGGATTCTTTCCACTTGTCATAGCTAAAATCATTATTTTGTCTTGATTCCTCCAATCTTTAATAAATGAAGAAATCATATTGGCGGCATCCTCATTATGTCCGCCATCTAGCCAAATATCAAATCTATCACCTAATTTTTTCTTTAGTCGTCCATCACTTAAATTTTGCATTCTTGCTGGCCAGAAGACATTCCTAATTCCATAATTAATAAAACTCTCATTAACTTTGATTTGATTAATTGATTTAACAGTTGAAATAGCTGTTGCTGCGTTTTCAACCTGATGTTTTCCTTTTAAAAAAGGAAGTGGATATTGATATTTTGAATTTAAATATTTAAATGCGAATGACTTTTTATTTATTTCTTTGATTGCCCAAGCTTTACCTTCTTCAAATAGTTTACATCTTTTGCTTAAGACTCCTCTTTTGACAATATTACGAACAACCTTATTTTGTTTTGATAAAACGACTGTTGATTGCTTTTTTATTATTCCAGCTTTTTCAAAGGCAATTTCTTCAATTTTATTTCCAAGAAAGTTCATATGATCCATTGATATTGGGGTCAGGACACAACAAAGCGGATTTGTTATTACATTTGTTGCATCGAAACGCCCACCCAATCCAGTCTCCATTAAAACTAAATCAGCCTTATTTCTACTAAATGCTAAAAAGGCTGCAGCAGTTGTTATCTCAAAAAAAGTAATAGGTTCTGACTTATTTCTTTTTTCACATTCCTCTAATATAGAGTTTAGGTATTGATCCTCTATAAGTTTAGAGTTGATTCTAATTCTTTCATTAAAATTAATTAAGTGCGGAGATGTGTAAGTATGTACTTTAAGATTGGCCGCTTCATAAATTGATCTTAGATAAGATGTTACCGACCCTTTACCATTTGTTCCAGCAATATGAATTGTTGGACTAATTTTCAAATGAGGGTTATCAAGTTTCTTTAAGAGTTTTTTTAAACGTGATAAAGATAAATCTATTTTTTTTGGATGTAAAAGTTCTAATCTTCTTAAAATTTGATTTGATTTGTTCACAGAAAATTTTCTTATGTTAAAAATTCAAGCAAATCACATATTTTTTTGTTTAGATCTTTCCTGTGTACAACTATATCAATCATACCTTTTTCAATGAGGTATTCTGATTTTTGAAAGTTTTGTGGTAACTTTTCTTTGATAGTTTCTTCTATTACTCTGCTGCCAGCAAATCCAATGGTTGCATTCTTTTCTGCTAGAATGATATCCCCCAACATTGCAAAAGATGCGGAAACACCCCCAGTCGTTGGATCTGTCAATACTGAAATAAAAGGGAGATTTGTTTTTGATAATGAATTTACAGCAATCACAGTCCTTGGCATTTGCATCAATGAGAGTATACCTTCCTGCATTCTTGCCCCACCAGAAGAGCTAAAAATTATCAAAGGAAGTTGATTTCTTCTGGCATACTCACAAGCAGTAACAATTGCTTCTCCAGCTGCCATCCCCATTGATCCTCCCATAAAGTTAAAATCAAAGATTGCAACCGTTACCTTTCTCTTCTCAATAGTTCCAGATGCGACAAGAACGGAATCATAGGAACTATTTTTTTTTTGAGCTTCTTTTAATCTTTCAGAATATTTTTTATTATCTTTAAATTTCAGTGGATCAGCTCTAACTTTAGGAGTATCCATTATCATAAAATTATTACCTAAGAAAAAACTTAACCTTTGTTTTGCACTTACTCTAAAATGATAGTCACAATGCTTACAAACCATTAGGTTGTTTTCAAGCTCTCTCTTTAAAAGCATTTGTGAGCACTTGGGACAAGTTTCCCAAAGGTTGTCTGGAACTTCTTTTTTTCCCACAAAAGCTTGCAGTTTAGGTCTTACAAAATTCGTTATCCAATTCATTTCTAATACTTATTTAAGATTAGATAAAAACAACTTTATCTTCGATAATATAACTTTACTAGAGTACTTTTTAAATTTAGTATCTTCAATCAAATTAATTATTGCAGATCCAATAACATAACCATCAGCAAATTTGTTAATTTCCCTTGTTTGTTTGGAAGAATTTATTCCAAAACCAATTAGAATAGGAAGATTAGTAACTTTTTTAATTGCTAAAACTGATTTTTTGACTTTTGAAATACTTGGTTTTTTAGTTCCTGTTATTCCCATAACAGAAACATAATACAAAAAACCTTTGGACAATCTGGATATTTTTTTGAGTCTTTTTGTATCGGTAGTAGGTGTGATTAATCTAATATTGAAAACATTATACTTACTTGTATATTTTATAATCAAATCATCTTCCTCTGGTGGGAGGTCAACTATAATTAATCCATCGACTCCAACTTTCTTGCATCTTTTAAAGAAACTATCTAGGCCAAATTGAAATATAGGGTTGAAGTAACCCATTAAAATTATTGGCGTGTGATCATTTTTATTTCTAAAACTATCTACAATCTCAAGCGTTTTTTCTATATTTATTCCGGATTTAATTGCCCTTTGGCTAGACTTTTGTATTGTTGGTCCATCTGCCATAGGATCTGAAAATGGTAGACCAATTTCTATTATGTCCGCACCAAAATCAGGAAGTGAATTAATAATTTTCTTTGATGTAGAAAAATTTGGATCACCTGAGGTTACAAAGCAAGTCATTGCCTTTTTCTTCTCAGACCTTAAAACCCTAAACTTTTCCTCAATCCTATTGTACATCTTGTCTAAATTTCTACTCCAAGATGTTTAGAAATTGAAAAGATATCTTTATCACCTCGACCACACATATTCATTATTATAAGAGTTTTACTGTTAAATTTTTTTTTATTTTTTAAAAGAAATGAGAGTGCATGGGCAGGCTCCAATGCAGGAATTATTCCTTCCATTCTAGTACATAGTTTGAATGCTTCAAGAGCCTCTTGATCGGTTGCATTCACATAAGAAACTCTTCCTATTTCTTTTAACCATGCGTGCTCAGGCCCTATTCCAGGGTAGTCTAAGCCTGCAGAAATTGAGTGAGCGTCTTCAATTTGTCCATCTTCATTTTGAAGCAGATAAGTATGGTTACCATGAAGAAAGCCTGGTTTACCTTTTGAAATTGACGCTGCATGTTTACCAGTATTTATTCCTTTACCTCCAGCTTCAACTCCAATAATTTCTACATTATCATTTAGGAATGGGTAAAACAGTCCCAGGGCATTTGATCCACCACCAATACAAGCAACAAGAAAATCTGGAAGTCTTTTTTCAAGGCCCAATATTTGCTTTTTTGCTTCTATCCCAATTACAGATTGAAAATCTCTTACCATCATAGGATAGGGATGAGGTCCTGCTACGGTTCCAATTACATAAAAGGTATCATTTACATTCGATACCCAATCTCTTAATGCTTCATTCATTGCATCTTTTAAAGTTGAGGTTCCAGATTTAACTGGGTTAATTTTAGCGCCAAGTAACTTCATTTTGAAAACATTTGGGGCTTGTCTTTTAATATCAGTTTCCCCCATATACACAACACATTCTAAATCAAACAACGCACAGACAGTCGCAGTCGCTAATCCATGTTGCCCAGCCCCAGTTTCTGCAACTATTCTTTTTTTCCCCATTCTTTTTGCAAGAAGAACTTGTCCAATGCAGTTATTAATTTTATGAGCTCCAGTATGATTTAGTTCATCTCTTTTAAAATAAATTTTGGCATTGTTTAATTTTTTAGAAAGTCTTTCGGCAAAATATAATGGGCTTGGCCTACCTATGTAATGTTTAAAATAATAATCTAATTCATCTTTAAACTTCTTCGATTTCTTTGCTTTCTCATATTCTTTTTGAACACTAAGCAGAAGTGGCATAAGTGTTTCAGCTACGAATCTTCCTCCGAAATTTCCAAATCTTCCGTTCTTATCAGGAAATTTTTTAAAATTGAATTTTCTAAATTTTTTTAAATTTGTTTTTTTTAACATATTCAATAAGTTGTTTGATTTTTTTAGGACATTTTATTCCTTTTTTTAATTCTACGCCAGATGAAATGTCAACAGTTGGTGCTCCAGTTTCTTCTACCGCTTTTTTAACATTTTTGATGTTAAGGCCACCTGCTAACATCCAATTTTTTTTTGAATTGTAATCATTTAATAGTTTCCAATCGAATGATTTTCCAGTTCCTCCTGAGGCTTGAAAATTTTCAGTTTTTGTATCAAAGAGAATCATTTCACAAATTGGTTCAAACTTCTTTGAAAATTGAACATCCCTTTTTGATTTTACAGGTATAGCTTTAATTATTGGTTTACCCAATTTTTTTTTAATAGTCTTGATCATTGATAAAGATTCACTTCCATGAAGTTGAATTATATCAAGTTTAACAAAATTAGTAATATATTCTATTAATTCAATATCTGAATCAACAAATAATCCAACTAATTTTGACTTTTTGGATAAAAAATTAGAAATTTCTTTTGCTTCAAAAGCTGTTACAAATCTTTCTGATTTTTGATAAAAAACAAACCCGACATAGTCTGCATCCTCACATGCTTTAGCTGATTCTGAATCATTAATTCCGCAAATTTTTATAGATAGGTCTTTATCCATTTTCAATATTATTAATTATCTCATTAATTGAACTAACTGGGTTTTTACTTTTAGTGATTGGTCTTCCTATTACTAAGAGGTCTGAACCAGAAGCTATTGCAGATCTTGGTGATTTAGTTCTTTTTTGGTCATCTGTTTTGTCCGAGGATAACCTGATACCTGGTGTGACAAATATAAGATCATTAAATTTCTTCTTTAAATTATCGACTTCCTGTGCAGATGAAACAATTCCATCTATACCGGCATTTACTCCAATTTTTACTAAATGTTCAACAAATTCATTTGATTTTAAATTAATACCCATATTTTTTAAATCTTCATTATCGAGACTTGTCAACAAAGAGACTCCTATTATTTTTGTTTGCTTTTTAATATCTTGAAGAGCTTCTATCATCCTATATCCCCCGCTTAAATGAACTGTAAGAAAGTCTGGTTCTAAACTTAATACATTTTTTAGAGATTGTTTTACTGTATTTGGAATATCGTGAAGTTTTAAGTCCAAAAAGATTGGTAAACCAAACTTTTTCATCTTTTCAACTCCTTGCGGACCGTTCTTGGAAAAAAATTCTAATCCTAGTTTTATCCCCCCAACATTATTCTTAATTATTTCGGTGAAATCCAAAGTTTTTTTAAGGTCAGTAAAATCAAGGGCACAAAATATAAATCTTTTTGTATTCATTAGAAAATTTTCTTAATAAAAAAAAATATCAATCCAAGAATAAAACCTAAAAAAAATATTGAAAGTGTAAAAATATACATTGGTATTTCTAGTGAATAAGGTAAAGGGAAAAAATTCAAACTAATAATGTGTTTATTAGAAATTGAAAAAAATATAAAAAAAATTAAAAAAAAAAAAAAGTTAAGAAGCTTATTGTTTTTTTTAGATTACTTTTCATTGACCATATTCTTTAATTTTTTTCCGGGAACAAAATGAATCAAAAATTTCTCATTTATTGTAATTTCTTCACCAGTTGAGGGATTTCTACCTGTTCTTGATTTTCTTAGACGAGTGCTAAAAGTACCAAAATCTCTTATTTCTATACGGTTTCCTTTAGAGAGATTAGAAGAAAAGAATTGAAGGATCTTTTCAAGTGTTCTTTCCACTTCTCTTTTAGGAAGATATTCGAATTTTTTTTCTAGTATCATAAGTAAATCAGATTTTTTCATATTTTATGGTATCCAAAGTGCAAGTATTCCTTTTAATAAGTTATCATCAAAAGATTTTAATTTATTAAAAAAATTTAAATCTAAGATTCCCTTTAAATCTCTTTTATCAGCATAATCAATTATTTCAATGTTGTCATCTAATCCACCCTTTTTTTTTATCCAATTTATGGCATCCTTCTCAGCTGCTATTTCATCAATTAGATTGATTTTTTGTGCTTGTCTACTAGTAAATATTCTGCCATCAGATACGATGTTTATTCCCTCAGGTGAAATTTCTCTCTCTTCTTTTACTAGACCAACAAATTCTTTTTGCATTTCTAATACTACATCTCTTATGAAATCAATCTGTTCTCTATCTGACTCTTCAAATGGGTTGGGTATGGCTTTTAGTTCACCACTTTTAATTATCATTGGTGTTATGCCTATCTTGTCTAAAAGACCAGTTATTTCTGCTGTTTGGAGAATGACTCCTACCGAGCCAGTGACCGTGCCTACATTAGCAAAAATCTTGTCTGCTCCTAACGAAGCCAGATAAGCTCCAGAGGTTGCTACTTCCTTCATATAGACGGCAACTGGTATTTTCTTACTCAGGAATTTTAAAGAATCATAGATTTCTTTACTGCTAACAAATGTTCCTCCTGGACTGTTGATAATTACAAGTAGACCTTTAAAATTAGAGTCTTCATCAATTTTATTTAACTCATCTATAAATTGAGATTCAGTACTTATTACACCTTCTATGTAAAGTTTAGCGATAAATGGCCTTTCAATTGCGTTTAAAGCAATTAAGACAATTGAAAACAAAAAGCTTACTATTAGAGATTTTTTAATTAAAGATTTTCTTTTTAAAAAATAATGTATTAAAGAATCATTTTTTTTCATCTTTTGGCTTCACAGTATCCTTTTTTTTATCCTCTTCAAGTGCCGCACCAATTATTTCCCCAATACTTGCACCTGAAGATGACGAACCATACTCTTTAAGTGCTTCTTTTTCTTCTTGAATTTCCAAATCCTTCACAGATAATTCGTAGAAACCATCTTTGTTAGCTTTTTTTACTACTTTAGCATCGATTTTTTCTTTTACAGCGAATCTGTCAGTATTTTGTTCGGACTTGAGCTTTGCTAGGTTTGATTTTTTAATTACTCCTTTTTTGTCTTCATCAAAAAGAACCTGTATTTTGTCTTTGTCTATCTCTGTAATTACACCTGTAACAATCTTTCCTAATGATTTATCCGTTTTGGATGAGTCTTTTGTTAATTGTTTTATACCCAATGAAACTCTTTCCTTTTCAAGATCAATTTCTAAAATTTTAAACTTTACAAGATCATTTAACTTGAATTTTTTAATAGATTCTTCCCCAGAGTCATCCCAAGAAATATCAGAGAGATGGATAAGTCCATCTAAATCTTCAGTTAACTCAACGAACAAACCAAAATCGGTGATATTTTTGATTTTGCCTTCAAGTAAATCTCCTTTTTTGTTTGTTTCAGCAAATATTTTCCAAGGATTTTCTGAACATTGTTTCAGTCCTAGACTGATTCTCCTTTTAGAATTATCGATTTCTAGAATCATAACTTCAACCTCATCACTTACGTTTAGGAAAGAGCTAGGGTTGATATTCTTATTCACCCAACTCATCTCGGAGCTGTGAATTAGACCTTCAACACCTTTTTCAATTTCAACAAACGCACCATAATCTGCCAAACTTGATATTTTAGATTTAATTTTTCCACCAACTTTGTAGGTTTCCTCAACATTTTTCCAGGGATCTTCTGTTAATTGCTTGAGGCCGAGACTAATTCTGTTGTTGTCCTTATCATATTTTGTAACAATTACTTCTATCTCTTGACCAACATCAAATTTTTCAGACGGATGATTTACTCTTTCCCAGGATAAGTCTGTTACGTGTATTAGACCATCTAATCCACCCAGATCAACAAATACTCCATAATCAGTAATATTTTTTATAACACCTTTAAGCTTATCGCCTTCAGAAATATCTGATAATAATTTAGATCTATCAGCTTTTCTTGACTCTTCCAATAGTGCTCTTCTAGAAACGACTATATTTCCTCTAAATTTGTCCATTTTAAGAATGACCATTGGTTGGGGTTTATTTAAAAGAGGTGAAATATCTTTTATTGGTTTGAGATCAACTTGACTTCCTGGTAAAAAAGCCAGAGCACCCTCGATATCGACCGCATAACCACCTTTCACCCT
>CENU01047782.1_pt1 | contig 12035 bp, 11 predicted proteins | sample 361331 | NCBI WGS metagenome assembly CENU01 (sample SAMEA2619766, study PRJEB7988) | marine metagenome | isolation source: saline water (ENVO:00002010), including
CCCGCGCTTTTCCCGTGCTTCCTGAAACAGCCGCGATGACATGCCGCCGCCATAGAGAACCGAGAGCAGCGCCAGGGTCAGGGCATCATCATCATTGACGCTCATGCCCTTCAGCCCCATGACCAGATGCGCCTGTTCCAGCTCACGGTGATGGATCAGCCGCCTCGGTGCCGTCATTCCGGGCCAGGGTGAGGCGTGCCTCGGCATGGTGTCAGCCGCTGCTGAAAGCGGGGAAAATGCCTCCCCCACCATGGCGACAAAATCGTCATGATCAACCCGGCCAGAGGCCGCAACAATGATGTTATCAGCAGCATAATGACGGCCGAGGAAAGCGTGAATATTATCACGGCTGAACCCGGTGACGCTTTCCACCGTTCCCAGAATGGGCCGCGCCAGCGCATGATCACCATGGGCGATCCCCTGATAGAGATCAAAGATCAGATCATCAGGGGTATCGTGGCTTTGGCCGATTTCCTGAACGATGACGTTTTTCTCCCGCACCAGCTCATTATCAGGGTAGGTCGAGCGGGTCAGGAGATCAGCGAGCAGATCAACGCCAAAGCCGATATCCTCAGGCATCAGGCGCAGGTAATAGGCGGTTTCCTCACGGCTGGTATGGGCGTTGATAAAACCGCCCCTGTCCTCAACCTCACGCGCAATCATCGCGGCATCGCGCCTTTCGGTTCCCTTGAACGCCATGTGTTCCAGCAGATGCGCCATGCCGTGTTCGGAGGCGGTCTCATCCCTTGCGCCTGCCTTGACCCAGTAGCCCAGCGAGATGCTCTTCGCCGAGGCCATGCTGGCGGTCACCACCGTCAGCCCGTTCGGGAGAATGCTTACCCTGGTATCGTGTCCCTGCATCACCTCAACCCCTTCTCTTGCTGTCAACGAGCGTTGCAATCGCCGCCGTATCATCCGATGCGGTCAGCATGCGTTCATCGCGTTCCATCAGATCAGCCAGATGCGGCGGCAGTGGAGGCATCTGCCCAACAGCATCACGCACGGCATCAGGGAATTTGGCCGGATGCGCACAGGCCAGCGCAATCAGCGGCGTTTCAGCATCAACCAGGCCATCACGCCGAGCGGCCCGCGCCGCCGCCAGCCCAACCGCCGAATGCGGATCGATCACCATGCCCGTTTCATCGAGCGTCGTTCTGATTTCATCAAGGATACCGGCATCATCGAGCCTGAAGGCGGAAAACAGCCCCCGGGCCGCATCAAGGGCAGTGTCATCAACACTGAACCGGCCGGTGCTGGCAAAGACCTGCATCTGTTCGCGCACCGCAGCCCCATCACGCCCCAGCAATTCAAACAGCAGGCGTTCAAAGTTGCTGGATACCTGAATATCCATTGACGGGCTGAGCGACGGTTCCACGGAACGGCGTTCCATGGTGCCGCTTTCAAAGAACCGGGTCAGGATATCGTTTCGGTTGGAGGCACAGATCAGACGGCTGATCGGCAGCCCCATCTGGCGGGCGGCATAACCGGCGAAAATATTGCCGAAATTGCCCGTCGGCACGGAAAAGGCAACCGGCCTTTCCGGTGCGCCATGGGCCAGGGCCGAGGTCGCGTAATAGACGATCTGCGGCATCAGCCTTGCCCAGTTGATCGAATTGATCGCCGACAGCCCGACCCTGTCCCTGAATTCAAGGTCACGGAACAGTGCCTTGACAGCATCCTGACAGGCATCGAAATCACCCTTCACCGCCACCGCAAAGGCACCATCCGCCATGATGCTGGTCATCTGTTTCTGCTGGATCGGTGAAACCCTGCCCTCAGGAAACAGGATGAAGATATCGACAAAATCCCTGCCCTGAAACGCCTCCAGCGCGGCCGAACCGGTATCGCCGCTGGTTGCCCCCAGGATCACGGCCCTGCGGCCACGCTGCGCCAGCGCCCGGTCAAAGGCACGCGACAGAAACTGCATGGCGTAATCCTTGAACGCGATGGTCGGGCCGTGAAACAGCTCAAGCAGGTGGATATTGTCGGCCACCGGAACCACCGGGGCAACCGTATCATGGCTGAACCCTGCATAGGTATCGGTGACCATCGCCATCATTTCATCACGGCCGATTTCACCATCCGTGAAGCGGATCATGATCTCGGTGGCGATTTCCTGATAGGATTTGCCCTTCAGCGCGGCCCATTCATCATGGCTGAGGCGTGGCCATTCAACAGGCAGGTACAGCCCGCCATCACGGGCCAGCCCGGATAACAGCGCATCGTCAAAGCCTATTGGCCCGTCCTGCCCCCTAGTGCTGATGTATTCCATGACTATTCCCCACTGCCCCTGCGGAACTGCAAGCGGCCCGACTGATGATGCCATGCGAAATAGACACCGATCAAGCCGAGGGCAATGCCATACCAGGTGATGGCGTAATTGAGGTGATCATTGGGGATCGTGATCTCAACCGCGGCACCGATGGGCAGAACATAGGGGCCATCAGCGCGCAGGGCATCGGCACTGTATCCATCAATGACGGCATCACCAAGGTCGTGATGCGCCCTGATATCGCCGATATCGAGTGTGAACCAGTCATTCTGCACGGGGTTGTTGCCGGGGACAAAGTAACCCTTGCGGGCAGGCAGCCGCAGGATCGCCTGAAATTCCTGGGGACCGGCATGGAGCGTTCCGGGGCGTTTCTGAGGGGTGCGGTAATCCTGGGAAACCCAGCCACGATTGACCAGCAGAATCCGGCCATCATCCAGCCTGAACGGGGTGATGACGTGATAACCGGCGGTGCCTTCAAAGGTCCGGCCGATGAGCTGAACCTCGGCATCATGCATCCATTCACCGGCAAGGTTGAGCCGCTGAAACCGCAGCCCGGAGGCAGCATCAGCCGCTGGCGGGGTGATCGCCTCCCCCATGGCGCGGGCGGTGAACTCTGAAATCAGCTCATCTTTCCATTGCAACCGCTTGACCTGCCATGTGCCAAGCGCCAGCAGGATCACCAGCGATGGTACGGCAAAAACAGTCATCCACAGGGCAGGGCGAAAAATCATGGCATCATCCAGTCAACAGGTCATATCCGTGAAGGGTTATAGCATCCTTCAAAAAAACTTGCCCCGACTTTTTGTCAGGGCAAGCGATGTTACATCCCGCTATAGCGGGGTCTGCCAGAGGCCAGATCAGGAACCGGATCAGCGGCCCCAGATGTAGACGGCAACAAACAGGAACAGCCAGACGACATCAACAAAATGCCAGTACCACGCGGCGGCTTCGAAACCGAAATGCTGGCGAGGCGTGAAATGCCCCGACATGCCGCGCCAGAAGCAGACGGCAAGGAACAGCGTTCCGATGATAACGTGGAAACCGTGAAAACCGGTCGCCATGTAGAAGATCGACGGATAGATGCCATCAGAAAACCCGAACGGGGCGTGGCTGTATTCCAGTGCCTGACAAGCGGTGAAGAGTGCGCCCAGCACAATGGTGAGGCCAAGACCGACCATGAAATCACGGCGGTTGCCCTCAACAATCGCATGGTGCGCCCAGGTCACGGTGCAACCCGACAGCAGCAGGATGAGGGTGTTGATCAGGGGCAGATCAAAGGGATCAAATGTGATGATCCCCTCAGGTGGCCAGACACCGCCCGCCGGGAACAACGCCCGATCAAAGAATGCCCAGAAGAAAGCAACAAAGAACATCACCTCTGATGAGATGAACAGCATCATCCCGTAACGCATCCCGATCTGAACAATCGGGGTGTGATGCCCCTGATATTCAGCCTCACGGATAACGTCACGCCACCAGAAGAACATGGTGGCCAGAACCAGCGCCAGCCCCGCCCCCATGGTTGCGATGCCGTAATCGTGTTCATGCATGTAAAGCACACCACCGGTGACCAGCACAAATGCGCCGAGTGAACCCAGAACGGGCCACGGGCTGGGTTCTACCAGATGATACGGATGTTTTTGTTCCCCACTCATTGTATTCTCCTTGGTCTTGATAAAATTCAACCCTACCCTTCATCCGTGTTAACGGGCCTGTCAACGGGGAAGAAAGTGTAGGACAAGGTAATTTCCGGTGTTTCCCTGGTGTTGATGTCAACATCCATCTCAGGGTCGAGATAAAAGGTGACAGGCATTTCGACGGTTTCACCAGGTTGCAGCGTTTGCTCGGTAAAGCAGAAACACTCAATTTTCATGAAATACGGGCCGATCTTGTTCGGCGTCACGTTGTAACTGGATGTGCCGATCACAGGCTGATCGGTCAGGTTGCTGGCGGTGTAGACGATGGTGACCTCATCCCCCGGCTTGATGCTGGATGCCTGACGCGGCGGTTTCACCGACCAGCTCAACCCCGGGGTGACATGGGCGTTAAAACGGACATCGCGGATAACAGCATCACTGCCCGCACCCGGCGCAACAACACCGACCTGGGTTGTACCGCCAAATCCCGTGACGCGGCAGAACAACTGATAAAGCGGAACCGAGGCATAGGAAAGACCGACCATCCCGGCAACAATCGCGGCAATGATGACCGCGGTACGCCTGTTTTTCTGGTTGATCTCATTCACCACAGCCTGCATCAGAACCCCCCGACACGGACGATTGTAATCAGGTAGAAGATCACGCATAGCAGCATGATACCGCCAAACACCGCATAGTTGCGGCGGCGGCGCAGGGCCTGGAATTCCTTGGAATTCATGCCAGCCTCAATCGTTTCAGGTTTATCGGCCATCAATACCCCCTCACCAGCGATACCAGCTGTTCACCAAAAAACGCATCAACCCCGAGGCTGAGGAAAATCAGGAACAGGTAGATGATGGAAAACTTGAACAGGGCCATGGCATCAGCATCGCTATCACTGAAAAAGAGCCGTGCGGACTGCCAGACGAAAACACCGCCAAGCAGGGTGGCAACAGCGCCATACATCAGCCCCGCCATGCCCAGAATAGTCGGTGCCACCGCCAGCGGTGCCAGCACAACGGCATAGAGCAATATCTGCAAGCGGGTCACCCCGCGCCCGGCAACAACCGGCAGCATCGGGATACCGGCGCGGGTGTATTCCTCGTTCTTGACCAGTGCCAGCGCCCAGAAATGAGGCGGTGTCCACATGAAGATAATCATAAAGAGAATAACCGGCTCAAGCGTCAGCTCACCCCCGGCGGCAAGCCAGCCGATGGCAGGCGGGAACGCCCCGGATGCACCGCCGATAACGATATTCTGCGCCGTGCTGCGTTTCAGCCAGACAGTATAGACCACAGCATAGAAGAAAATGGTAAAGGCCAGCAGCAACGCCGCCTCAACCCCGCCAGCAAACCACAGCACCAGCACCGAGAAAAAGGAGATGATCACGCCCAGCGACAACGCCTCGGCAGGCAGAACCCGACCCGCAGGGATCGGCCGCCCCGCCGTGCGTTTCATGATCGCGTCAATATCACGGTCATACCACTGGTTGATCGCCCCCGATGCCCCGGCCCCACATGCAATCGCAAACAGGCTGATGATCATCAGCAGCGGATGTTGCCCCGCAGGGGCAACTGCCATGCCGATGAGGGTGGTGAAGATCACAAGGCTCATGACGCGGGGCTTCATCAGGGAGACAAAATCCCCCGGTCCCGAGATGGGTAATGATGAAGCCAGCGTCTGGGCCATGATCCTGTTCCCCCTTCAGGGTTTAGTTGTTGAACTTTGGCAGTTCTTCAAACGTGTGGTATGGCGGCGGTGATGCGACCGTCCATTCCAGTGTCGTTGCCCCCTCACCCCATGGGTTCATGGCGGCACGGCGACGCGCGATGAACGCCTCGGCAATCACGACAAGGAAGATAATCGCCCCCAGCGCCCCGATGTAGGAGCCGATCGAGGCCACCATGTTCCAGCCAGCGAAGGCATCAGGGTAGTCGATATAGCGGCGCGGCATACCGGCAAGACCGAGGAAGTGCATCGGGAAGAAGGTCAGGTTGACCCCGACAAATGTCACCCAGAAATGCACCGATGCCAGGGTCCGGTTGTATTCGAACCCGGTCATCTTGGAGAACCAGTAATAGAACCCGGCAAACAGGCCAAAGACAGCACCCAGCGACAGCACATAGTGGAAGTGCGCAATGACGTAATAGGTGTTGTGCAGAACCTGGTCGAGACCGGCATTCGCCAGCACCACGCCGGTAACGCCGCCAACGGTGAACAGGAAGATGAAACCTACGGCCCACAGCAGGGGAACCTCAAACCGGATGGAACCGCCCCACATGGTGGCGATCCAGGAGAAGATCTTAACCCCGGTCGGAACCGCGATCACCATGGTGGCCGCGGTGAAATAGGCCCGGGTATCAACGCTCATGCCGACGGTATACATATGGTGCGCCCAGACAATGAACCCGACAAACCCGATGGCAACCATGGCATAGACCATCCCGAGGTAACCGAAAATCGGCTTGCGGCTGAAGGTTGAGATGATGTGGCTGACAATCCCGAAGGCTGGCAGGATCATGATGTAAACCTCAGGATGCCCAAAGAACCAGAACAGGTGCAGGAAGAGGATCGGGTCCCCGCCCTCAGCCGCCACAAAGAACGACGTGCCAAAGTTACGGTCCGTCAGCAGCATCGTGATCGCCCCCGCCAGTACCGGCACCGCCAGCAGCAACAGGAAGGCCGTGATCAGCATGGCCCAGGCAAACAGCGGCATCTTGTGCAGCGTCATGCCGGGGGTACGCATGTTGAAAATGGTGGTGATGAAATTGGCCGCACCCAGGATGGAGGAAACACCCGCAAGGTGGAGCGAGAAAATCGCCAGGTCCATCGACATGCCCGGTGTGCCTTCCTTACCGGAAAGCGGCGGGTAGATGGTCCAGCCCACACCGGCACCACCATCGGACACAGCCGAAAGCAGCAGCAGCAGGAAGGATGGCGGCAGCAGCCAGAACGAGATGTTGTTCATGCGCGGGAACGCCATGTCCGGGGCGCCGATCATGATCGGGACAAACCAGTTGCCAAAGCCGCCGATCAGCCCGGGCATCACCACAAAGAAGACCATGATCAGGCCGTGCGCCGTGGTGAAAACGTTCCAGACATGACCATCAGCCATGTATTGAACACCGGGTTCCATCAGTTCCATCCGCATGTAGACGGAAAGCCCGCCACCGATAAAGGCAGCGATGATGGCGAACACGATGTACATGGTGCCAATGTCTTTGTGGTTGGTGGAATACAGCCAACGCTTTACAAACCCCGCCGGGGCCCCGTGATGATCGTGTAGTCCGGTTGCTTCTGCCGACATTATGCAAGCTCCTCTGCTTGGGCGTTAAACACGTTATTCAGCCTCTGCCAGCTGGATGGTGGCATCGTCTTTTTGAGCGGGACGATCCAGCGTGGCGAATTCTTCCTTGGCCTCATTGACCCATGCCTTGTAGTCATCGGCGGAAACCGCCTTGATGACGATAGGCATATACGAATGGTTGACACCGCAGATCTGGTTGCACTGACCGTAATAGGTCTTCTCACCCATCGGCACGTCAATCCATGCCTCATTGGTGCGGCCGGCAACGGTGTAAATCTGCACCGCCAGCGATGGCACGAAGAACGAATGCATCACATCATTGGCCTGGATCAACAGCTTGATCCGTGTGCCTTCGGGAACAACCATCGGGTAATCGACATCGAGCAGCCGCTTCTGGCCTTCCTCAAGGTCTTCGGTGGCGATCATGTAACTGTCATAGGCCAGTTCCTGATCAGGGTATTCATAGGTCCAGTACCATTGCGCCCCGGTGATCTTGACGACCATATCGGTTTCATCGGTCCGATCCATGTAATAGAGCAGCTTGAATGACGGGATGGCGATCACCAGCAGGATCAGCACGGGAACAACCGTCCAGACAACCTCAATCACGGCATGGTGCGATGTTTTCGATGGAACCGGGTTCCTGCCCTCACGATAGCGGATGCAGGTATAGATCAGGAGGGCCAGCACGAAGACCGAAATCGCCGTGATAATCCACAGCAGCAGATTATGCAGGTCATTGGCCTTGTCAGCGATGGAACCCGACGGGTCCTGAAGACCCATCTGCCATGGCTTCGGTTCAGCAGCACCGGCCGCGCCAACTGAGGCGATTACACCGCCAACAGTAAAGGCCGCACCCATCAATGATTTCGTCACAGCACCAATGAAACTGGAATCCATAATACGGCTACCCACGTTATGGACCACGTTATTGGATGGAATCATCTTGCTCCCCCTTAAGAAGTTCCGGTTACGCCGCCACATGCGGGCAGCGAAACAATTCATACCAGTCATACCTACATTATTACGAACCATTTTCCTATGCTACAAACGCCCGATGATTGCGACAGCGGGTCGCAGTATCGGCCCCGGTCGATCCCAGATATTGCGCCGGATGGCATCGCGAATGCGTGAAATTGACCTATCATCCTGCCCGGCCGCTTGAAGATACCCCCATCCTATGCCATCTCTAATGGGTAAACGAAGATTATTCCGACAGGAGTTCGTCATGGATACAGCACTCGACACCACCCAGAAACTGTTTTTTGACCGCACCGGTCTCGATGAAAATGAGGTCAAGGCGCTGGTGGCTGATTCGCTCAAGGGAAGCGATGATGGTGAGCTTTATCTGGAGGAAAAACACAGCGAAATGCTGGTCTTCGATGATGGCCGCATGAAATCAGCCAGCTACGATAACAGCACCGGTTTCGGGCTTCGTGCCATTGCCGGTGAGGCGCATGGCTATGCCCATGCCGGTGAAATCTCGCTGGATGCCATTCGCCGGGCGGCCAAAACGGTTGAAACCGTCACCAACGGCCATAGCGGCACGCTTGACGTGGCCCCGTCCGCCGGTGCCAACCGCCCGCTCTACACCGCATCCAACCCGCTTGAGGCAACGGCTTTCGGTGACAAGGTTGAGCTATTGCAGGAAATGGATGCCTATGCCCGCCAGGCCGATAGCAATGTCTGTCAGGTCAGCGTTTCGCTGGGGGCATCATGGCAGGCCATCAGGGTGATCCGCCCCGATGGTTATCAGGTTGCCGATATCCGCCCCCTTGTGCGGCTCGGCGTTTCCGTGGTGCTTGAAAAGGATGGCCGCATGGAATCCGGTTCCAGTGGTGCCGGTGGCCGTGTCATGCTGGATCAGTGGCTGGACCCATCGGTCTGGAAGGCCGAGGTGGATGAGGCTATTCGCGTTGCCCGGGTCAATCTCAATTCCATTCCTGCCCCGGCGGGTGAGCTTGAAGTCGTTCTCGGCGCAGGCTGGCCCGGGGTCATGCTGCATGAAGCTGTCGGCCACGGGCTTGAGGGCGATTTCAACCGCAAGGGAACATCCATCTTCTCAGGCCGTGTCGGTGAACAGGTCGCCGCCAGGGGTGTGACCGTTGTCGATGACGGCACCATGGATGACCGGCGCGGGTCCATCACGATTGATGATGAAGGCACGCCATCGGCCCGCAACGTGCTGATTGAGGATGGTATCCTCAAGGGATACATGCAGGATCGCCAGAATGCCCGGCTCATGGGGGTTGCCCCGACCGGTAATGGCCGCCGCCAGTCCCATGCCCATGTGCCGATGCCGCGCATGACCAACACGTTCATGCTGAACGGTGAGCATAGCCCAGAGGAAATCCTCTCCACCGTCAAGAAAGGCATTTACGCCGTCAATTTCGGTGGTGGCCAGGTTGATATCACCAGCGGGAAATTCGTCTTTTCCGCCGCCGAGGCCTACATGGTCGAAAATGGCAAGATCGGCGCCCCGGTGAAAGGCGCAACCCTGATCGGCAACGGACCCGATGCCATGGGCAAGATCACCATGATCGGTGATGACCTGAAACTCGATAACGGCATTGGCACCTGCGGGAAGGCCGGGCAAGGCGTGCCGGTCGGCGTTGGTCAGCCGACACTGAAAATGGGCGGCATCACCATCGGCGGCACCGAGGCCGCCTGATCAGCAAGGCCGCCTGATTAACCAGCTCCAATCTGGTATTGGTTCTAGTCGCAGTCACGGTGCTTGCGCCGCCATTTCTTTGGCCGGGTAAAACAGCCTGACCAGATACCGCGCTCAGCCTTGCGGGCGGCCTCTTCATCGGGGATGTACTGATCGGCGTATTCCGCGACGGCAAAGCCGGAACGGATCAGCGCTTTCTGAACATCAATCCCGCCCTCAACGCTGCCGCCATCACCCATATTGGCATAGCAGGTTCCCAGCAGTCGCTGGTATTTGTCCCGCCCGGTGATGACACAGCGAATACCGCCATCGGCAGATTCCAGCATTCCGGCGAGCATATCGGTTGCAACACGCCCGCAATCCCAGCGGATGTTTTCATCATTGCGGCATTGCTGGTGACGTTCAGGGGCATCAATACCGATCAGCCTGATCTTGTGGCTGCCAATATGCACCGTGTCGCCATCCACGACACGGAACTGATCCCCGGTGATGACGGTTTCAGCGAATGCGCTCTGCCCCAATGCGGAAAGCGTTAATAGAAAAATCACCAGACGCATACCAGCCCAACTCCCTGTTTCTCAAAACCACATATAAGAAAAACATAATATGGCGGGATGGAGCTGTTTGGCAAAAATAACGCAATATCAGCGGATCAAATCCGGTAACGCACAATGATGGGATAAAGCATTACCTGGTCCGCGATGTTCTGTGCCAACCCCCTTAACAGCCCATCACCAGGCCAGGCTACCCGAATGATGGTCGCAAAGGGGCCTCTTAAGGATAGGGATTTGCCCCCTAACGGGTGGTTTTCCGCCCTATGATGATCATAAGGATGCAGGCCGACAGGCCCATTGAGATAACCCCGCCTGCCATAAAGTTGAAGGAGCCTCCATAGGCCTCATAAATCGGGCCGGCCACCATCAGCCCGCCAACCTGACCGAGCGACCCGAAGCCCTGGACAATACCGAGCGCACCACCGATCTGGCCTTCACTGGTGCGCTTGCTGGCGGCGGAAGACAGGGTCGGGTTGGTGAAGGCAAAACCGATACAGACCAGCGCCGTCACCGCCAGAACACTGATGAGGGATGAACCGAAAGCATCAAAATTCATCATGATCATGATCGTGGTTGCAAGTTGGCCCAGCACCAGCACAAGGGAGCCAGCCAGTGCCGTGCCGATATCGCTGATCCAGCGTGATACCGGGCCGATCAACCCACCCTGAACAACAACGATGAGCAACCCGATCCAGGTAAAGATCCATCCGGTATCAAGGCTGGAATAGCCCAGCAGGTCCTTCAGCACGAGGACAAAGGACACCTCAACCTGCGCGAACCCCAGGTTCAGGAGGAACATCGCAATGGCAAACCCGATCAGGCCATGGCCGTAAAAATCATTCCAGCGTCGGGCAAATGGGATTTTTTCCGTTGCTGTGGCATGGGCGCTTTCCTCAACAGTGCGCTGGCTGATGATGCCGCCTGTGAGGGCCAGCACCGCCGCCAGCATAAAGGGGGCGGTATGCACCTCACCGCCAACGCCTGATAACAGCCCGCCAAGCGCAGGACCGGCAACAAAGCCAAGCCCGACAAAAGCCCCGAGCATACCCATCCAGCGGGCGCGTTCTTCCTGGCTGGTTGTGTCGGTGATGATCGCCATGATAACGCTGAGATTGCCCGCCGCAAAACCCGCCACGATCCGGGCCACAAACATCATCATGAGATCAGTTGAAAATGCAAACACCGCATGGGCCACGGCAGCAACGAAGATGGAGCCGATCAGCACCCGCTTGCGGCCAAGGCGATCCGACAAGGCCCCCAGCACGGGTGAGCCGATAAACATGGCGAGGGAAAACGACGCCATCAGGAAAGCCATCAGCGTTTCACTGCCGCCAGCGACATCAATAACAGCGTAAGGCAGAACAGGGATGAGGGCGCCAATGCCGACAAAATTCACAAAGACAACGAGCAGCAGCCCTTTCATGGCTTCAACCCGTCAGAACTGGCATTCACGATAGAGAGGTTCAAGCGAACCCGCCCATTTTCCCTCAAAGTGATTGAGCAGGGTTTCAGCCCGGGTTTCACCGGAAGCCGCGATCTGACGGACCGGATCAAGGAACCCGCTTTCGTCATTGTCGGATGAATCCAGCCTGTG
>CENU01090508.1_pt1 | contig 12027 bp, 14 predicted proteins | sample 361331 | NCBI WGS metagenome assembly CENU01 (sample SAMEA2619766, study PRJEB7988) | marine metagenome | isolation source: saline water (ENVO:00002010), including
AGCTAAACCTCCAAATAGAAATAATGTGAAAATCGTTGACTTCTCAGATAAGTCTAAAAAGTCAGATATCAAAATTAGCTATTTTTAAACTTAATGACACAAAAATACACAAATAATGATTTGGAAAATTTTGACAAAATTTTTAGAAGAAACAGTTTTTTTAGAAAATCAAAAAATGAGACCAGTATTAAAGTTGATAAACAAATAACTTTAAAAAAAGATTTTACTCAAGGTAATTTAAATAAAAATTATTTTTTCAAACAAAAAACCATAGATGATTACGAGGGTTTCAAAGACCTTTATCCTCATAATAAAAAAAGTCATTCTCTCCAAAAGAGCAGACCATCAATTAAGCAACATATAAATTCTGATGGCTCAACACCTAGAGTGTTAGTTGACAATATTCATTCTGCTAAAAAATCTAAGTTATTTCAAGGAGCCTATGATGAGCCAAAGTACCTGCCTGGGGGTGACAAGTATCTTCTAGTAGAATTTGGAAATGTCATGAATTTAGAGTTAAATTTCAAGGCTCAAGGTTTAGCGAAAGCAATAGAGAATTCAAAAATTAAAGGTGTTTATGAAACCCTTCCTTGTTTTGCATCCATGCTAGTTCATTATAATTCAGATGAAATTAAATATCATGATTTAATAAGAGAGCTTAAATCTTTGGTTGGAGATTTAAAAAATTCAGATGATGTTGTCGTGCAAAGTAGGTTGTTTCAGTTCCCAACTGTTTATTTAGATAAATGGACTAAGGAGGCTGTAAATGACTATATATCTAAAATTTCCCCTAAACAGCCTGACCCGGAATATATAGTTGAACTAAATGATCTAGATGATGTAAATCATTTTGTTCGTGTACATTCAGGGACAGAGTATTGGGTGGCTTCACTTGGATTTTGGCCAGGATTGCCTTTTACAATGCCTTTAGACCCTAGGTGTAAACTATCAGCACCAAAATATAACCCTCCAAGAACATGGACTCCCAGAGGGACAGTTGGGATGGGAGGCTCCTCTACAGCCATTTATCCCGATAGATTACCTGGGGGATATCAAATCTTTGGCAGAACCCCTGTTCCAATTTGGGATCCTGAAAAAAGATTTTCTGTTTTTAAAGATAGTATTTGTCTATTTAAACCTGGTGATAGGATTAAGTTTAATCCATGTTCTTATGAAGAATTTGAGGAAATTGAAAGAAAGGTCGAAGAAGGCACTTATAAATACGATGTGATGGAGAGTCAAAAATTTTCAATACAAAAATATAAAAGTTGGTTAAGTGAAATTGATTATAATAAGAATTTTTAAATATGTTTGAGGTTATAAAAAAAGGTCTAGAAACTTCTCTTCAAGATTATCCTGGTAGAGTTGGTTTTCTTAACCAAGGATTTCCCCCATCGGGCCCCATGGATAGTTGGTCCTTTCGTTTAGCAAATGTAGTAATTGGTAATGATCCAAATGAAGGTGCTTTAGAATGTCAATTTATGGGTCCTACTCTAAAATTTGAAACGGATCATATTATTTCTATTTGTGGAGCAGATATGCAACCAAAAATTGATGGTCAATCAGTTCCTATGTGGGAAAGTATTCTTGTCAAAAAAGATCAGACCCTAGAATTAAGTTTTTGCGTAAGTGGGGCAAGAACATATATAGCTTTTTCTGGTGGTATCAAATCTGATCTATGGCTTGGATCCAAATCAACATTTCATAAAGCGGGTGTCGGAGGAATAGAGGGTCATGCGCTACAAGATGGACAAAAAATTTCTCTTGGGGAGTCTAATGCTATCATTGGAAAAAAAATATCAGAGTCTGCAAGGCCTAAAATTTCTCAAAGTAATAATTGGGAAATTGAGGTAGTACGAGGACCAAATGATGATTGGTTAGATGAAGAGGGTTATTCCACTTTTCTTAATGCGAAATGGAAACTCCAAGCTCGTAGCGATAGAACTGGTTTCAGATTGGATGGGCCTAACTTGAGCTTTACTGAAAAAGCAACCAATAAGGCGCCAGAACACGGTTTTGCACCTTCAAACATAATTGATCAAGGCTATCCTATTGGTGGAATAAACTTAGCGGGACAAACACCAATTATTTTAGTCAATGATGGTCCAAGTATGGGTGGTTTTATAGTACCTTACACTGTTCCATCTGCCTCATTTTGGAAACTTGGACAAGCAAAACCAAACGACCTTTTAAAATTTAAAGAGATATCAGTTGAAAAATCTCAAGAAATGCGATCTCATCAAACTGAAATTTGTTCTAGTAGGAGTGTGTCTTAATTTTAATTATGAGTACTGAAGTTTTAACATCTGTACCAGGTAATATCTGGAAAGTTTTGGTAAAAGTTGGAGATCAAGTTAATGAAGGAGACGTTCTTTTTATAATGGAAGTTATGAAATCCGAAGTTAACCATAATGCCCCTGTGAGCGGAACAGTCACTGAAGTCAATATTCATAATGATCAAGAGGGAGTAAGCCCTGGTACTGTTGCAATAATAATAGGTTAATGACCTCAAATTTAATTCTCTACAATGGTCCAACATCACCATTTGGAAGAAAATGTAAAATTGCAGCGAATATTCTTCAAATTCCTCACGAAGAAAAAATAATCAACGTTTACAAATCTGATTTTTTAGATGATTTCAATCCACTGCGTCAAATACCTACTTTGGTAGCCAATGATCAAGTTATAGCAGATAGCAATAATATTTGTTTATATTTTGACAATATTTCTTTGAAGAATTCTTTATATCCTAGTGATCGTTATTGGGACTGTCTTTCCTTTATCAATGTAGCAAATGGAATTATGGAAAATGGAGTGAATAGATTTATTGAAATAAGTGCGATTGAAAAAAAAGATCAAAGAGAAAAGACAGTATCACGTTATGAAAAAAAGATTACTAGATCCATTGAATGGATAGAGAAAAATTTTCAAAAAATAAATTTAGAGTTCTTATCAATGGATTTAATTTCGATAGCATGTGCTCTTGACTATACCAATTTTAGATATTCAGATGATTGGAAAAAAAATAATCCAAATTTAAAAAAATGGTTTGATCAAATTAGTGAAAAAGAATTTATGAAAGCGTCTCATCCCGGTGTAAGTTTTAAGTATGAATAAATTTAAGAAAACACTTAAAGAAGATTCTAACTCATGATAAGCTTCAAAAATATGAAATCTCTTTTTATCAGTATTTTTTTATCCTTTTTCGCATTAAATCTCTTTGCGGAATATGAAATGCATATACCTAATTGCACTCAAAAAGGTGTTGAAAATTGTGGTGGTTTTTTATTCGATAATGAAACAGGTGATGTTCTTTTTTGTGGTTCTGAAAACTGTATCGATTTAAAACTCCCTAAATCATGGAGAGAAAAACAAACAGAAAAACAATCTAAGCAAGATCAAATTATTGAAATGCTTAGTAATATTCAAAGTGGCTCTATAATTATGAATAATTCGAATACTAATCAAACTATAAAAAATGTCCAAGTAGAGGAAAATCCCAAACAAAATGAGATTGAAACTGGTTCTGAAATTGCTAGCACAACAATTGAAAATCAAAAAACAGATAATAAAAAAGAAGAAAAATGTGATAAAGACAAAAAAAGTCTTTGTGAAGCTTCTGGAGGAATGCAACTTGGAGGCACAAAAATGAAATTAAAAAAACCCACTAAATAGTATTTATTTTGAAAAAGTCTAATGCCAAAAAACTATTATCTATTTTGATAATAAGACAAAATCTAATAAAAGATCTCGCGAAAGAAATTGGAATGCAAAAAAAAGAAGCTTCTGAAATAGTTGACTTTGCTCTTCAATTAACTGAAAAATTTCCCCAAAATTATCTTCAACTTAAAGATGAAATTAAAGCTTATATCATTATCAATATGGTATCTTTAGTTACTAAATTTAATAATTAAATTCCACTAGTATCAATTTTTTTAACTTTTTCTTCTTCTATAATTTCTTTTTGACGTTCATCATACTTTTGATCTTCATTTTTCATGAACTGAAAATCACTCAAAGTAATGCTAAGTCTTCGATTATTGAAGGAATAGTCACAGGTAAATGTAAAAATGATATTTTGGTTATTGGTGGAGTCGTTTAGGTAAACATCCCAAGTAGATTTGCTTTGTAAATTAGCATCTAGTTTTTGTGAACTTACATTAAAAAAATCTGAGTTTTTTTTCTCAAAAGAAACAACAAATTTTTTTTGCATTTCTAAGCATTCTATAGGAGAAAGAGATAAACTATCATTTGTTCCTTCTACCTCATAAATTTTCCCATTTTTAGTAAATTTTAAAGTGTAGTCTTTGACTTGATTATTTGAGTTAATAATTTTGTCAGGATCTAAATTTAAACTCACAATTCGATCTTGGATAGATACGAAACTACCTTGATTAGAAAAATCTTTAAGAGGTGAATATAGTTTATATCCAAAAAGCTCTAAAGAAGATGCGTTATTAAAAAATAATATCAATATTAGTTGAAGTAATAAAAACCTCATTGTTGAAAACTATACCATTTATTTAATTACTAGAAAATTTATTGTGATATCTAGGAATATCATTTAATGAAAATTTTTTACAATGATCTATTCCTAAGATTAATGTTTTCCACATTAACTGCCCTGCTTCATTCAATTCTTCAAAAATTTCTGATGCCAGACTTAAAAACCATATTTTAAATGAGTCTTTTGAAATTCGATCTAAATTAGAATTAACCAGTTCTGTAAATATTACTCTCCACTTATTTAACAAAATGATTTTTTCTTCTTTTTTTAACGACTCAGGGTCTAAGAAATATTTTTTCTGTAAAGAATTTTTTGGGTTATTAATAATTTCTAACTTAAATTCAAAAGCATTATCTAAAATCAATGATTTTTCTTCATTAGAATTAATTGTAATCCAGTCATTAAATCCGATAATTAGCTTAGAGGTAATTTCTCTTAGATATTGGGTATCATTGTCATCAAGCACTCTGAATATATTTTACAAAAAAGACATAACTTCACTAGTCAGTGAGTTTATCTCTATGCTTCCTTTGCCACTTTTTTGTTTTTCAAAAGCCGATAAACCCAAACCCATACTTGAAATGAATATCTGTCTGTTACCTATAATTGTGACAGATTGATGAACTTTCATTTTAGAAATAAATTGTTCAGCTTCTTTTAATAGACGAGATTTTGCATTAGCTCGATTGATTACAACTAGGATTTTTTTCTTTTCTCTCTTAGCTAAGTCAATAATAGACTCTGTTGCCCAAAAATCTACCTGAGAGGGAGAAACAGGAATTAAAATCAAATCTGCTATTTGTATAGCAGGTCTACCATCGGCATCAATTTTAGGAGGGGTATCAATAATTATTATATCGGTCTCATCTTTTAGAATATTAGACTCATACTGGACACCCCAAAGACTTGAGGTTTTCATTTTAATAAAATTCTTATCTTTTAGTTTACTTTCTCTCTGAATAAACCATTTGCCTAAACTACCCTGGGGGTCAGCGTCCAAGATGGTTGTTTTGAGATTATGTCTTAAAGAAAAACTGACAGCTAAGTTAGCTGCTAAGGTGGTTTTACCTGAACCGCCTTTTTGTTGAGCTATAGTTATAATTTTTGCCATCTAAATTTTAGTATAGAAAAATATTAATAGAGTTAAAGATCGAATCAGGTATAAGAAAATGATATGTTTAAAAAAAAAATACCTTATTTATATTAAGATTATGGAAAGTTTTTCATTTAACACAACTCCTGGAATAAGATTTGGTTCTAATTTTGCTATCTCAACCGCTGAAGAGGTTTCAAAAAAACTTGGAAAAAATATTTTTTTTATTACTGACCCTGGTTTAAAAGAACTTGGTTTGATTGATCCTGTAATTAAAGAGTTAAAAAAATATTCTAATATTGAAATTTTCTCTGAAGTAGAAGCAGATCCTTCCATAAAAACATTAAATTTATCTATAGAAATTGCAAAAAACAATAATACCACTGGGGTAATAGGTTTTGGTGGAGGATCTTCAATGGATATTGCAAAACTCTGTGCGCTGGTCTTAGGTTCAAAAGAAGACATTCATGATGCTTGGGGAGTAGCTAACGCAAAAGGACCTCGTTTACCTTTGGTTTTATACCCGACGACTGCTGGTACTGGCTCCGAAGTAACCCCTATTTCAATTATTACTCAAGAGGACTCTGAAAAAAAGGGTGTGTCTTCTCCTATAATATTACCAGACCTTGCTATTTTAGATCCCTTACTGACTGTCGGTCTTCCATCAAAAATTACTGCTGCCACTGGCATAGATGCAATGGTTCATGCTATTGAGTCCTTTGCGTCAAAAAGCAAAAACAATAATTTAATCTCTCAAACCTTAGCCAAGGAGTCTCTTAGACTATTAGGGTCTTCAATACGAGACGCTGTTTTCAATGGAAAAAATATAGATGCTAGATCCAATATGTTGATAGGCTCTATGCTCGCCGGAGTATCTTTTGGTAATTCTCCAGTGGCTGGGGTTCATGCACTTGCTTATCCTATTGGAGGTACCTATCACATACCTCATGGCCTCTCCAATGCTCTCGTTTTACCCCATGTTTTGAAGTTTAATTCAACTTCAATAGAGGCAATAAATAATTATAGCGAATTAGCACCGATTATTTTTCCTGAAATTGAAATTAATTCTAGCAATCAAGATATTACTGCTATTTTTATTGAAAAAATTAGCTCTTTATCTTTAGATCTTGGTTTAGAACAGAAATTAAGGGAAGTTGGAATTCCCCAAAATGCATGTGAAACTATGGCCAAAGATGCAATGAAACAAACAAGATTGCTAATCAATAATCCAAAAGAAATTTTGGAGCAAGATGCCTTTGAAATCTATAAATCTGCATGGTAATCCTGTGATTTTTTATCAATTGCATTAATCCTAAAACTTGAAATATTCAATTTCTTAATTAAATAATTAAACAAACATAATGTTAAAAGTTGAAAATATATCTAAATCTTTTGGTGAATTTAAAGCAATAAATAACTTATCTTTTGAAGTGCAAATAGGTGATGTTATGGGTTTTTTAGGCCCTAACGGAGCAGGCAAAACAACCTCTATGAGAGTAATCACTGGTTACCTTAAATCTGATATTGGAAATATATTTATTGATAACAAAAATTTTGAAGATGATCCTATTCAAGCTAAATCAATGATTGGCTATCTTCCAGAAGGCGTACCCTTGTATCTTGATTTTTCTCCATATCTTTATTTAGATTATGTGTGTCAAGTAAGAGGTATCAAAAATTCTAAAAAAAATATTGAGAAAGTAATCAATGACTTGCAGTTACAAGAAGTAAAAGATGTAAGAATAGAAACTTTATCAAAAGGATTTAAAAGAAGAGTTGGAATAGCTCAAGCCTTAATTCATGACCCGAAACTCCTTATTCTTGACGAACCTACTGATGGGTTAGACCCACTTCAAAAATTTGAAGTGAGAAAATTAATTAAAAATTTATCAAAAAAGAAAGCAATCATTATTTCCACCCATATACTCGACGAAGTGCCAGAGGTGTGTAATAAGTGTCTTATAATAAATGACGGAAAAAAAGTATTTGAGGGAACGCCCAATCAATTGAAAAGAAAAGTAGGTAAATCTTTAGATGAAAAATTTAGAAAGATTGTAAATTAATGTTAGCGCTTATTATTCGAGAATTGAAATTATATTTCATTACACCTGTTGCCTATATCTTTACTGCAATCTTTATTGTATCCACAATGTCACTTACTTTTTATTTTGGAAATTTCTTTAGTTCTGGTGTGGCTGAATTAAGCATCTTTTTTAGCTTTATTCCTTGGGTTTTTATATTTTTTATTCCTGCGGTTACTATGAAAAGCTGGTCTGAAGAAAAAAGATTAGGAACCATTGAACTTCTTTTAACTTTACCAATTCCCCTCTGGAAAATTATCCTAAGTAAATTTTTTTCAACTTGGTTATTTGTGATTTTTTCAATTATTCTTACTTTCCCAATTTGGATAACTGTAAATTACCTGGGCAATCCAGATAATTTAATCATAGTAGGTCAATATTTAGGTGTGATAATTATGTCTGGAGCTTATATCTCATTAGGTATTTTCTTTTCCTCTCTAACCAATAATCAAATAGTGGCATTTATTTTATCAATTCTGTTTTCTTTTTTATTTACTATTAGTGGGTTCCCCTTAATGATTAATTTTATCACTGCTTATTTATCTATCGATATTGTAGAATTAATTTCAAGCTTTAGTTTCTTGACACACTTTTCATCAATTCAAACTGGTTTTTTTTCAATTAAAGGGCTCTTGTTTTTTATATCTTTTACTGCTCTTTGGAATTATTTAACAATTTTAAAATTCATGAATAGAGATTAATGAACAAGGTACTTCAGAAAAATTATTTTTTAATTGCCACTATTTCTACCGTGATGTTATTCATGTCTTTTAATTTTATTGTCAATAAAATTAATTTCTCATCAGGTTTTGATTTCACTGAAACCAAAACTTTTACATTATCAGAGGGAACAAAAAAAGTTATTGGAGATATTCAAGAGCCCATAAAGATTAACTTTATTTATAGCCGAGATTTATCTAAAAACATTCCTGTAATTCAAAACTATGCTAATCAAATTCAAGGTATTCTCAAAAGATATGCAGATTTATCTAATAATAAGATTGAATTAACTATTACAGAACCTGAGCCCTATTCTGATGAAGAAGATTATGTTGAGCGCTACGGAGTTCAAGGTTTTCCCATAGATCAAGAGGGATCAAAAGTTTATTTTGGAATGATAGCCTCAAATACAACTGATGATATTGAAGTGGTCGAATTTTTTGACCCCTCTAAAGCAGGCATGCTCGAAAAACAACTTACTGATATAATTTTTAAGTTAAATAGAAGTGAAAAACCAATGATAGGTTTCCTATCTTGGGTAGATACAACTCCCCCAATGATGCCTAATAACCAACTAGGACAAGGCGAATATACAATATTAGAAGAGCTAAGTTATTTTTATGATTTTGAATTTTTAGATACTGATGTAGATAATTTTGAAGGTATCGATCTTCTATTTGTTTATCACCCATCAAATATTGAGGAAAAAACAGAATACGCTATAGAGCAATTTATACTAAACGGTGGCAGCACTGTTATTTTAGTAGACCCCTATTTTGAACGAAACAATCATCCTGAAAAATCCTCTGATCTTAAAAATATATTTAAAACACTGAATATTAACTATATTGACCAAGTTATTTTAGATGGTGCTCAAGCTACAAGACTTCAGACTCAAAAAAATATATCAGATAACACATCTCTTCAAACTATGCTGAAGCTTAATTGGCCGGAAGTTCGAGGAAACTTCATTAACCAAAATGAGAATATCAGCGACGGTTTATCTTTAATAAGACTTGTATCTCCTGGTGGGCTCGCACCCCTCAATGAAGATAGTACGGTAAATTATTTTCCAGTTTTATCCTCTAGCGAAGCTACCATGGATTTACCGATGAAAGATGTATTAGACCCAATCAAACTAATTAATAATTTTAAACCAAGCGGCATAACTTATGATTTTGGCGTGCGATTGACAGGATCGGCCCAAAGTAATTTTGAAAGTTATGAATTGAAATATGAAAATCATATTAGCGAGTCTACTGAAGACCTAAATGTTGTAGTATTTAGTGATGCTGATTTTATTAGAAATGCATTTTGGGCAAGAATTCAAAAATTTCTTAATTCAAATGTCATTGAACAAACATCTGACAATGGTTCTCTAATTACTAATGTACTTGACTCAATGACAGGGTATCAAAAATTCATAAATTTGCGAAATAAAGAAACTCCTTTTAGGCCTTTTGTAGTTGTTCAACAAATGCAGGCGGAAGCCGAAAAAAAGTACTTAGGGCAAGAGCAAGAACTGCAAGCTCAATTAGATCAAACTCTAAATAAAATTAGAAATATATCTAGTGGAAGAGAGGGTGAGGAAGTAAATTTATCTAATGAGCAGCTTGAAGAGCTCGCGATTTTTCAATTTGAAGTTGAGAATACAAGAAAACAATTAAGAGAAGTTAGAAGAAATTTAAGTAAGGATATCGATAACCTGGCAAATAAAATAAATGTTATCAACACATTTTTCATGCCTATCACCCTAATCATTTTAATGTTTGTTATCCCTGGTTATCTTGGAATTAGAAGAAGAAAAGGCAGATCATAATTGTTAAAGCAACTTAGAATACTTTTAGCTATCTCTGCAGTAACTACAATAATAGCCATTGGAATGTTTTTTGATAATAATAAAAATCATAAAATAGATGAAAGTAATGTGTTAATTGAGAACTTTGATCAAATTTTAGCTAATCTTCGCTACATTGAATTTTCCAATCAAAATGACTCAACTATTATTGAATTGATAAATGACCAATGGTTATTATCTAACTCTGATAATTTTCCTGTTAATACTGAATTGCTTAGTAAATTTTTTATTCAACTAAGAGAGGCTAAAATACTTGAGCCTAAAACAAACTTACCTAACTTATTATACAAACTAGGATTAGATGATGAAAATAAATCAGAACTTATATTAAAAGATGATACAGGAAACCCCATACTGACCCTAGATTTAGGCATTTACAATTACAATATTCCCGGCTCTTACGTTAAGTTTGCTGACTCAAACCAATCTTACTTAGTCTCAACTAATCTTTCTACTGATACCTCTCCCTTCTATTGGATGCCTAATGATCTAATTAATATTGGTCCATCAAATTTAAAAAATATTCAAATATATAACAATCAAATGATTAATTTAGAGTATGAAAATGGTCTTTTAGTTCATAAAAATCAACTTCCACAATTCTCAGAGATTAGTGATTCTAAAATTGAAGAAATTCAAAGAACCCTCACTGATATTCAACATAATGGATATATCCTAAGATCAGAGTTGCCGGCATCCCCAAATTTCTCTGCACGTTTTACTTTCACAAACAATGTAGTACTTTTCATGAAACTTTATGATATCCCAGAAAAAGGAATACATGTGACTTTTGACTGGAATTATTTGAATGACGAAATAGAAATATCAAAATTCATAGACCTTAATTTAAGTGGAGACCAATTTCAATTAGGTTCACTTTCGTTATTGAATGAATATGCCTTCAATGTTCCACAAATTATATTTGATAATCTGAACATTAAATTACGAGAAAAAACTGAATAGTTAATTAAAATTACTGATGAGTAATTTTAATCTTCATCTTATGTTTATATAAATCGTTAGGTTTCAATACTGTATTTGGAAAATTTTTATTATTTGGAGAATTGGGAAAGGCTTGAGATTCCAAGCATAATCCTTGAAATGGAAATAATTCCTTTTTATTATTTTTAAATTTCAAATGTTGCCCTGTATAAAATTGCAATCCAGGTTGATTGGATTTAAGGGTTAAAAGAATACCAGATTGAGGTGAATATATAAGAGCATTTAAGTTAGATTTCATTATAAAATTTTCGTCAAAACCTTTTTTATTCAAGTTGATTTGGTTTCCTAAAATTTTCCATTTTCTAAAATCAAATGGTGTATCTTCTACATTGATTTTTTTTCCGGTAGGAATATTTTGATGATTATTTTCTAAGTATTGGTCAGCATTTATCAAAACATGATGATTAAATATTAAATCTTTATTTCTATTTAAATTCCAATAGGCATGATTAACAAGATTGACATGGGTCGATAAATCAGTTTTTGCGAACATCGTAATAAAAATCTCTCTATCTATAAGTGAGTACTCACAAAAACAATTTAGATTTCCTGGAAAACCTTCTTCAAGATGTTTTGAAAAATAGTGATATTTAATAGAGTTTTTTTTATGATGAATTAAATTCCAAATTTTGTTACTGAAACTATTTTTGCCTCCATGTAATATGTTTGAACCCTCATTTTTTGATAAAAAATATTTTTTTTTATTTATTACAAATGATGCATTCTTAATTCGATTAGCAAAACGTCCGCAAGTGGAGCCTAGATA
>CENU01415869.1_pt1 | contig 11980 bp, 12 predicted proteins | sample 361331 | NCBI WGS metagenome assembly CENU01 (sample SAMEA2619766, study PRJEB7988) | marine metagenome | isolation source: saline water (ENVO:00002010), including
ATGGCATGGATGAATCAAGGGTTCGATTCCCTTATCCTCCACCAAGTTGACAGTTCGATACTAATATGTTAATATCGAACTATGACTAAGAAATTATACGTAGGCAAAGTTTGGCGTTTTGTTTACACAATCATTGATAGAAGAACTACTCAAAAAATTTACACTGGCAAACACTGTACAGGTATATTAGATGATGACTATTGGGGTTCCGGAAAGTACGTCAATAAAAAAGCATTAGAGGCTAGAGGTGGCACAAAAAATTACATATTTCAAATTGAACAATATGCAAAAACTAACGAAGAACTAAATGAACTAGAAGTTGATTGGATACACAAAAATAATACTTTGTGGCCAAACGGATTTAATCTTACACTAGGCGGAGATGGTGGATGGACATATGTAAATTCTTTAGGTCTTTTCCCTATTATAAAAGAAATTCAAAAAGAATTATGGGAAGAAAGAGGACAGAAAAATTTTTATTATTATGCATTTACTAAAGAAGGTAGAAGAGAAAGATCATTGCTAGGACGAGAAAGATTAAGAGAGTTATATCCAAACGGTGCAACTTGGCCAATTGGTAAGAAGCACAGCCAAATTAGTAAATTGAAAATTGGTTTAGCAAACAAAATAAAACAAAAAGGCCAACTTAATTCACAGTTTGGCACTATGTGGATTACTAACAACAAGCACAACATTAAGATTAAAAAGAACGCAGTTATCCCAAAAGGATATGTTCGTGGAAGAGTTATGTCCGCTTCGTCTATCGGTTAGGACATCAGGTTTTCATCCTGAAAAGACGGGTTCGATTCCCGTAGTGGACGCCAACTAAAAATTTTTAAAACTTTGTTCAGTTAATTTTTTCATTTCAGCAGTGTTTGGATCACCAACTATTTGTAGATGGTATCTTGACTCGTTGCTGGTATTGATAGCGGCATGAAAATATTCATAGGTGTTTATTCTTACAGGTTGTCCTTGTGTAAAAGGTACGTTGCCTACACCGAACAGTTTCAAATAGTTGCCAAACGGACTGTGTAATGGTATAGTAATTTTTTCATTTAGACCTGTGCCCCATAAGCCGTTGTTTCTATCTCTGTGAGGTAAAAGATAACCGCCCGGTAAAAGTTCGTTGATGTGAATAAGATAAACTTTTTTGTAAGGTAAAAAATTTAAAAGTTTATCTATAAGTTTTTGTTGACTAGCAAAATCAGGATTTATTTTGTATTCTAGTCTTTCTAAAGCATTTGTATCATTGGAGTGCTTTCTAAAAGCATCTCTGTCTGTGTAACTGTACAAGGTGTGGCAAACTATACCTCTACACATATCTTCAGGAAGATATCTTTTACTATGACTTTTACTATGAGTTTTTATAAGTTCAATGTATTGTTCACAGTCATTTAGTTTTTTGTCTAATACTACCCACGGCGTAGTGTTATAATCTAATTTTGTAAGATTGTTACTAAATTTTTTACTGTTTATTAAAAAAAACTTTTTTAGTTTTGAAGGAAATATATAATCCATTTTTAACCATTTAATACACCAGTGATATTTAGAGTGTAGTTAGGAACATAACCCATGTTGTAAGCACAATGAAATACTCCCCACGGTATGATGTAAACATCACCAGGAGTCCATTTTGTTATTACTTCATTCCCAATCTGGATAGCATGACCATCTTCCCATGGATTCAAAGGTACAAAGTATCTTATAAGTTTGCCGTATTGACAAGACTGTGTTGCAAAGTCAATTTTTAAATCAGGAAATTTTCTTTGATAGGTGTTCATAAAGTCTTGATGCCACGACGTGCCTTGACCTGCTGTTTTTACTTTCCATCTGGCCAAAACATAATCTGGATTTAAATTTAGCATTTTTATATTGTCTTCACCTATTAGTTTTTTTCCATTTGCATCACTGTCACCGTGTAGTCCCCAATTCAAAGAATCCATGTTGTATTCTCGTCTACCGCACATCATATTAAGATCCTCAGTGTCGTTCTCAGTTTTGTTCCACACGGGTCTAGAAAGCATTGTAATTTCCTGTGCGTCTTTTATATTGTCTACTGTGTATTGGATAACTTTTTCTAAGTCTATGTCTAAATGAAAAGGTTTTTCTATTTTGTTGGGCCTAGGCGCATTGTGTATAATTTCTTTCAGTTTGCTCCATGGCTTTTCTTTTAACAATTTTATATATTGGTCTCTTTTTAACATTTTACATATTTAATGTTTCAACAGGAACCTGAACCATTTTTTCGGCGTCTAGTCTAAACACACAACCCACTCTATCTATTGGTAAAGGTATATCTATCCTTTTAGTTTCATCCAAAGGATCTTCTATAGTTTTAATTTCTATTCCCCATTTCACGTCTTTAAATTCATCTATAAGTTCTTTTCTTCGATCATGCCACGCTTCTATTATATCTGTCCGCCCTAACGATGCAATCCATTTCATGGATTCTCTGTGTCTCCAACTGACTGGTGTCACACCTTTGCCAATTGTTGTCCCTTCATAAAGTATATCATCAACTACAGGTGCCCTGCCTAATGCGAAGTTCCATGATTTTTTTAATTTTGAAGGCACAGGTTTTTCATCAATATATCCATGCACGTCAGGCATATATTTTTTGTAAAATTCCATGGCATTGTATGCTTGATTTACTGCAAGTTCTGGAATGTGTCCGTCATTAAAAAAGTTTATTGCGTTGTGTAGATAAGAATTTTGATCCAAAGATGATTTAAAAACTAGATAGTAATGTTTTCCTTGTCTAAATAATTGTGGCTTATCGTGGCCACTAATATTACAATCAACATCAGTCTCACTAAAATATTTGTTTAGACTTACACTACGCCAGTGGGGCCGAAACATAAATTCAAAGGCAGGAGTTTTGAAGCAGATATCTTTATCAAACCAACACTCAAAGTCTTTGGCGCTGGCACAAAACAATTCAAAGTCTCCGAATTTATCTTTATTTTGATCTAAAAAATTTATAGCCGGCAAGTGATCTTGGTTTGATTCATCATAGATACTACCTGCCATAAACATGAATATTTTGTCAAAGTAAATTTTTTTGTTCCATCCGTGAATCAATATTGTGTGGCAATCTGTGCCGCCGCTGTAAGAAAGTCTTAATTTTTTGTAATTTTGTGTAATGTAGTTTAATTTTTTATCTATCCAATGAGAGGTGCTTTTTGATAAAGCAAGTGGCACATCAACTGATTGTAGTTTATCAATGTGCCACTTTGGAAATATTAGTTCGGCAAAACTATTCAACTCTTGAGAACGCCTTAAGGCTGAAAAATAATTTGTATATTTTTCTCCGTTGACTGAATAGTGTTGTCCAAACATTGTTTCATTTACTTGATGTCGTAACCCCAAGGTTTACCGTTTTCAATCAAATCTGAAACTGTGATAGGACCTAGTTCATATCCTGGTACCATTTTAGACGGCACTATAAATGCCTGCCAACCTTTGTTGTTTGCTATCAAATGGAATAGATCAGTTTTCATCTGTTCTCTTTGTTTAGCAGTCATGTTGTGACCATAAATGTACCATAGGTTATGTAACTGTGCTAATTTGTACTTTGGAAAAACATCCTTCATTGTTTTCATGCCACCAAACGGTTTATCGTTTGTTGTAGCAAAACAAGACACAACTTTACTTGTTGCTTCACGTTTTGTTAATCCTGTGTACAATAAGTCAGTGTCTCCTGCAACCAATCCTTTGAATGCTGAGCCTGAACTTTTGTAAGTTACCCTTTTAATATTTTTTCCAGAAGCCTTTGACATCTCTGTGAATATCGTGTCTGGAAAAGAGTTTGTAACTGCTACTGTAATTTCATCTTTGCTCAAGATTGCATCTACATCTGCACCTACTGGCGCACACATAGCAAGTACTCTTTTGAATGCAACTGCTACAAAATTTTCTTCTTCAGGTACTATTCTACATCCTTTTGCAATTTTGGATCCCATAGATAGTTCACTGTGTAAGAAAATAGTAGGAGTTTTTTCATCTGCATTTCCTAGATATTTTGCAAGATTCAAACAGTTACCTGTTGCTAAAACTTCTGACTTGTAGCCTGCTTCTAGCATACTCTCGTGTAACATTTGTCCTTGCATCCAAGAATTTCCACCTTCCTTGGCATAAATTGCTACCTTTAACGATCCTTTGTCAGCCGCTGATGCATTTACTCCAAAGAAAGAAAATGAAACAAATAATGCAAATAATATTTTTAATATACTTCTCATATTGTTTTCTTCCTTTTGTTATCAATTGATTTAAAAATATTGTAACACAGTCAGAGTTCTTCGTCAACTCGAAAAAATAATTACAATATTTTGTTTGATGTTAGCAAGTATCTGCGTACGGCCCGGCCCACATTATTTCCTTTTGGTACTTGAAGGTCGGTGTTTTGCCGACGTCACTTGAAGTGGCGCTACAACAAGTGTATTTAATATTTGGACAATTAAAATTGGTAAATCTTGGTTAAGTTAGATATATCCTATAGAATATGTCTATGGCATTAGTCAACTTGTCCTGCAATATAAATCCAACTAAAAGTATTATAGTTTCTTCTTTACGTAGTAGCCAACCCACAGGAGCCAGTGCAAAGAATGTTAACAAATAAAAGAAACTGTCTTGATTTCTACTTCCAATGTACCATATTAAAAGTATTAAAATTAACATACTTGCAACAAATACTTTTTTCAAAGAAACTTTTTGTATATGGTTAACATAATTTATTATTGGCCAACTAAAGATAAAACAAATAATATTAACAAAAACAAAATAATAAACAAGGTTTGCAAAGAGCCCAGTTTCAATTGTCATACGATAGTCAATACCATACGAAGTTCTTTCGATAATGGATAGTAGTATTGCTTCACTACTTGTAATAGGTATACCCAATAGTATCAACGGCATCAGTTGGATAAAGGCCGCTCCGTTGTTTGCAGTCTCCGCCGCGGTTAAACATTTTATATCACCTCTTTTATTATACTGTTGCTTTTTTTCCTGTCTTCTTTTTTCTATAAGATAACTGACGTTACTAGCCAAGGCTGTTGTGAGATGTGGTATTAGTCCTGCCACAGTTCCAATTAATGATCCTCTGATTACAGATCCTATATTTGTCAAAAACATTTTTACGTGTTGGCCTAGAGTTGCAATGTCGGCGTACATTCTTGACGTCTTAATGTCCTTTCCCACGTTCCAACTACGCCACAACACTGGGATCACAAACAAAGCAACAACTACTGGAAAGAATGGAAGTCCTTCGTAGAGCCTAGGAAATTCTTTGTAAGGAATAAAACTTTCCCATGTGACTACGTGCGGTACAGGATTGACCCCAATACTTGCTAAAAACATTCCAAATAGATAAAGGGATATGTTTCTCCAAATGCTTGTACCATACATAAAAATTATTATAGTTGAAGCCAAAGTTAAAATTGCCAACTGAATGTTGTTGTTGTAAAAACCACTTATTACTTTTACTGCAAACGGCAATATTAGTATCACTGAACCCACTGCGAAGAATGATCCTACCACACTACCCATGGCCGCATTTGAAATAGCAAAATGTCCTCGCTGATCATTGAACATTGCGTTACCTTCTTTTACAGCAGGTAAACTTGAACTGTCGCCCGGAATACCCATTGTGGTAGATATAATGCTACCGCTGAATTGACTGGCACTACAAGCAGACAAGTAATACAATAAGAGTTGGAATAAGGATAGTTCTAGTATAAACGGATAACTTATTAACAATAGTATTACAAGGCCCACCCCCGGAATGAGTCCTGCTATAAAACCTGTGGTGATACCCGCCACTGCTACAATTAGATCCAAATAAAAACTTTCCATTAGTATTATTTTATAACCAAAATACCAAACCGTCAATTAATAATTTTTAAATACTACAATGAAATTTGGATTTTACGCAGACAATCAATTACCAGAAAGTGTTGCAAAAGGCAAAAAGCCAATATCGGATTATAATGTTAACAGTCATGGTTACAGATGTCCTGAATGGAACCCGTTGCCCGAAGGAAAAAAGAACGTAGTAATTCTCGGTTGCTCCCATACTTTTGGGGAAGGACTAAATGATGGACAAGTTTGGGTTGATAAGTTATACAATAAGGTTGATCAAAAAAGATTAAGATTTTGGAATCTTGGACAACCCGGAGCCAGTGCTGACAAAGTTGTAAGAATATTGTATGGTACAGAAAAAGTTTTATTTCCAAAACTAATAATTGTTTGTTGGCCATTTTGGAGTAGGAGAGAACGTTTGGACACTTATGCAAAAAGTTTACTGTCATACGACGAAACCTTAAAAAATGAAAACGAAAATACAGATAGAAATAATCTTTTAAAAAATGTGTTTTTTGTTGAAAAATTTGCAGAAAAAGTTGGTGCCTCAACTTTCCATTGTTTTGCACAGGAGGCATATAAAATTAAAGACGTTAATGTGTTAGAGGACACAAGCATAAAATTGTGTTGGCCGAAATGGTCTAAAAGAAAACTAGACTACAAAGACAGAGTCAAAACGGATAAACCTAGTTTAGCCAAAGATGGAATACATTATGGAGTTGAACATCATGAAGTTTTTGCTGAATTGTTTTATGATCGATTTAGATCTGAACTAAAATAATCTTCAATATGTATTTTTCTTAGATAATCTTGTTTCATTATGAACATGTCTAAAATGTCTTGATTATCTTTACCTACTGCAACTTTCTTTATTATCTCTTTGTCTTTTAGAATTTTTTTTGCTTTCTGGGTAAAATTATTTTTGTATTTCACATTTAAAGCATGTGGCGTGTCTAATAGTGCCCAGTTATGATCAATTTTGTTTTCATTAGCAAACTTTTTAATATTATCAAAATCACAAATGTTTAAACTATTAACAGTAGTCCAAAAATTTAATTTGAACAGTTTGTATTGTTTTTTCAGTTTTTTGTAGTGTTCGAGTGTCTTCTTAAAATTTGAAAATTTTATCGGCCATCTCACATAGTCATGCACATTGTCTAAACCGTCAAAACTCATAGTTACTATCACCATTGTTCGTTGTTTTAGAAGTTGTTCTATTTCAGGTATTACTCGAGAACCGTTTGTGTTAATTCTAACTATTCGCACAGTGTCTCTTAGACTGTCTAACATTTCTCGATAATTTTTGCTGGCAGTTGGTTCTCCGCCGTTGATGTCTACTTCAACTATCCTGTCATGGGGCAGTTTCCAAAAATTATTTAAGTTGTTTACTCTTAGATATTTTTTATTCTCAAGGCTACCTATCTTAGTGCTCAAACTTGCATTACAGGTTTGACAAGCACTATTACAAACATTATCTAAAACGCCACCAACAACAAGATACTCTTTATGCTTAGGAAACAGCATTTTGTGTCTTTTAATGCTTTTTATTCTAATGCTGTCCTGCATAATGTCTTCAGTTTGACTACACCTTTTACATTCGTCTGGCCAAACACCTTTTGACATTTTGTCAGTTAAATTTTTCAACCAATTGCTAGATTCTAATTCTTGTAAGGTAGTAAACTCTTTTCCGTTGACCATATGGCCACACTTTCCTATTTTACCCGAGGGTTGTAATCTAATAAAATGTTTAAGACGCGGACAGAACATGCTTAAATTCCTTTACAATTTTTTCCAAGTCAATAGTTTTACCTATGTAATTTTTTATTAATTTTTGATCATCTTCGATATATTTTTCATATTGTATAGAACAGATTAAATTTTTTTGACTTTGTGTTATTTTTTTATACGGGTGCGGCTTCTTGTGATTTGTAATAAAATTTTTTAAATCTGCCAATGAGTGTATAGCAACTTTACCTTTATAAAATTTAAATAGATGTATTAGATAAAATATTTGAGGAGCAAAATGTTTATCTACTATTTCAAAACTTTCTACGGAATTTAAGAATTCTTTATCTATTTTGATTTCATTAAAGACACTATAAGTATGCACACCTGAAACAAAACGTTGCACAGGATCTCGTAAAAAAATGTTTATTAAACTTATTGTTTTTGTGTTGTTACTCTGTTGCATTGTTATAAGATTTAACCCGTTTGCTTGTGCATATTCGCAACAACTCGATCTACCATTTTTGAAAATTGTTAATATATGATCTCCATTGACAGTGCGTAAAACTTCGCTGTCCGATGTAAAAAGTTTCTTAAAATGTTTTTTAATAAGTCTAGACATCGGCAATATTTTTAAATGTGTTTTTCCAATTTGTATTTCTTCTTTCATCTAATTCTTCAATATTAGAATAAAAAATTTCCATGCCTTGATTCCATGTGGTATTCGTAATATAGTTTAGAATATTTTCATAACTGTTTTTTAAATACCAATTTGTTTTTGTTATTTGATCCTGCAATTTTGTTTTTATGACAGACAATTTATGTTTTGGCAAACACAAAACGTTCAACCATTCAGGTGTATATAAAGGTCCTATTATAAAACTGTTTTCATGAAACCCCAAGCCTTTAAGATATCTAACTGTGTCGAATAAACTTTCGTGATTCAATATAAAATACAACATATTAAAAGATATTTTATGATTTAATTTTTTTATAGTTGATAGATTTTTTAAAAAATTACTCCATTTACCGTGGTATCTAATGTATTCGTATTCTTGTTCAATAGATTCAAAACTTACAGTCCAATGAACATTTTTAAATTTGCAACAAAGTTCAAATACTCCTGTGGCCGTGGTGCTTAAATTGGTGTTTATTCTTAAATTAACATTTGGATTTTCCTTCAACAATCTTTCTAAAAATTCTTTATTTTCGTTCATTAGTAAAGGCTCTCCACCTGCTAGATAAACATTCTTTAATTGCTTTACATTTTTAAAAACATAATTTTTTACTTCTTGTCTAGACTGATCGTTGGATCTAACTTTTTTTCCAAGTTCCTGTGCCCATTTGCTACTGTATAAAGGCCCACAATATACACAAGCCTGATTACAGTGGTTAGTCCATCTAAGGTCTACATGGTGTAATGAAAAATTATTTTCTTCATCATATAATTTTGGATCAATGGTTGATCCAAGTTCTTTTATATAATACAGTCTGCTACTAATGCTTGATAAATTCTTTCTACCCTGCTCCTGCAAATGACAACCTGAACAGTTTTTTGGTTTGTTATCAGCCAGCATGTTTTTTTTCAAGAGTAAATTCTTATCACCTTGTAAAATTGAAGTTATGCTGTTTTGATTTATATTTCCTAATTTTTCTTTTGATATGATACAGTTTTTAATTGTGCCATTTGGTTCTAATTCAAAACCACTCCACGGCAATGGGCAAAAACTTTTATTGGTCAATATTTTTTTTGAGTCCATTATAAACTTATTGAGTTTTTAGTATAACCAACAGAAACTTCTGATATTACTGTCTTATCATGCGAAAATATTTCAATTACTGATCTAACCCATTCGTCTGTATTGGCTTTGTTTTTATTATCAAAATGCTGTTGGGTTGCTACTCCTCCAGGTCGTACAATAGATATTTGGGGCCAATTGTTTTTGTATTTTAATTGTCTTGATGCTTCTTCCAATGCTATTTTCTGATTTCTATATTGACTCATAACAATATCATCTTGTCCATCCGGTACATTGTTCACAGGAAGTTCTGTCATCATGGTTGATATGTTCCAAATATATTTTTTCTTGCCTTGCCATCTTTGCCATATTTCATATAACAATTCTGTTTGTGCATACTGACTCTGTGCATTATTGATAAAAAAATCACAAGGTTCTATCAACGAAGCAGTGTGAGGAATTCTTCTAATGTTTTCACCGTCCCGTCTACTGATTCCAATAATTTCATGACCTTTGTTTTTTAATTGTTCAGCAAATGATTTTCCTATTCCGGCAGTGTGTCCTGTGATGGCAATTTTCATAATTAAATATTTACGTTCTTCTAAATTACCTTAAATATTTCTAAAATGAACGAGATACACACAGTAGAACCAGCGTACCACCCAAAACACAAACTTGGATTTCTAATTGATTGGCTTTTGACTTTGAAATGTAATTACGATTGCACTTATTGTGATATCAGTCCTAAAGGCCATGACAATAGTAAACCACACCCAAGCACAGAAAAATGTATAACAATGTTGAAACAGATGTATGAGTATACAGACATTATGATGCAACTAAAAAAACCACAATTCAAAGACGCAATACTAAATGTCTATGGCGGTGAAGCAATATATCATCCAAACATTACCGAAATCTTAATTAGAAGTACAGAGGAGTTTAAACCTTATCAAAATCGCTGGAGACTGCAAAGAAGATTGACAACTAATGCTAGTGCCCTGCAACCAAAATGGAAGACCATTTGTGAACACATAGAAGGTTTTACTTTTTCATATCATGCGGAAAGTCCGCCAAAGCACAAACCGTTGTTCAAAAAAAACATTGAACATGTTTTAAAAATTGGCAAGCCTTACGACATAGTAATCATGATGTATCCTCACGATGATCACTGGCAAGATTGTATAAATTTTTTAAAATATTGTCAAAGTAATAATTTGAATGTTAGGCCTAAACTTCTAGATGGTGGTTGGTTATATGAACAAAAACATTTAGATGAGTTACAAAAATATATTCCTAATGATCCTGCTTTTAAAACAGTCAGCAACAAAGTGCGTATAGACAAACAGACCAGAGGATGTTGCGGTGGAAGGCCATTATGCACTAACAGAAATCTTAAAGATATAAAAGGCACAGTGCCAAGAAAACAAGGTTTTGAAGGATGGCATTGTTCAGCACATCAATTTTTTTTACACGGTGACTGTGTTAATGGATTGTACTATACCAACAAAGATTGTAGGATGAAATTGGACGGCACCCGTGGTCCGATAAGCACAATTGATACAATGCCAGAATATATCGAGTCTATAAGTCAAAAAATAAATTCTAATTCAATGCCTATGTTATTATGCAAACAAGAAATCTGTACATGTGGCACTTGTGCTCCTAAAAGTAAGCATCCGGAAAATTTACAAAAAATACTTAAAGTCTACAATTTAAATTAGTTGCCAGGTAGTACTTTTTGGGTGTTGTTTTACTTTATCAAACAACAGACCAAACTGTTTATTGTGTGTTGGAACTTCGTGTTGCTGAAAGTTTCCATAGGTGTTCCAATCTGTGATTTTATTAAAAATAACTCTGTGAGCATTGTAGGTGTCTGCTAATTTTAACATCAACTCCATTTCATGCCAGTTACTGTTCTGTACCACCATGTGAAATTGTATATCAAACTGTTTGTGGTATTGGCTTATATACTTTAAATTTTCGAGCAGTTTCTCCCATTTGCCTCCTCGTCTCAATTTTTCATATGTTTTTTTACTTGCTCCATCTATGCTGATGTTAATCGTATGAATTCTGTTTATGATGTGTGATTGTCTTTGTAACATGTTTTTCATCAATAGACCATTTGTTTGCAGATTAAATTTTAATGTACTGTCACGTGGCACTGTTCTCATGAAATATCTGTAAACCAAACTGGCAAAAGGATCACCGTCACTGCCTATGTGTACAGTGATGTTGCTGTGTGACGCAAGGTACGAGTTGATTCTATCAGCCAACTGCATTCTCATCTGCAACATCTTGCCTTTTTTGTGAAATATCACACTCTTTCTACAACTGGGACAACTTAAATTGCAACTGTCATCAATTGCAAGTCTAATGGTTCTAATATGGGCCGGACCCACATGATTCCTCACATCATTTTTTATGATCCAAGTGCATTGGCCAGCGTTGCAGTATCTGTAGGTGCCGTCACGAATGCTGTCTCTGAGATGTTCTGCTTGGGCACTTTGAAATATGGTGTCAAGACTGTCACGGTGTAGATTGCCCACACTCTGAGGCAACCATGCTGTGCATTCACAGATGTAACAACTGCCCTGACTGTCAATCAACACAGTGTCAAAAGGCTTGGGGCATCTGGCCGCAATGCCAAGATCTTTACG
>CENU01048759.1_pt1 | contig 11950 bp, 16 predicted proteins | sample 361331 | NCBI WGS metagenome assembly CENU01 (sample SAMEA2619766, study PRJEB7988) | marine metagenome | isolation source: saline water (ENVO:00002010), including
TATAAAGGTATGAAATTAATAGATGACAAGCTTGGTGGAACAACTCCTCTAGATATCATAATCCAGTTTAATGAAGAAGAATATTTCGATGATTTAGATGAAGATTTTCTAGATTTAGACTTTGATTATAATCTTGAAGATTACTGGTTCACAAAAGAAAAGATGGATTTGATAAAAAATGTTCATGATTACATAGACAGCTTTGAATATACTGGAAAGGTTTTGTCGCTTGCCTCTATTATTCGAGTTGCAGAAGAATTAAATTCTGACGAAGAATTTGATAACCTTGAACTTTCAGTAATTTATAAAAAACTCCCATTAGATCTTAAATCCCAAATTATTGACCCTTATCTTTCAATTGAAAATAACCAAGCTCGTATAACAGTAAGAATGATTGACACTAACGCAAATCTTGAGAGAAATAAATTTATAAGTGAAATAAATAACAAATTTAATAATGATTTTAGCTCTGAAAACTATAAAATTTTTACAACTGGTATACTTATACTTTATAACAATATGTTACAAAGCCTGTTTGATTCTCAAATAATATCTTTAGGAACTGTAATGCTTGGTATCTTTTTAATGTTAGCATTTTTATTTCAGTCTTGGAGATTAGCTTTCATTGGAATACTTCCAAATATTATTGCCTGTATAACAATATTGGGAATTATGGGTTTAGCCAGCATACCACTAGACCTTATGACAATTACAATTGCTGCTATTACAATAGGTATTGCGGTAGATAATTGCATTCATTATGTTTATAGATTTAAGGAGTCATATTTAATTACCAATGACTACAATAAAACGGTTTTGGTGTGCAATCAATCAGTTGGAAAGGCTATTAGAAGTACTTCTATGACAATCATAGTGGGTTTTTCTATATTAATATTTTCAAATTTTTGGCCAACTATCTATTTTGGAATTTTTACTGCTTTAGCAATGCTTATAGCTCTAGTTGGAAGCTTAACACTTTTACCAATTTTAATAGTAAAAACTAGAGTCTTAAAATGAACATTGATTTTATAGATTTTTTAAATGTTTTTGACATTTTTTCATTAATCATAATCATTTTTTCTGCATTATTTTCCCTCAAAGGTGGATTAATAACTAGCTTATTAAACTTAATAAAGTGGATACTACTAGTACTTGTTTTGAAATATTCATTCAATCATTTAAGAGCGCCATTTGCCAATGCCCTCGATCTTTCTTCAACACTAACTGATATTTTAATATTTACTTCGGTATTAATTGTTGGCTATGTAATTTTAACTATACTTAACAGACTTATATTAGGTTTATTAAATGCTGATAAAGCTGGACCTATCAATAGATTATTTGGATTGGTATTTGGAATTATTCGAGGCTATATTCTAATAGTAATAATTTTCTCTGTTTTAATTAATTGGAGTATTTCAGAAAATATATTAAATTCATATAATGGAAATTCGGTTTTATTTAAAATTATAGAAAGTGGTAATACAATTTTAAAAATTGTTCCACAACAAGTCCAAGATAAGATTGAATCAATATAATGAAAAAAGACAGAATATCTGTTGTTACAGGAGCTTCAGCAAATATAGGTAGAAGTGTTGCAATTGAACTAGCCAAATCTTCAAAGCATATATATTTAATTGGCAGAAATATTAAAGAATTAGAAAAAACAGCTGATTTTGTTGAGACAGAAAGTTGCGAGACTACTATAGTTCCAATTGATCTAACTAATTTTAAGCTAATTGATGAGTTGGGCCAAAGTATATACAAAAGACATAAAAAAATTGATGTACTTATTTCTTGCGCAGGAACTATTAAACATTTATCTCCACTCACTTCAATAAAACCATTTGATTTTGAGGAAATAATAAATTTAAATTTAATAGCAAATTTTAGAATTTTACGTTCATTCCATCCTCTTTTTTTATCATCATCTAATGCAAGAATACTTATAATTTCTAAAAATATTTCAACCTTAGGCAATCAGTATTGGGGCAGTTATAACTCAACTATGTTAGCACTAAATAATCTCATAAAAACTTATGCAAATGAAAATAAAACAAGTAATTTAAAAATAAATTTATTTGAACCTCCTTTAATAGAGTCTAATTTTGTAAACATTACATCTCCAGGTGAAAACAAAAAAAATATGTATGAGCTAGATTTAGTTGCTAGAAAAATTGTATATTATGTAAATGAAGATATTTCTGAATCTGGGAAAATATTCAATTCTTCTTTAGATACGGATTTTTCGAGTTAATAAAATCTATTTGTATTGGTACGCCAATTAAAGAGAATTTCTTTCTAAGTATATTTTCATAAAAGCGTCTATAACTCTGGGGTACTTTTTTACTTGAATTAAGAAAAACTTTAAATCTAGGATAATCGTCATCAGTTTGAACCATATACTTTGGCTTAACTTCAATTCTATTAATTTTAGGAAATTTTTGATTTTTTAGAATATCTCTCACAAAATTATTAAGTTTTGGAGTACTTATTTTGAGTGATTTAATTTTAAAAGTTCTAATAACAGTTTTTAAAATTTGTTCAATGCTCTCAATTGAGAGTGCAGAGATAAACTTAAGATTAATAGTATTTGCGGGGCTATAATTATCTAAGAAATAAAATTTTTGTTCCTTTTTAAACTTATGAATATCATCGATAAGATCAATTTTATTGAATACAACAAATAATATTTTTTTTCTTTTAATTACAATTTCAGCAATTTTGAGGTCTTGCTTTGTTAAGTTTTCACTGGAGTCAACTAATAAAAAAACAACATCAATTTTATCAATTAAATTAATTACGTTATATGTTAGTTTTGTTTCATTTTTATCATTTATTTTATTTTTACGACGAAGTCCCGGTGTATCAAAAAAAACAAAGTTTGTATTTAGTATCTTAACTTCACTTTTAAAAATATCCTTAGTCAATCCAGATTCTGGGCCTGTAGGAGAAAGATACTTATTATTTAATGTGTTGTAAAAAGTTGACTTACCCGAATTTGGCTTGCCTACAATTAAAAAATTGATTTTCTCCACTTTATTAATCTAATTGATAAATATTTGAATTGCTGTCCATTAAATAAATATTTTTAGACACTATGATCGGGTTATTTATTATACCTGAGATATTTAAGCTTTTAGTAGATAAAATTTCACTAGTTTTTGGAGAAACTGAGACTAATTCTCCATGCTCTGATATAAGATAAAGAAGACTGTCAATTAAGTAAGGCCCCTTCCAATTGTTAGATTTACCTGATTTTTTTCCTTTTTTATTTTTATCAAGTTGAGTAATCCAATAAATTTTACCTGTATCCTTTTTAAGGCATATTAATCTTGCATCATCATCAACTATATACATTTGATTATTTGATAAAATTGGAGAATTTGATCCCGATATTTCAATAGACCATGCTAAAGACCCATCAATCAAATTAGTAGCTAAGAGTCTACCATTATTACTAATTGTAAAAATTTTATCATTATCTATAACAGGATTAGCTGCTATATCTTTAATGTCAAAATTACTTAGAGATGATATTTTTGAAGCATTTTCAGACCAAATTATTCTTCCAGTATCATAGAGAAATGCAATTATTTCCCCATTGCTAAAGGGAACAATAATTATATTTTCAACTGCTGCGGGTACTCCTGTCTGTAAGCTTTTTTTATCATCAAAAACTGTTTGAAAACTCCATTTTGTTTCACCGCTAATAAGATCTAATGAATATATTTTATTATTTGAAGTTATAAAATATATATTTCCTCTATATATGGTTGGAGCGGATAAGATAGGTAATGAGATATTTTTTTGCCATATTATTTTGCCGTCTATCGAATTTATAACTTTAATTTGTCCATAACCATCGACTAAAATAATACGTTCATCAAAATATGCTAAACCACCTCTAAATACATCATAGCTCTCTTCAGTTTCTATTTTCAAATCTATTTCGAAAAGTATTTCATCATTACTTACGTTGATACATCTGAGCAATCCTTTTGTACTAACATTGCATAAGTTACCCTCAAAATAAATTGGTTGAATTGTGTTTGTTGAATTGCCAGTGTCTTTCATAATTTTTTGTTTATTTTCAAACTTTAAATTTGCAAGTATATGAGGCAAACTGTTTTGTGGATTTTGTCCTGTTTGAGACCAATAATAAATTTCTTTAGGAACGCTTAATCCAATCTCATTAAGATTTAAATCTGCTGATACAATTAATTCAGAAGAATAAGAAAGAAGAGATATTCTATCATTAATAAGTTTCTCATCAGAGTTGCTAGAACATCCAATAATGATTATCAACATTAGATTAATAACTAAGAGTCTCATTTTAACTAGCTATTTGAATTAATTTTTCTAATCTAACCTTTAAATCGAATGGAGTATTTTCCGATGATGATAATTCATCAAATATAAAAGATGCTTTTGATTTATTACCTATAGTAATATATTTAATGCCAAGAAGTTCTTCAAAATAGGGCTTAAGTTGACTTTCCTTGTCATTAATTATGCTAACTTTACTTTCAATATCATTTATATCTAATACGTCAAAATTAATCATTATATATTTGTATAAAGCAAGTTCCCGATAAATTGTTTCTAATGAATTATTACTAAAGATATTTTCTAGTACAGCAATTGAATCAATCTTATTATTATTCTCAAGATAAGTTTCTGATAGTTTAAAGGCACTAAAAGCAGCTAATGTATTATTCTTATCATTATAAATTTTGTTTAAATTTTCATATGCTATCTCAAGCTGATTCTTTTCAATATCTTCTGCTGCTGCAAAATATACATCCAGTAGTTTTTTATTATCAGCAATATTCTTTGATACTAAATATTGATTTATACTAAAAATTAGGATGATAGATATCACTAAACCAATTAAATATTTACCATATCTACTCCATAGCTTTTTATACCTCTCTTTTCTAATATCTTCGTCAACTTCATTAAAAATATTTGCCATAATTTACTTATTATCTTTCACAATTGAAGGTTTCATTTGATAAGTATGCTGTTGCTCAGGAAATTTACCTAATTTTACATCACTGACATATTGTTTCACAGCTTTTTCTATTGGAGCTCTAAGGTTTGCATACTCCTTAACAAATTTAGGTGAAATATTTGTCAATCCAAGCATGTCTTCTGTTACCAAAACTTGGCCATCACATTTTGCTGAAGCACCAATACCTATAGTAGGAATATTTATTGTTTTTGTTATCTCCTCAGCTAAGGGCTCTGCCATACCCTCTAACACTACACTAAAAGCACCAGCTCTTTCTAATGCAACAGCATCATCAATATATTTTTTCCATTCAAATTTATCGCGACCTTTAATTTTATATCCACCATCAATTATTACGCTTTGAGGTTGCAATCCAATATGTCCCATTACAGGAACTCCTCTCTCGGTTATGTACTTAACAGTTTCTTCTATTAGAGTACCACCTTCTAATTTTACACCAGCACAGTTAGTATCCTTAATTGCAGTTAGTGCGTTTTTTAATGCTAATTGCTTTGACTCCTCATATGTGCCAAATGGAAGATCCATAATTACACATGAATCTGAAGTTGCTTTAATAACTGATTTTGTGTGCTCAATCATTTGATCTAGAGTAACGGGAAGCGTATTTTCGTATTCATACAATACCATACCAAGTGAGTCACCAACCAATAAAATATCTACATGCTGGTCGAGTAATCTTGCTATTGGTGCCGTATAAGCAGTTAAACAAGTAATCTTTTCTTTACCAGTTTTAGCTTGAATATCATGAATAGTTTTTCTGCTCATAAATTAAGTCTTTTAGTTTAATTGATTAGAATTTTCTATATAAACAGTAAATTCAATATAAGTTATTGTTTTATATAAATTATTTATTTAACAAAAGTTGCCCAATCATCGATTGGCCTTCTTGTGGTTTGTAGTTTATTTATTTTACTATCTTTATCTGCGTAGCCAATAGCCATACCACAAAATAATATATATTCATCGGGAACTTTTAAAAATTCTTTTACACAGTTTTGCTTTAAAGACCAAGACTCTTGAGCGCAAGTATCAAGATCTTGGTCGACCGCTAACAACATAAAAGTTTGAAGAAACATCCCTAAATCAGACCATTGAGGCAAACCCATTTGCTTATCAACAAAACAAAATAGGCCAACTGGAGCGCCAAAAAAATCAAAATTCTTGAGCATCTGATTTAATCTTCCAACTTTATCTTCTCTTTTTATTCCAAGTAAAGAATACATTTCTTCACCCACTTCGTACCTAGAAGTTCTATATGGTTCTTTGAGTTTTTCTGGATATATTGGATAGGGAGGTTCTTCTTTGCCTTTCCATTTTTTTTGAAAATTTATAAATTTATCCATTGAGCTAGAATTGATCACATAGATTTTCCATGGCTGCAGGTTGCCTCCTGACGGTGCTTGTGAAGCCATTTTAAGCATCTCCTCTATTACTTTATTGTCTACAGGCTTGTCTAAGAATGCTCTTATTGATTTACGACTATTAATTATTTCTGTTAACGTTTTATTCATTTATTTTTTTTAGGTATAAAAATATAATTTTGAATATAATCAATATCTTTATTTGCTGCATTAATTTGATGATCTTTTATTGAAAAATTTTCAATTTGTTCTAGCTTTCCGTTTCTATTACAAAAATATTTATCAAAACCCATCTCATCCATAACTGAAAATAATTCATTTGTATCTTTTGTATGAACAATTTCATTTTCAATAATCATTACCGGCTTATGCTCTTTGATTACATCTTTTGCTCCCATAATTACTTCCATCTCAAAGCCCTCAACATCAATTTTAATTAATCCAATATTTTCAAGTTTTAAACTGTCAAGCTTTCTACATTGAATATTTATTAATTTACCACCTTCATTAGATTTTGGTGCAAGAGATGCGCCATTAGAAGACCAGCCATTTGCATGATGAGGAATTCTGATTTCAGTAGGCCCATCTGAACTTCCCAACGCTATAGGCAATATTGTCACATTATTATCTACAAGATATTTCAGGTTTTCAAGTGGATATGGGTTTGGTTCGAATGCATAAACATGTTTCGAAGATTTAGACATGTAGTGAGTAAATAGCCCTAAGTTCGCTCCGACATCAACTGAATTTTGATTCTTGTTAACAAAACTTGAAATAAGTTTTAGCTCAGGGTTTCTATATTTTGCGTATTTAAAACACCTAATTCGGTGATAAAGTCGAAATGGTAAGTATTTATATTTTAAGTCCTGCTTGAGGCTATTCCACTTATCTCTAGGGGTGATCATTGGTAAACTATCTATTTTAATCATAGATAGTTTTTCAACATTAATAGTCTGATTTATTTCTGTCATATATATTTTTACAGTTACTAATTATATTCTAATTACTTACTTTCAGAAAGTAACATAAAGGCTTCATCTGCTCTTTCTAAAGGTACAAATATGTGATCATGATAATAACCTGCATAAATATTTGCACTAATATCTTTATTAGCTAATATGTTAGCGATTTTCTTAGTTAATCCCACACTAGATAATGTTGATATTAACTTCAATGATATGCATTTAAAAATACCTTCAAAACTGAGATTATGGAGGTTTGCCATTTTTTCAGTAATCACTAATGTAATACCTTCATTTTCTTGAAAAAAACCAATTGGACTTAAGTGCTCTAAATCACCGTATTTTTTTTGGGGGAAAGTGCAAAATACATAATTATCAATTAGTAGATCTGGTTGCAAATCACTCATACAAATAACCTTCATTTTTAAGAAGCTTTTTTTTTGTTTTTGTTCCACCTTTACCACTGTAACCTCCTAGTTTACCATCTGAACGTATTACTCTGTGACAAGGTATTTTCACAGGGTAAGGATTTTTTCCACAAGCATTGGCAACAGCCCTTGCGGATTTAGGTCTATTTATTTGAATAGCCAATTCTTTATATGTTCTAACTTCGCCTCTAGGTATTTTAGAAATTGAATTCCAAACTTTAATTTCAAACTTGGTTCCATTTTTAAGTTTCATAAATTTTTTGTTTTTGCTATTACTTTTGACCATCGTAAAATCTTTGATTTGCTGCTTCTTTATTTACTAATGGAATTAACTGAGCAATTACAACCCCTAAGATGATTAAGACTGATCCAAATATTTGAATCGGCGTTAGAACTTGAGATATTATGATCCATGCAGCTAAAGCGGCAAATACACCCTCAAGGGACAAGGTTATTACTGCTGTTGATGGTTTTACATAATTTTGACCAATAATTTGCAATGTATAAGCAACCCCAGTTGACATAACTCCTACATATAATAATTGTCCAATCTCTTCATAAATACCTGATAATGATGGTTCTTCAAAAATAAACATTAATGGAAAGCTAATAATGAAACATGTAAGAAATTGAAAAAATGCCAATGAATAAGGCGCATTGACAATTTCAAAGAATTCATCGATCAAGATGCAATGGAGAGCAAAAAATATGGCACAAATGGCAACTATGATATCAGCTGATTGAGCTTTAAAAGAATTGCCTGTAGATAAATAGTATGATCCAGCTAAACAAATACTTACCGAAAGCCAGATAGACCAATGAATTTTTTTATTTAAAAAAAATCTTGAAATTATTGGAACAAATGGAACATATAAGATCGTTAAAAATGCAGCATTTCCAACTTTGGTATACTGAAGAGCATATTGCTGTAAAAAAGAACCTAAAAAAAGTGACGCTCCTGTTAAAAAAATAATTATATACAGTCTATTTTTTCTTTTTAAATCTACTTTAAATAGTACGTTTCTCTCGATTAAGAAAAACGGTAATATTACTAATACCCCAATCAAAAACCGAATATTTATAAACGTTAAAGGACCAATGAAATCCATTCCTGTTGTTTGCGCTACAAATGCAGTACCCCATATAAAAGATGCAATGACCAAGGAAATGGTGGCAGTTAATTGTCTTGAAAGCATTTTTTTGTCTATTTTTTACAAAATAAAACTATATCTTTAGTGGGTATCTCACAAGTCCAATCTCTTTGTTCTGCTATTATTTCGAATGTTTCCCTCGCATAAAATACAACATGTGTAGGGTCTTTTCTATAGTACCATTTATCAAACTGACTATCAGCTGTTAAAAAACATGTCATAACCCCAAGCCAGCCACCGCTTAATAATAACTTATCCAGTAAAGTAAATTCATTATAAGGATCAAAAAAATGTTCAACAGTTTCTGTGCACGTTACAAATTTATATTGCTTATTTAAAAGATCTTTATTTGGAAAAAAAAATGGATCATATAAATCAACTTTATAGCCATTACCGATGAGCATATCTGCTAAGGCTGGTCCATGTCCACATCCAAATTCTAATCCATTATCGTTGCTTGATATTTTTTTTTCTAATGGCTTTAACAGTCTTGATAAAAATTTTCTGTATTTTTCGTCTTTAATCTGATTATTGTGCTCTAGATAACGTTTCTTCTCCGATAAAGGGTCTAAGTGATGTTTACTGTCTAAAAATTTTGCTAGACAGTATTTACATGTCCAATATTTTTTACCTTCTACATACCTAAAAATAACTTTGCTGCTTTTACAAACAATACATTTCATAAATAATTTTTCTATGATTGTTCAGGATTAATACCCTTAAATTGCTTATAATAATTCATAACAAAATCTATATCTCGATTAGTATCACCACTTGGAGTATAAATCTCACCTATCTTTAAAGTTTTGAAAGGAGCATCTATCGATAGAAAAACTATTTTTGAATTTGTTTGCTCAGCAATTCTTAAAAAACCACTTTTCCATCTACTTGTTTTTTTTCTCGATCCCTCAGGAGCCATACCAATCATCAGCCCTTTTTCCTTTTCAACTGTCCGAACAACATAATCTATCAGCGAGCTTGGATTTTCTCTATTTACAGGAATTCCGCCTAACCATTTAAAGAACCAGGCAATCCCCGGTAAGAATATTGAATGCTTACCAAGCCATTTTATATTCACATTCAGTGCAAATAGGGCCGCAATTCCAAGAATAAAATCCCAGTTTGATGTATGAGGAGCTGCGATGATTAAAACTCTCTCTTCATTTGGTATTTTGCCTATAATTTGCCATCCAGAAGCACCCAAGACAACTCTTCCAAGTAATTGAAAAAGCCCTCCCCATCGTCCTTTAAAGTGATTAGGGACTTGATCATCTAAAATTTTGGCTAACATCTTTTTAAGTCTTCATGTTTGTTGATTATGAAATTATTAGATTTTTTTCATTATCAACTATAACGGGACTTTCATAATAAGCTACTTCTGGTTTTGAAAATCGCTGCGTAATCCATTCAATTCTATCTTCATCAAACCAATTTTTAGCACTTTTCATGGATACAAATGTATATACCCCTCCAGCATACTTATTTTCGATATCGGCAATATAATTTTTTCTTAATAATCCATCAACCTTTTGGTACATTGTAGAAGTTTCAATAAATTTTTCTTTTAAAATTTTGGAGGTTAATGTGTCAGATATTTTAAACTTAACTACTACTGTAATCATTGTCATTCCTTTTTAAAAAAATTATAGAGAGTATTCAAAATTTTGGGTTGTAGGATTTAAGCCTAAAAGTTTTGCACCATTTCTAATATGATAATGGGTTGCCATTGGTGTTAATGGAGAGAGTGTCACAATTCTTTTATAGCCATTACTTTTAGCAAAACTAAGTGCTTCTTCCATTATTTTTTGGCCAGCTCCTTTTTTTCGAGACCAAACTGTATAGGCAATAATCGTGTCGGCATTTTCTTCATACTTAGTTACCTTACTCATTAAATCTAACTCACGAACAGTATGTGGAACGTCATTAGTAAATGCTAAACACATAATAGCTTGAATTGAGTCGTTATGCTTAAGGCCATAAATCTTTCGATCAAAAGATTTCCTCCAAGCTAAATCTAATTCAGGTCTTACAGGATCCTCAGAGACATCAATTTCATCCAATTCAATGAATTCAGCTTTTTTTAACCAGCTAAAATCGACAAAGTTTTTCTTTTGAAACCATTTTAATAAACTAGCAACCATATCTGTATCACTATTTACTCTTCATTTTTAAAAAATGGAATTAAAAAAACCAAACAAGCAATTAAAAAGAAGATGCTTCCAAACATTGACCAAAAATGGCCTATACTAGAAATGCAAAATCCTATAGCTGATATAATAAAAAGTACCCATCCAAGGAAGTTTATATGTTTATTTTTCATTATTTATCTTACTTCATTAATAACTATAAATAATATACTTAATATTAAGATGTTTCGACTATAGATAGTTTTAAACTATGATTTTGCTGATTCAAGGTTCCTTTTTTCAGCAGCTTGCCAGTCTCTTGGCAAAAACTTCGAGACCATAAAAAAACTAATAGCTGATGGTATAAATATAAAAAAAGTCACTGTCATAGCAAGTCGAATGGATTCCAAATCATTATAGTTCTCTTTAAACACATCCATAAGCCATCCAGAAAATGTAGGGCCGCCGCCAAGCGCTATCATATTTAAAATAAAGAAAAATAAAGCCGTAGACATTGCTCGCATTTTAATTGGCGCTAATGTTTGAGCTATAGCAAAACTTGGACCCAAATATACGCCTATAAATACTAGAAATAATGTTGTCCAAATAAGATTTAAATTTACTGAAGGTACCCAATAACTAATAACCCCAATTGGTAAACAAGTGAAAATGGTTATTGCGGGCAACCAACCATACGCACGAATATCTTTTTGGCCCCACTTATCAGCAAGTTTAGCACCAAAATATGTACCGCCAACATATGCTATGCCATTTATAAAACCTAAAATGATAATCATTTTTTGAATATTATAACTAGGATCAAGTGTAATTAAATACTTAGTGTGAAATGCAGCAGATGAATAAGCTGCAAAAGATCCAAAAGC